>ERZ1027194.897-NODE-897-length-14262-cov-5.578166_pt1 | contig 14262 bp, 10 predicted proteins | sample MGYA00519246_ERZ1027194 | MGnify/ENA primary metagenome ERZ1027194 (study PRJEB26926, sample SAMN06164505) | human gut metagenome | biome: ENVO:00009003; feature: ENVO:2100002; material: ENVO:00002003 | host: Homo sapiens | place: USA | collected 2012 ...
TCAGAAGGATTTGCTCACCGACCCCACGGGAAGCCGTCGCTTTATCTGTATCGAGGTGACCGCTCCCATTGATACCCATGTCACCATAGACTACCGCCAGCTCTATGCACAAGCCATGACATTGCTTTATCAGCAGGAACGTTACTGGCTGAATGATGAAGATGAGGCTGTTTTGCGGCAAAGCAACAGAGAATTTGAGCAAATTTCGCCTTTGGAGCATTTATTCCATTGTAACTTTTCTTCTGCAACCACTGATGAAGAGGGAGAATGGCTGACTGCCATGGAGATTTTCAATTATCTCCAAGAAAACACACGTGATAAGCTATCCGTCAATAAAATAAATTGGTTCGGACGTATTCTACATAAACTGAATGTACCCAAAAGAGCCAGTATCAGAGGTACTTTATACCACGTGGTCAAGTTGGAATAATTTATTTTTCAAGAAATGAGTATGAGGTCAATGCCCTCATACTCATTTATGTTACCATCATCAATAGCACACTCATTATAAGCGAATTATACCACTAATGAGAGTATGAGAGCATTATTGAGAGTAACTTCCTGTTGATATCCTACCGGAATGAAGAAAATAAATAGATGCTGAACGGGTATAAAGAGAGAAGCAATTAATACCGATTCTGCTCTTATTCTCATTTTTTCTCCCTATCTTTGCCACTACCCTTTTTAAGAGTATATAAACCTAAAATAAACAGCCACATGAAACCAGTGAAATTATTTTATCAGGAAAGATGCCCGTTCTGCAAAAAAGCACTGCGCTATATTGAAGAACTGAAAGCAGAATATCCTGAATTCCAACCTATAGAAATAGAAATGATAGAAGAAACCCAACATCCTGATATAGCCGACCAATACGACTATTATTACGTTCCCACGTTTTATGTGGACGGTGTGAAAGTACATGAAGCGGGTATTTTCAAAAATGAGATGGAGGCATTGCTCCGTAAAGTGATAGAATAAACGAAAAGATATGAAATATTTAGAAGTAACCTTTACAACACATCCCTGTAATGAGACAGTGAATGATGTAGTGTCCGCATTGGCCGGAGAAATAGGATTTGAAAGTTTTGTAGAATGTGAAGCAGGAGTACAGGCTTATATCCAGCAGACTTTGTTCGATGAGGAAGCATTAAAAGAAATGATTGCGAGCTTCCCCCTGCCCGACACTACTGTGAAATATACCATTAAAGAAGCCGAAGACAAGAATTGGAACGAGGAATGGGAGAAGAACTTCTTTCAACCCATCATCATCGGTGACCGTTGCTGCATTCACAGCACGTTCCATAAAGACACCCCGAAGACTGAGTATGAAATTCTGATTAACCCGCAAATGGCTTTCGGCACAGGGCACCATGAAACGACCAGCTCTATAATCAGCGAGCTGTTAGAAGCCGACCTGAAAGGAAAATCAGTCCTGGATATGGGATGCGGCACTTCTATTCTTGCCATCCTTGCCTCCATGCGAGGAGCCAATCCTGTGACAGCCATCGACATTGACGACTGGTGCGTCAATAATTCAAAAGACAACATTGCACTGAACCATATCCATAACATTACAGTGGAACTGGGTGACGCCAATCTGCTGAAAGGGCGCAAAGCGTTTGATGTGATTATTGCCAACATTAACCGGAATATTCTTCTGGCAGACCTTCCCCATTATGCCGCCTGTATGCATCCGGGTTCGGAAATATTTATGAGTGGATTTTATATGCAGGATATTCCTTTTATCCGCGAAAAAGCGGAAAGTCTGGGAATGGAGTTCGTACATCATCGGGAAAAGAACAACTGGGCAGCTGTGAAATTCATCATGAAATAATACCATTTTCAAGTATGGCAAAGACGCGATAAAGACGGAGTTGCCACCAACCACGCAGGATGTGCATTGATTTATTCGAGGACAAAAGAACGGATTTTCTCTCTTTTGTCCTTTTGTTCTTCTTCCCTGAAAATTAGAACCGGAATCAAGCGGTGACAAACGCACGTAGGACGCTGCATTTTATCCAAAGTGACAACACGATCATATCGGTATACAATATTTATACAATCTCCTTTCCGAAAGGAGTAAGTGCCAAGCCCGCCAGCTTGAAATGTTGCAGTCCGAATGGAATGCCGATGACAGTGATGCAAAGCAACACCCCGAATGCCAGATGAGAGAGGCTGATCCAGATTCCACCTACAAGTATCCAGATGATATTCATCAACACACTGAGACATCCGCCATCACCGGGACAACTGCGTATTTCCCGCCCAAAAGGGCAAAGAGCCAGCATAGACAACTTCAAAGTCTGGAAACCGAAAGGAATGCCGACGATAGTAATCATCAGCAACAGGCTGGAAACAATATATTCCACGCAGATCAGAAATCCGCCGCAAATCAGCCAAATAATATTGAGCAGTAAGTTCATAAAGCAAATATAGAGAAAGTTTTCGAAACCGCAGGCACAGTATCCTTTATTTCTTTATAGTCATTAATTGCAATTCCTCCAACGAACCGTTGAAAATATTCAAGTCCACCTTCTCACGAATGCCCGGCAACGTACCCACATCCGTATGCTGCCAGAATTTCCATTCTCCCCTGTATTCCACCGAGTCTACATAATAATGGGCTATCCAGTAAGGATAAGAATTGAAGACCGAATCATTCAGATAACGAGTTTTAAACTTATAAGAAGTATAAAGAATAGGCTTCACTTTGTAGTGCTGTTCTATTTTGTCAAGCCACAGTTTAAGGTCACGACGGAGCTGATTCTCATCCTTTCCCCTCTTCTCAATATCGAGCACAGGAGGAAGGTCACCTGAATCCAGCTTGACGGAATTGATAAAAAAATCGGCCTGACGGACAGGATCTGTCTTCGGATTGTAAAAATGATAAGCCCCACGGATAAACCCATGTGTTTTCGCCGAATCAAAATTGGAGCTAAAAGCCTTGTCCCCATAATCGCCTCCTTCCGAAGCTTTCATAAAGACAAAATGAATAGGAAATTTTCCCTGTCGGGTCTGGGTCAGCATTTTCCAGTCTATGTTTCCTTGATAATGGGAAACATCAATGCCATGCACATGAAAACCTGAGGGCATACATACACCGTATGCTTTAAAGCCATAGCAAGGCTTCCAACGGTAAGAGTAAGGACGGATAAAGAAATAAAAGAAAGCGGCAAGGAATAAAAAAGCAATAAGCCCCGCAATGACATACCGAAGCCATGACGGCATCTCTCTTTGCGGTTTCTTTTTCGCCTTCCGCTGTGTAGCCCGACGGACAGGTTTCGCGGCTGCCTTCTTTTTAACGGGAGCAGGACGTGTGCTTTTCGCTCTTACCATTTTATCCTATTTAGCTGTTTTTACCTTACCTATTCCCACATACTATGCAATAAAACCCATCGGGAGAATGGTTTTACAATCAGCCCCGATGGGTTTCCTTTATGCTTTATAGAAATAAGAAAAAATTATTTTCCTTGTTCCAACTGCAATGTCTTGGTTGCCTGGTCACAAACTTCTGTAGGACCGAAGTACTGGATAGGACCCGGATATACATAGTCTGTTTCAATAGCCCAACGTTCACGCTGTGCGGCGAACGCCTTGAAAGGAGCACCGTCCAATTTTACCAACGCTTTCTGGATAACCGGTTTCATTTCACCGTGACGACGTTCCATGTTCATCATCATTGTGATAGGCACACCACCTGCAATCCATTCTTCGGCAGGAGCAGTAGTGTTACGTACAGAAGACATATAGCCGGTCTTACCGTTGACAATCAACATAGAAGCGGTGTAACCCAACGAGTAGCAATAGTCAGCATCGAAGTTTGACGGAGCAGCGCAACGTCCTTCGTAACCGAAGAAGTGATGCTGAGCGGCAAATTTACCTACATACTTGCCTTCTTCCTTCCACTGAGCCAATTTAACGGCTACCATATCAGACAACAGCTTTTCTGTTTCAATCAGTGATACCTGTACGTTTCCGTGCGGGTCACGATCCAAAGTAAGCTGACGTGCAACGCCTTCGGGCAGAGAAGCATAGATTTCCGAGTTTTCCTTAGAAAGCTTGGAGATGATATATTCACGTTGGTGAGATTTCTTGATCAATGCGAACTCTGATGCGTTAGCAGCTAGGAAGTCGTTCAATTCAGCGATCAATCTCTTCATTGCGGGGATGAATTCGATCAAACCTTCAGGTATCAACACTGTACCGAAGTTATTGCCTTGTGCGGCACGGTTAGCCACCACCTGAGCAATGTAAGTAACCACATCATCCAATGACATGTTCTTCTCTTCTACTTCTTCTGAAACGATACATACGTTAGGTTGAACCTGCAAAGCACATTCCAAAGCGATATGAGAAGCCGAACGTCCCATCAGCTTGATAAAGTGCCAGTATTTGCGGGCAGAGTTACAGTCACGCTGAATGTTTCCGATTACTTCAGAGTAAGTTTTACAAGCCGTATCAAAACCGAAAGAAGTTTCAATCATCTCGTTCTTCAAGTCACCGTCGATAGTCTTCGGACAACCGATAACCTGAACACCGCAGTTCTTCGCAGCATAGTATTCTGCCAATACACAAGCGTTTGTGTTTGAGTCATCACCACCGATAATTACCAATGCCTTGATGCCCAATTCCTTGATGATTTCCAGACCTTTATCAAACTGTTCTACCTTTTCCAGTTTGGTACGTCCCGAACCGATGATATCGAAACCACCGGTATTACGGTATTCGTCGATAATATCGGAAGTCAGTTCCATATAATTATGGTCTACCAAACCACCGGGGCCCAGAATGAAACCATACAGTTTGCTGTCTTTGTTCAATGACTTGACACCGTCGAACAAACCGGAAATAACATTGTGTCCGCCGGGAGCCTGTCCACCAGACAAGATGACACCTACGTTGATGGCAGGCATATTGACAGCTTCGCCTTCAACGAACTGAATCAACGGCATGCCGTAAGTGTTAGGGAACAAGGCTTTGATAGCTTCCTGGTCAGCAACTGACTGTGTAGGTTCACCTTCCTTTACTTTTACAGCGCCTTTCAACGCTTTAGGAAGTTTGGGCTGATAAGCAGCTCTGGCAATTTGTAATGCACTTTTAGTCATATTCTATTATTCTATTTAAAGGTGTATAATTTCATTTAGTATTCTCGTGCAAATTTCGCTCTTTTTTCGCAAATATGAAAACGTATACAAATAAAAATGCTACCTTTACCGCGAATTTAGAATTATGTATTAACTTAAAACATTACATTTATGGCAAGTAGAAGAAATTTAAAGAAAAAAATAACCAATATAGCAAGTGATTTGTTTTTAGTCAGTTTGATGGAAGGTGTTAACCGTGAAGTAGTTTGCAACTCTGTACACAATGTGATCAAACTGATTATACGCATCAGTCACACTGAACCGGGTAACGTAAAAGGTTTCTACAAGAAACTGAATGAGGATTTGAACAAAGAAATAAAAGTGGTTGCAGACGAACTGGCTAAAGCTACAAAAGCATAAGATTTAAGGAATGAAAAAAGCTATTTGTGGTTTTATCTACTACAAACTATTGGGATGGAAGACTAAAGTATCCGTTCCCGATTATGACAAATATATTATCTGTGCCGCACCGCATACCACCAATTGGGATTTGTTCATAGGCAAACTGTTTATGGGAGCTATAGGCCGCGAAACTGGTTTTATGATGAAAAAGGACTGGTTCTTCTGGCCTCTAGGCCCTATTTTCCGCTGGATGGGAGGGATTCCCGTAGACCGTAGCCGCAAGACTTCATTGGTGGACCAGATGATCAAGATTGCCAAATCGAGTCAAAAATTCCATCTGGCTATCACTCCGGAAGGGACACGCAAAGCCAATCCCAACTGGAAAAAAGGATTCTATTATATTGCACAAGGGGCCGGTCTGCCTATTATTCTGGTAGCCATCGATTACGCAAAAAAGTGCATTACAGCCGAAAAGGTGATACATCCCAGCGGTGATTTGGACAAGGATATGCGTGAAGTCAAATTGTATTATAAGAATTTCAAAGGCAAATATCCTGAAAACTTCAGCATCGGAAAAGTAGAATAACCCTTCCGTTGTAGTTCTTCAGATATGAAAACACTGATTATGCGGATTGTATTTTCACCCGCATAATCAGTGTTATTTGTATCTATTCTCTTGCTATACTCTCATCCCCATCCTCAAAATTATTCTTCTCTATCTTCACATTCCGGGTGTGAAGCAAGCGGAAACGGGACTTGTTATGATGAAAAGCCGGATAATCCGTATTCTGGCGGATCACATTGTTTTTAAAGATCAATCCGTCAATGGATTTTGCAAAAAGGACAGGGCGGTCAAAGGTTTCAAAATAATTATCTTCAATCACTACTCCTTTTTCTCCTTTTCCACCATGGAAATATTTTTTCTGATGCTCCAAATCGGGAATCTCCGGATAAATAGAGATAACAGCTTCCGTAAACTGGAACATATTAGTCAATGCGTTGATAAAACGATTGTTACGAATCAGCACATTCCGGCAAGCTCCCGTTTCAAACCAGCCGTTACAATCACCGCACAGCAATATGGCTGTTCCTGATGTATGATCAAACAGGTTACGCTCTACCACCGTTTTCAGGGGAGTGCTGAACAGCGTACCGCGTGCTCGATTATTACGAATGACATTATCCGCAAAATAAACTTCCGGACACCAGGACAGGTTTTCAATGCCGAAACCTTCTTTATCCGTAATCTCCGCATCCAAAGGCTCGGCAAAAGTGATACGATATTCTTTTGCACCTTTCACCGTATCTTTGTCATTGGGCAGGATTTCCTTCACCCGGTTCTTTCCACCGGTCAGTTCCATGGTGGCGGAACGTACAAATTGTACTTCATCGCCATTCACGCCCCATTCGAATCCGTATGCTTGCGGATGCATGTATCGGGCAATCACCGTATGGTCATCAAGGCGTTGCTTGATTTTCAAATAAGTACCATGTACATTAATCGCATCATCCATCATTCCTTCATACAACCCGTTGCGAGAATCAATCTTCCCCCGGCAACTGGAGAAATGGGTAGCATCCGCCTGCGTGGTAAAGTAACGCGGATCCTTATCGCCACGAAGACAAACGCTGAATTCATCCAACGTGATATTTTCACATAACTGGGCCAGCAGTCCCATACCTTCGGCATAATGCACTTTCACATTCTGCAAACGGGTGTCTTTATCATTGGACAAGAATATACCCGGAGCAGGACGATAATAAGTACGAAGTGCAACCACTGTCCCCGGTATCAACCGGGCGTCTTTCCACTGAGGAGCATGGTAGACACGTGGAGAGATTTCCTTCAATCCTTCCATAGGACACCATAAGTCACTGGTGCGGTATACCAGACGCTTTGTCTTTTCTTCAAAAGCAATCCCTCCCTGGGGAGCACTGGACCAGCCTTCACCGTATGCTTCGAAAAAACCTTTCTCATTGATACGGCATTTCACCCATGCGGCAGGTTCAAAAGTAATTCCCTCCTCTCCGCTTTCCAATATCTTGACCTGAGCAATATGAGGAGTCTCAAAATCTATGCTGAAATTACGCAAAGTACAATTCTCTGAACGAAGCAGAGAAAGTGGAAGCATACGCCCATGAAAGATAAAATCAGCACCCTGTCCGTCCACCGTCAGCCCCTTCCAATCCTCCAAAGGGAAACCTACCGTTTTCGGATTGTCCTGATCATGATTGGAAATATAATACTCACGGACAGCCGCCCCTTCAGGATGGAAATCGTAACGTCCGGATTCAAAAAGCAGAGTGACCTTATCACCCAAAGCAACTTGAGACTTGATGTCTTGTAACGCCTTCTGCAATTTGGGTGAAAGATTCTCGTGTGTGTCCGGTACCAGACCATAATTTCGCATTTCGACTACCTTACTTCCGGCAAAAGCGGAAACAGCCAGCCATACGAAGCAGAAATTAAAGATAATTCGTTTCATTTAGGTTCATTATAGATTAGTTAGAATGACAAAACTAACAAAAATTCCTAACTTCGCAACCATAAATAAAGAAGAAAACAACATGAAAAAGATATTTTTGTCCTTCCTGCTGGTAATGGCAGGAATATCACACACTTTGGCACAAGGGTTAGATGGTAATGTGGAACAACGTCTAAAAGATTTTTTCACCCGGTACGAAACATCTTATGCCAACATAGGTAAGTGTAAATTAGACCGTTATGAAGTAAATCATGACAAAAAAAGGCTGAATGTATATGCCAGCCCCAGCTTCGGCTACCAACCGTTTACCCCCGAAAAGACAGAAGCTATCTACCGGTTACTTAGACAAAGCCTACCCGGTCCTGTAAATTATTACGATATAACCATCTATGCCGATGGCAAATCAATCGAAGACCTGATTCCCAACTATCTGAGAAAGAAACAGGACAAAAGCCGCTTATGGCAACGGACAGATTATAAAGGTGATCCATGGGTAAAAAATATTTCCCGCCCCTTTACTGCCGGCAAAGGACTGGAAGGCAGACACATCGCCCTTTGGCAAAGCCACGGAAAATATTATAAAAAGGACAAGGGATGTTGGGAATGGCAACGTCCCCGACTGTTCTGTACCACAGAAGACTTGTTCACCCAATCATTCGTCATACCTTATATTATACCCATGCTGGAAAATGCGGGAGCCATAGTTTATACCCCTCGTGAACGTGACTGGCAACGCAATGAGGTGATTGTGGATAATGATACCCATCCCCAAGGTTGCATCTATCAGGAGATAAAAAGCCGGAAAGGTAAATGGAAAACCGCCCCCACCCCGGCATTCGCTCAAAAACGGTTGATTTACAGGGACGGACAAAATCCTTTTGAAGAAGGTACAGCCCGCTTTGCCTCCACCGAGAAAAAACCGGAAAAAGCCTTTGCACAATGGATTCCCCATATTCCCGAAACAGGAAGATATGCCGTCTATGTGACTTATCAGACTTTACCCGGAAGTGTGAGTGACGCTAAATATCTGGTTTTCCATAAAGGGGGTGTCACCGAATTTCTGGTCAACCAACAAATAGGGGGAGGAACCTGGGTTTATCTGGGCACTTTTGAATTCGACAAAGGAACCAACGATTACGGTATGGTGATACTAAGTAATGAGAGCAGACAAAAAGGAGTGGTATGCGCCGATGCTGTCCGTTTTGGCGGAGGAATGGGAAACATATTGCGCGGTGGAAAAACCAGCGGCCTGCCCCGCTACCTGGAAGGGGCACGCTACGCCGCACAATGGTCGGGCTTTCCCTATCCGGTTTACAGTCCCAGTGAAAGTAAGAATGACTATACCGACGATATAAACGCCCGCAGCCGGATAATCAATTATCTCAGCGGAAATTCTGTGTACAATCCAAAGGAGAAGGGATTGGGCGTTCCTTTTGAAATGACCTTGGGAGTGCACAGCGATGCAGGTTTTTCCAAAGAAGATGATTTAATAGGCACGCTGGGTATCTATACCACCGATTATAATAGCGGTAAACTGAACGCCGGTATCTCCCGTTATGCTTCCCGCGACTTGGCGGACATGGTACTGACCGGTCTGCAACAGGATATCTCCGCCCAATTCGGTATCCGGTGGCAACGCCGCAGCCTGTGGAACCGCAATTACAGCGAAACCCGTCTGCCTGCCGTTCCCTCGATGATTCTGGAACTCCTCTCCCATCAGAACTTCGCCGATTTGAAACTAGGACACGATCCGCGTTTCAAGTTTACCGTAGGACGTTCTGTTTACAAATCCATACTAAAATACCTGAGTACCATGCATGGGACGGATTACGTAGTCCAACCTTTACCGGTAAATAACTTTGCCATTCACTCCGGAAGTAGGAAAAACACCTTCCAACTAACTTGGCAAGCGGTAGACGACCCGTTGGAACCGACTGCCAAAGCTCAACAATACATAGTCTATACCCGTCTGGGACATGGTGGATTTGACAATGGAACGTTAGTACGCGGTACTGAATATACCTTCGAAGCCGAACCGGGACTGGTATATAGTTTCAAAGTAACCGCAGTCAACAAGGGCGGAGAAAGTTTTCCTTCCGAAATCCTGTCAGCCTATCAGGCAAAGAAAAGTAAAGGAACAATCTTGATAGTCAACGGATTCGACCGTTTAAGCAGACCTGCTACCGTAGAATCTCCTTTCTTGCAAGGCTTTGACTTGAATACGGATCCGGGAATACCTTATATAAATACACCCGCCTTCTGCGGAACGCAACAAAGCTTCGACCGCAGCCGCATAGGACGGGAAACTAAAGACGGGCTGGGATATAGCGGCAGCGAACTGGAAGGAATGTTGATAGCCGGAAATACTTTCGATTATCCGTTCATTCATGGAAAAGCCATCCAGGCAGCCGGAGGATACTCTTTTGTATCGTGTAGTGATGAAGCCGTTGAAAATGGTTTTGTCCGGCTGGCAGATTACCCCATTACAGACCTGATATTCGGAGCCGACAGGCGTCCTTTCTCCCACACATTGCAACAGTTGCTCACAACCTATTGTCAAGGAGGCGGCAACCTGATGCTCAGCGGCTCGTATATAGGAAGCAACATGAACAGTCCCACAGCACTGAACTTCACCGAAAACATATTAAAATATAGTTTCGGAGGCAGCATGATAAATTCCACTTCGGGAGAAATATATGGAGCCAACACCCGTTTCAGTATTCCCCGCACTATCAACGAGCAAACATACGCCGTACCCGCTCCCGACTGTCTGACCCCGATAGCCCCTGCTTACTCCGCTTTTGTATATAATCCGGGCAGTTACAGTGCCGGTGTCGCCTATAAAGGCAAATATCGGACTTTTGTCCTGGGTTTCCCCTTTGAAAGCATTCAGGGAGTGAAGGAAAGAGCACGGGTAATGAGTGCCATCCTGGGCTTCTTTGGCAGCAAGTGATATTTTTAAACGAAAATAAAAGGGCAAATAAGAGGTTATTTCATAAAAACGCCTAACTTTGTCCGTATAAACCATTAAAATAAAACGACTATGTACACTATACAGACTAATGCCTCCGGCACACGCAGCATGGAAATCTCAGAAGAGAACCTGCAAACTATTGAGAAATATGCTTTATTCCAGCATCTGATAGACAGCAACGGTATCGTGGACGAGTCGGTACTGGACAAACTGAAGCTGAATATCCGCTCACTGATAACCAGTGAGGAAGGAAATAATAAAGAACTGCTTGACCTTTGCATTGATGTAATTTATCATAATAACATGAAAGCTTTCGGACTTCATCAACTCATTCTGCTTTATATCCAATGGGAGAAAGAGAAAAATAAAGATGAAGAAGAGATATAATAAACAATCTCTGTGTTCTCTGTAGCAAAACAAAAAAAACAGTATTTATCATTGAAAGAATACAAACTTACAGACTGGTTGCCGACAACCAAGAAAGAAGTAGAGATGCGCGGATGGAATGAACTGGACGTAATCTTGTTCAGCGGTGACGCCTACGTAGATCATCCTTCATTTGGTCCGGCAGTAATTGGAAGATTATTAGAGGCGCAAGGTTTGAAAGTGGCCATTGTGCCTCAACCCAACTGGCGTGATGACCTGCGCGATTTTAAGAAGCTGGGACGTCCACGCCTCTTTTTCGGTGTGTCCGCCGGATGTATGGACAGCATGGTAAACAAATACACTGCCAACAAGCGTTTGCGCAGCGAGGATGCTTATACTCCCGACGGCCGCCACGACATGCGTCCCGAATATCCCAGCATCGTTTATACACAGATTTTAAAGAAAATCTATCCCGACGTACCTGTCATTCTGGGAGGTATAGAGGCATCTTTGCGCCGTGTCACCCATTATGACTACTGGCAGGACTGCCTGCGTAAATCAATCCTGATAGATTCCGGAGCCGATTTATTGATCTATGGAATGGGCGAGAAGCCGATTACGGAACTTTGCAAGAGAATGAAAGAAGGCAAAGACAGTCAGGACGGAGCCCATCTACCCTTACAAAAGGATATTCCCCACGATATACCACAAACGGCTTACCTTATCCGTAAGAAAGGATCAGTTCCGTCCGAGCACTCTGTAATTGAGTGTGTGAACGAAAAGCCAGATATCATCCTACACTCTCATGAAGCATGCCTGAAAGATAAAAAGAAACAAGCCGAGAACTTCCGCTTCATTGAAGAGGAAAGCAACAAGTACGAAGCCTCCCGCATCTTGCAAGATACAGGCAATGAAACAGTAGTAGTCAATCCGCCTTATCCTCCAATGAGCCAAGGCGAACTGGATCATTCTTTTGATTTGCCCTATACGCGTATGCCTCATCCTAAATATAAAGGAAAACGCATTCCCGCATTCGACATGATTAAATTCTCAGTCAATCTGCACCGTGGTTGTTTTGGCGGATGCGCCTTTTGTACCATTTCCGCCCATCAAGGGAAATTTATTGTAAGCCGAAGTAAAGAGAGTATCTTAAGAGAAGTGAGAGCCATAACTGAAATGCCTGATTTCAAAGGCTATCTGAGTGACTTGGGAGGACCTAGCGCCAACATGTATGCCATGCGTGGTAAAGATGAGAAAATTTGCCGGCGATGCAAACGGCCGTCATGTATCCATCCCAAAGTATGTCCCAATTTGAACACGGACCATCGCCCCTTATTGGATATCTATCATTCGGTAGACGCACTTCCCGGTATCAAGAAAAGCTTTATCGGAAGCGGTGTACGCTATGACCTGTTACAATATCAAAGTAAAGATCCGGCAGTAAACCGCAGTACGGCTGAATATACCCGCGAACTGATAGCCCATCATGTCAGCGGGCGCTTGAAAGTGGCTCCGGAACATACCAGCGACCAAGTGCTGCAAATCATGAGGAAACCTTCGTTTTCACAATTTTATGACTTCAAAAAGACTTTCGACAAAATAAATAAGGAGTTGAATATGCGGCAGCAGATTATACCTTATTTTATAAGCAGCCATCCCGGATGTACGGAAGAAGATATGGCAGAACTGGCAGTGATCACCAAGAAATTGGATTTCCATCTGGAACAAGTACAGGACTTTACTCCTACTCCGATGACCGTAGCCACTGAAACCTGGTACACAGGTTATCATCCATATACGTTGCAACCGGTATTTTCCGCTAAAACACCAAAAGAAAAACTGGCTCAACGGATGTTCTTTTTCTGGTATAAACCCGAAGAACGACGTGCTATCATCAATGAATTGCGCAAAATAGGACGCGCTGATCTGATAGATAAGCTGTATGGTAAATACAAAGCCTGAGTTTTAAATTCACCACAGATTATACAGATTTGATCTGTGGTGAAACTGTTTTTTAACGTCTTGTTTACCTTTCATCGTGTTTTGACGAAACACAGGAACAGGTACATGTGTTCCAAGTTACAGATATTGATATTTATTCCCCCCTAAACTTAATTAGAAAAGCACCGCAAATATTAATTGATAAAAATACGACCTATCCTATTGAATATCATTTATTTTTTGCTATCTTTGGGCAAAACCAACTTTTAAATCAATACTGCGTATGGAAACGTATCTATTCTGGATTGTGCCCATTGCCTCCCTCTTGGCATTGGTACTTGCATGGTATTTCTACAAACAAATGATGCTTGAAAGCGAAGGAACTCCGACGATGGAGAAAATCGCTTCTTATGTGCGCCAGGGCGCCATGTCCTATCTGAAACAACAATACAAGGTGGTAGGGCTGGTATTTCTGGGATTAGTTATTCTGTTTTCTATCATGGCATACGGCTTCAACTTACAAAATCCGTGGGTGCCCATTGCTTTTCTTACCGGCGGTTTCTTCTCCGGACTGTCCGGCTTTTTAGGAATGAAAACGGCTACATACGCTTCTGCACGTACCGCCAATGCCGCCCAACACTCCCTGAACAAAGGACTGCGTGTAGCTTTCCGTAGCGGAGCTGTTATGGGGTTGGTCGTTGTCGGCTTGGGACTACTCGATATTTCTTTCTGGTACATATTATTGGACTATTGCATTCCCACAGACGCCTTGAACCCTTCTGCTAAATTATGTGTCATCACAACCACCATGCTTACCTTTGGTATGGGAGCCAGCACACAAGCACTTTTCGCCCGTGTAGGAGGTGGAATCTATACCAAGGCAGCCGATGTAGGTGCCGACCTGGTAGGTAAAGTGGAAGCCGGTATTCCGGAAGATGACCCCCGCAATCCCGCAACCATTGCCGATAATGTGGGAGACAATGTCTGTCTCTTATACACATCTCCGAGC
>ERZ1027194.905-NODE-905-length-14188-cov-4.941131_pt1 | contig 14188 bp, 8 predicted proteins | sample MGYA00519246_ERZ1027194 | MGnify/ENA primary metagenome ERZ1027194 (study PRJEB26926, sample SAMN06164505) | human gut metagenome | biome: ENVO:00009003; feature: ENVO:2100002; material: ENVO:00002003 | host: Homo sapiens | place: USA | collected 2012 ...
GCCGTGGAGGATCGTAACGCTCCCCACCCCCACCATCAGGGCGTCGTCCACCAAATCCTGCACGGCCTCGAGCGCTTCCGAAGCACGCATCCCCCTCACGTCGATATGGTCCCGGAATCGGAGCCGACGCTCGGAAATATCCACCGCCACGACCGTGCGGGCCGTCTGCGGCCGCGTCGCCTCGCGGTATTCGTTGTTGGAAACCGCCGTCAGCAGCGCAAGGTCCACGGTGGTGAGAATCTGTCCGAAGGCGACCTGCGCCCGGCAACCCTTGATCGACTGCACCACCCCGGGCACCTCCTGCCCCGCAATGCGGACTTTCGACCCGACGACGATCTGGCGGGGTTGTTCCGCGGGCGTTGCGGCCGGCTCGGCGGTCGGCTCTTTTTTCTTCTCCGCACGGCGTTGCAGCCGCCGCTCGACGCGCTCCATCTCCCGTGCAACCCGTTCGGCCCGTTCGTCGGCGCGATCGTCGGCCTGCTCGACCGCCTGACGGAAATCGTCGAGCTCCTGCCGCGCCATGCGTGTCAGGTCGCGTTCGGCCTGCGCCTCACGGATGGTGCGGATCGTATTTTCGATCTGCCGGTTGGCTTCGGCCACCAGCTCCTGCGCCTCCTGCCGGGCCGCGCGGATGATCTCGGTGCGTTCGGCGCGGATGCGGGCGAGCTGCTCGGCATAGCTGCGCTCCAGCTCCTCGACCTTGCGGTCGGTCAGCCGGATGCGGTCGCGCTTCTGCTCCCAGTAGCGCCGGTCGCGGGCGATCTCGCGCAACTGCTTCTCGATATTGACGTGGTCGCTGCCCGCCTTCTCGCCCGCCGAGCGGATGATCTGCTCCGGCAGGCCGATCTTGCGGGCGATCTCGATAGCGAACGAACTTCCGGGTTTGCCCGTCTCCAGACGGAAAAGGGGCTTTATCTGCTGCACGTCGAAGAGCATCGCCCCATTGGCGATTCCCTCCGTACCGGATGCGAAGTATTTGATGTTGGCATAGTGCGTCGTGATGACCCCGTAGCAGCCCTTCTCGAGCAGCCGCTCCAATATGGCTTCGGCGATGGCCCCGCCGATGGTCGGTTCGGTACCCGAGCCGAATTCGTCGATCAGCGCCAGCGTGCGCCCTGAGGCCATGGCCAGCAGCTCTTTCATGTTGCGCAGGTGCGAGGAGTAGGTCGATAGGTCGTCGTCGATCGACTGCTCGTCGCCGATGTCGATGAAGAGCCCCTCGAACAGCGGGAGCTCGGAATTTTCCGAAGCCGGCACGGGGAAGCCGCACTGGAACATATACTGCACGATGCCGGTTGTCTTCAGGCAGACCGACTTGCCGCCCGCATTGGGACCGGAAATGACCAGAATCCGCCGCTTGCGGTCGAGCTCCAGGTCGAGCGGGACGATCTCGCGGCCCTGGGCACGAAGCGTCTGCGCCAGCAGCGGATGGCGGGCCCGGCGGAGCACAAGCCGGTCGTCCGTCGAAAGGATCGGCTTCACGCAGCCGTTGTCCCCGGCCCAGCGGGCCTTGGCCCGGATCATGTCGATCTCGGCCAGGTAGTCCCCCGCCCCGGCGATCCGCTCCGCATCGGGACGCACGCGGTCGGTGAAGGCCGTGAGGATGCGCACGACTTCGCGTCGCTCGGCATATTCGAGCTCTTTGAGCTCGTTGTTGATCTCCACCACTTCGACCGGCTCGACGTAAAAGGTCTTGCCCGTGGCGGACTCGTCATGGATGAAACCCTGCAGCTTGCGTTTGTTGGCCGCGGCGACGGGAATCACGGCCCGCCCGTCGCGGATCGAGATGACAGCCTCGGCATCCACCACGCCCGCGCCCTTGGCCCGGGCGAGTACCTGTTGGAGCCGCTTGGCGGCCTGCCCCTCCCGTTCGCGGATGGCCCGCCGCACCCGCAGCAGTTCCGGCGAAGCGTCGTCGCGCACCTGCCCGAATCTATCGAGGATGGCATCGATGGCCCGCACGATCTCCGGCAGCGCCTCGACCCGCAGGCTTCGTTCCCGCAGAAAGGGGTAGAGCCCTTCGCCGCGGCCGAGGATGAAGAGCGCGACGGCGCCCGCCGCTGCGAGCGCCCGCCTCAGCGCAACGACCTCCTCCACATCGAGAAACGTCCCCTCGATACGGATTTTGGCCGCGATGTCGTCCAAATCGACGAAGTCGTCGTCGGGGAAGCCCTGCTCCATCCCGAGGATGCGGCGCATCTCGTCGGCCAGCCCGAGACGCCGTTCGACCTCCGGGCGCTGCGGGCAAAACGTCTGCTCCGCGAGCAGCTCCCGTGCGCCCCGCATCGTGCAGCGCGCCGCGACCTGTTCGCGAAGGCGGTCGAAACCGATCTTTTGCTCGAAATTCGCCGGATAGATCATCGGTTCTCCGGTTCCGGTTGCGCGAGCGAATCGCATGCACGCAGGGCCTCGGCCGCCTGGCGGGCCTCTTCGGCCTTGCGGGCTTCCAGCCGTTCACGCTCCTTGCGGGCCTTGCGCTCACCGCCGCCGATCAGCGAGAAATGGACGTAACGGCGGGGATTCTCGCGCAGATCGACCAGCAGGGCCGAAAGGTCCCCGGTCGCCTTGTCGAGCGATTCGTATAGCTGCGGATCGTTCACCAGCCGGCCCAGCGTTCCGTCGCCCGCGTTGATGCGCTCGATGGTGGCATTGAGCTCCGCCAGGGTGCGCTCGAGCTCTCCGGTCAGGTCGCTGTCGGCGAGCCGGCCCGTAAAGTCGTTCACATTGCGGATGACGCTGTCCATGCGGCCGGTATTGCTGCCCAGCATATCCGAAAAGGCGGTCAGGCTGCGCAGTGCCGATTGCAGGTTGTCCCGCTCGGCAGCAAGCAGGCCGTCCACGCTGCCCGAAATGGAGTTCAGGTGCGCCAGCGTACCCCGCACGCTGGCGGCATTGGTCTCGATCAGGCCGTTGATGGCGCCCAGCGTCTGCGACAGGTCCGCCACGACGGTCGAGACCTTCTGCTTGAAGAACTCCAGCTCGGAACCCGCCACGTCCATCAGGTCGCGGTCGCGGCTGGTGCGCAGCGTGTCGCCCTTCACCAGAAAGCGGTCCGCATCGCCCAGGAGGATCTCGATGGCCTTGGAACCCATGATGCCGTTGCTGAAAATCTTGGCCTCGGAGTTCACCGGGATGCGGTACTGCCGCTTGATCGAAAAGCGCAGCACCACGTTGTCGCTCACGGCCGGGTCGAACGAAATGCCGGTCACCGTGCCGACCTTCACGCCCCGGATCATGATGGGCGATGCGGGCTGCACGCCGTTGATCTGATCGTAGGCAGCATAGTAATCCGTATTGCGGCTGAAGATGTCGATGCCGCTCAGAAAGCGGATGCCCGCCCACAGGCACGCAATCATACCCACGGCGAAGATGCCGATTTTAACCTCTCTTCTCATATCGTCGTTTTCCTAATTAACAATTCGCTTGCCGTCGTAGCGCACCACGAATGCGTCCCTGAACTCCCGGCGCACCTCCTTCAGCTTGCGCTGGGCCTCCGATTTGTCGGCATAACGCCCCACGCAGTATTTGTAGCGGAACTTCCCGTCGGAGAGGAACTGCTCGACCTTGCCGCGGTAACTTTTGAACTGGGCGTCGCGCAGCGGCACGGATTTCACGCTGGCGATAAGCTGCACGGTGTAACCCCGTTCGGACTTCCCGTCCTGCGCCGTCTCCGCCGCGCCGTCCGAAAGGACAGCCGCGTCAGCCGAGGCCGCATCCTCGCGCGGAGCGGTCTCCTCGCGCAACAGCAGGCCGTCCACATAGGCCACATAGTCCTTCACGGCGCCGAACAGCGCGCGGGCGATTTCGTTCAGCCCTTTTTCGGAGGTCATGTAGGCGAACTCCTGCGGATTGGACAGAAATCCGATCTCGGTCAGCACGCTGGGCATATCCGTGGTGTAGAGCACCTTGAGCAGTTGCCGCTTCACCCCCCGGTCCTGCCGCGAGAACTTGCTGTAATTCTTCTGCACCAGGCGGGCCATCGCCTCGCTGTATTCGCCGTAGGTGAATTGCAGGTTTTGGATGTAAGCCCGCACGATGGCAGCGGTCTTGGCGTCGGCCATGTCGATCAGCTCCTCCTTGTTGTAAGCGTAAAGCACATCCTCGTTACGGCGCGTCTCGGTCGTGCTCTCGCCCATGATGAGCGTCTCGACCCCTTTGGCCGAGGCCGATCGCGCGGCGTTCGTGTGGATCGAGATGAAGAGGTCGCCTCCGGCCTTGTTGGCGATGTCTGCGCGGGCCTGCAGATCGAGGCTCAGGTTGTCCGAAAACTGCTTGTCGGTCTTGCGCGTATAGACCACCTTGATGCCGGGCAAATTGTCCTCGATCAGACGCCCCAGGCGGAGGGCGACTTTCAGGTTGAGATCCTTCTCGTAAACGCCCCGGTAATGCGCTCCCGGAAACTTCGGGCCGCCGTGCCCGGCGTCGATCACCACGACCTTTACGCCGCGGGCAATATTATCCCCTGCAGCGCCGTTTGGAAAGCATATCGAGGCCGCCAGGACAAGGGTTGCGAAAAGTAGCGTCCGCATCGTCAAAAGTGGTTGCAAACTGCGTTTGTATGCGATTTTTTATCTATATTTGCCGGATGTAAAAAAGCCCCTGCAGGGCCTTCCGGGACACTTTCCGTCGTTTTTGCCGACGTGTCGGCAAAGGTACGAAAAAATATTGGGATTTTGGATAAACTGAAGGCAAAATATCTCCTACTGGCCCTTACGCTGCTCGTCTTCGCGCCCGCGGTTTGGGGCCTCTCGGCGCCCCAGGTTCCCGGGCCTGCCGCAAGCGCGGCGGAGAGGCCCGATTCCACGCCCGACGGAGGGGAATCCGCCCGCCCGCTATCGCGCCGCGAGCGACGGGAACAGGCCCGCGCAGCACGCGAAGCCGCCGAGCGGCAGGCCTACATCGACAGCCTGCCCGCCGAGAGCCGCGACTCGTTGTTCCGGGCGGCGGTCGATTCGCTGGTGGAGGCCCGCACCCAGCCGCCGGCACAACAGGACACCACGGGCGGGGGCGGCGCCTTTCTCGACGACGTGGTCACGAGCAAAACCACCGACTCGCTCGTTTACGACCTGCGCAACAAGACGGTTTACCTCTACAACGAAGGGGACGTGACTTTCCAGGACATGAACCTCAAGGCGGACTTCATGCGCATCAACATGGACACCAAGGAGATTTACGCCTACGGCAAACCCGACTCGGTCGATGGGAAGGCCGTCGCGACCCACCCGGTTTTTACGGAGGGTTCGGCATCCTACACCATGGACACCATCACCTACAACATCGCCTCCAAGAAGGCCAAGATCAAGGGTGTGGCCACGCAGGAGGGCGACGGATGGCTCATTGGCGGCAGCGTGAAGAAGATGCCCGACAACACCATCAACATCCAGCACGGCAAATACACCACCTGCGACGAAACCGACCACCCCCACTTCTACCTCTCCATGACCAAAGCCAAAGTGATTCCCGGCAAGAAGGTGGTCACGGGCCCCGCCTACCTGGTGCTCGAAGATGTGCCGCTCTATTTCCTGGCTATCCCCGAAGGGTTCTTCCCCATCAGTTCCGGTCCCAAATCGGGTCTGCTCATGCCCACCTTCGGCGAAGAGTCGGTCAAGGGTTTCTTCCTGCGCGACCTGGGCTACTACTTCGCCCTGAGCGAACACATGGATCTCGCCCTGCGGGGCGGCATCTACACGCTGGGGTCGTGGGAAGCCAACGCCCGCTCGAGCTACATCAAGCGCTACAAATACCAGGGCACGCTTTTCGCCCAGTATTCCAACGTCAAGACCGGCGAAAAAGGGGAACCCGACTACCTCAAGCAGAGCAACTTCGCGATCCAGTGGACGCACCAGCAGGACCCCAAGGCCAACCCCGGTTCGACCTTCTCGGCCAGCGTCAATTTCATGACCAGCGGATACAGCAAATACTCGGCGACCAACTACAACGACATGCTCTCGACCCAGACCAACTCCTCGATCTCCTACTCGAAGAACTGGGCCGGCACCCCCTTCTCGCTCTCGGCGAGCATGAACATCTCGCAGAACTCCCAGAACTCGACCATCGGCATGACCCTGCCCAACGTGGTCTTCAACGTGTCGCGCATCTACCCCTTCAAGCGGCGCGAAGGGGTCGGCAAGCCCCGCTGGTACGAAAAAATATCGTTCAGCTACACCGGCCGGCTCGACAACAAGATCAACGCCAAGGAGTCGGACATCTTCAGCAAGGAGACCCTGAAGAACATGAAAACGAGCGTTTCGCACTCGATTCCCGTGTCGGCGTCGTTCAACCTGTTCAACTACATCAACCTCAGCCCCACCTTCAACTACAACGAACAGTGGTTCTTCCGCCGCGTGGAAAAGGAGTGGGACCCCGTGACCAATGCGCAGGTCAGCCGGGAGCCCGACTTCGGATTCTACCGGGTCTATAACTACAACGTCAGCCTGGCGGCCAATACGACCATCTACGGCATGTACCAGTCGAAGAAAAAGACGCGCAAGATTCAGGCGATCCGCCATACGCTCTCCCCGCAGCTGAGCTTTTCTTTTGCGCCCGACTTCTCGAACCTCAAATACGGCTTCCTGAAAACCGTCCAGACCAATGCCAACGGCGGCACCACGACCTACTCGCCCTATGACGGCTACTCCCCCGCGGGACGCTCGATGTCGCTCAACTTCACCCTTTCGCAGACGCTCGAAATGAAGGTGCTGAGTAAGCGCGACACCTCGGGCGTGCGGAAAATCAAGCTGATCGACGAGCTGCGCATCGGCGCCATATCCTACAACTTTCTGGCCGACTCCATGCGCGTGTCGAACATTCCGGTTTCGTTCCGCACAACCCTTTTCACCAACTTCGGCATCAACGTCAACATGACGCTCGACCCCTATGAAGTCTCTCCGCAGGGCGTGCGCTACAACAAGCTCATGTGGCGACGGGGGCTTCCCGGCCGCATAACCAACCTGAGCACCTCGTTCGGCTACACCTTCAAGTCGCGGCAGGACCGCTCGCAGCCTGCGATCAACGACCTTACCAGCATGCCGCCCGAAATGTACGTCAATCCGTTTTACGACCCCTATGCCCAGATGGATCCCGTGCTGCGGCGACAGTACATGGCCCAAGCTTACTACGATTTCTCGCTGCCGTGGAACGTGAGCTTCAACTACACGCTCAGCTACACGGCCTCCCCCTACAACAACGGCACCACCGGCTACCGCAAGGAACTGCGGCAGGCGATCATGGTCAACGGCAGCGTGACCATCCTCCCCAAAGTGGGTATCAATGCCTCCTGCAACTACGACTTCAAAACCCGGAAGTTCGGTCTTTCCTCCATCTCCATCAACCGCGACCTCCATTGCTGGCAGATGTCGTTCAGCTGGATTCCGTTCGGTTACCAGAAAAGCTGGAGCTTCAACATCGGCGTGAAGGCCGCTTCGCTCCAAGACCTGAAATACGACAAGAGCCAAAGCATGTACGACAATATGTTCTGACGCACCCCATTCCGGCCCTCCGGCGACTCCCTTGCCCGGAGGGGCGCTTTTTCACAGGCACCGGATGCCTCGCGTCCGCCGCATGTTCCGTTTCGCCGCACCTTCGTTCCGCTCAGGCGAAAAGCATCCGCGAGTGCCTTTATGGCGCGATTTTGCGCACGGCTCACTCTCGAACGGTGAAATTCACAGCGATTTAATCGGCGAATAATCGGACAACTGCATAAATATTGCTATATTTGTCCACATATACCGTGAAGCACCACAATAAACCAATACATTTCGTTATGAGAAAAATTTACAACTTCAAACCAAGGGGGGGGGAAATCCCGTATTCCGCCCCTGAGATCGAGGTATTCGAGGTAACGGTGGAACAGGGTTTTGCCGTCAGCCCCGAAAACGGCGTGCTCGACTATTCGCAGGCAGGCGACTCTTCATGGGCCGGTACCGGCGACAACAACCTGGGAGAACTGGACTAAACCGGACAGCCATGAAACGTATCCAATATCTCCTCTGCATGGCCGCAGCGGCCACGATCGGACTGGCCGGCTGCTCGAAGGACGAACCCGTCATGGCGGAACCTTCGGCCGACAATTTTATGTTCAACATCGTTCCCGACGACTTCAATGCCGCCGCCGCAACTTCCCGTACCGCCTACGATCCCGCAATCGGCAACATTGTCTGGACCGCCGGCGACCAGATGCAGCTCTATGTGGACATGGCAGCACGCCAATCGACCGCTGAGCTTACGGACGGGAAAGCCTCTTTCAAAGCCTACTTCTCTCTGACGGCCCCCGCGACGATCAACCTGCAGGGGGCCGTTCCCGCCTCCGCTGTGCTGGGTGTCAAAGCAAAGGACGATGCGACCAAGAAAGTCACTTCGCTGCAGATGGCCCTTCCCAACGTGCAGAACGCCACGCTGACCACTTTCGACCCGGCGGCGGACATCCTCATCGCCCAGGACATGAGCGTCGAGGTGACCGCGGACGACATCACCGCAGGTTATAAGGTGGTTTCGGACTTCCGCTTTGGGCGTCCGATGGCCATTACCCAGTACACGTTCACGCTCGACAATCCGGCCCTCACGGCCGATGAGACCGTCGAGTCGGTGACGCTCACCGTCAATCCCGGCCAGGGCAATGCCGAGAAGGGGCTCACCGGCCGGTTCTATTTCAACCCCGGCACGGGCTATTTCGTGGACAACACCGGAGCGACGGTCGATGCGACGGTCAATCCCTTCTACCAAGGACAGTCGCTCAACAACGTGAAAGTCGCCTTTGCCGAGCAGCCCAAACTCGGGGAGCTGGTCATGTGGGCCGTCACGGCTCCCGTGAAGCTCGAAGCGGGCGACCAGATGGTCTTTACGGTCAAGACCTCGAAGAACACCGTCGTCAAAACCGTTACGCTCGCCTCCGAACTCGCATTCGTCAATACGCAGCTCAACACGGCAGGCGTCAAGCTCAACGCCAAGAATTGCGTGGTCACGCCGAACGAAGTGCCGGGCGAACTGACCGAAACCCTGCTCAACTCCGACCTTCCGAAACCGTCCTCCGGCTACACCACCTCCGTGACCGAGACGACGAGCGGATGGTCTGTTTACCACTACATGTACTCCACCACCGCCGCGACGAAAGACTGGATTCAGACCCGCTATCAGCCCAATACAGAGGCTAACCGCAGCTACATCGTAAGCCCCGAAATTGCAGGGACGATTACGCAGCTCAATATTTTCTGTCAGGGTTCAGCCAACGGCACCATCCGGCTGCTGGATCCCGATACGGAGGCTGAAATCGCTTCCAAAGCCGTTCCGACCGCCACAAACGGCGGGGAACTCGTCTTCGAGAATCTCTATGATTTCAACCTCTCGAAGATCAAGATTCAGCCCTACCCCAGCAACACGAGCAATACGACCGTCTATATCCAGTCGGTCAAACTGACCTACGACCCCTCCGTCACGCCCAAGATTTCCGTCCCGGCCGACCTGAAGATCGAGATCAGCGCCATCGACACGGAAGTCGGTTCGTTTACCTACTCGATCCGCAATGCGACGGATGCCGACGTAACCGTCAGCGTTCCGGCTGCGGATACCTGGCTGACAGCGGAGAAGTCCTCCACGGCCAATACGGTCGAATATATGGCGGAGGAGAACACGGGCGCCCTGCGCACATCGACCATCACCCTTTCGGTTGCGGGAGGCAATACAGTGGAGATTCCCGTTACGCAATACGCCCCGGTACAAAAACTGCCCGCAGTCACCGACCTCACGGCAACGGCCGACGGCACCAAAGTGGACGTAAGCTGGACGGCCGTGGAGCATGCGACCGGCTATGCGTGGAGCATCGCAGCCGCTTCCGCCCCCACGACCACGGTGGACAGCGGCACCGTCGAAGCCACCTCGCTCATCATCACGGGATTGGAGCCTACAACAGCGTATATCGTATCGGTCATGGCGCTCGGCGACAACGGCGCCACTTACGACGATTCGGACGAGGCGACCGTGGACGTGACTACCGGCGAATCGTCGGGCATCACCCCCGGTCCGGCATGGAATTACTCCTTCCTGGGCTCGACTACTGCAGTCTTAGGCACGGACAAGACGGGAGGCACCGGGACGCTCGGCGGCTACGCCTGGACTGCGGCCTACACTTGGGCTGTCGGCAGCGGCTACGTGGCCTATGAATCGAACACCGGCCTCCATATCGGTTCGGGCAGCAATGCGCCCAAGACGATTACCTTCTCCACGTCGGCTTACACGGAGGGAATCGCGAGCGTGTCCATCAGCGTCAGAGACACCAATACGACAACAGCGTCGCTCACCGTAACCGTCGGCGGAACGCCGCTGATTTATAACGGCAACGAAAGCGTCACGCTGACCTCGGCAGTAACAAAATATACGTTCGAGGCCGCATCGCCGCTCAAGGGCGAAATCGTCATCCTGATCGACCGGGGTTCCACCTCGGGGAAAAAGGCGATTTACGTCACCGAGCTGGGCATCAACTGAACGCCGGGTGGCGGAGGCGGGGACAACCCGCCTCCGCCGGGCCCTGCCACGGGAAACGCAGCGCTCGACCGCAGTTGGGCGGAGCTTCCGGCCGCATCGGGCGGATCGCTCACCGAGCTGGTCCGACTCATTACCGACGTACCGACCATCGACGGGTATGCCCCGCGCAACTACGCGATGGGATACGACCGGGCGAAGAAAGCGGCTCTTTGGGTCGCCTATCCGATGCACGGTTACTACACGTCGGGATCGGCCGGTTCGAGCTCCTTTACCAAGGACCCCGACCTGCCGTCGGAGGACCAGATGGGCGGCACGTTCGCCACGACCTACAACCGGGGGCACCAACTGCCCAATGCCGACCGTAAGGTCAGCAGCCTGGCCAACAAGCAGGTCTATTACTACTCCAACATGACGCCGCAGATCGCCTCGTTCAACAGTCCGATCTGGGCGGCGCTCGAGGGGAACGTTCGCACCAAGTGGATCTGCTCCGACACGCTCTACGTGGTCACGGGCTGCCATTTCGACGGCAGCGAGACCACCGCGACGGACAAAAGCGGACAGGTGTGCCCGGTGCCGACGCAATATTATAAGGTACTGCTTCGCACGCGCAGCGGCGCGACGGGCAAGGCCGTCGCCGACTGCACCGCCGCAGAGCTGAAATGCATCGGTTTCTGGTACGAGCACAATACCGACAGCGGCCAAACCCCTGCGACCTGCGCCTGCACGGTGTCCGAAATCGAGGCGCGCACGGGACTGACGTTTTTCGTAAACGTGCCGACAGCTCCGAAAAGCGTCGCCGATCCGTCGGACTGGGAGCTGTGATCCGTCCGAAAACCGATCGTGCGTGGAGTTGCAAAGCAGATTGCACACGACCATACGAAATATCCGACAGGCATCGCCAACCGCGATGCCTGTTTTTTATTCCCCTCGACAAGGCGGATGAACCGGGCTCCGCCGCAGGCTGTCGGCCGGCCCGACTCCCTTGACAAACCGTCTGTCCGACCGAACCGATGAAAAATCCGCCGAAAATCTTTGCGATTCATCGAATAATGGCTACATTTGAAGAACTGTCCTACCGTATCGGATACAGAGAAGCGTCGCCGGCGTACCTCTTGCCGCATCGTTTCCATGTGTCGGTGCCCGCTTTACGGCGGGGCAGGCTCCCTGACTATCAACCCCTGACTGTCCGCACCGGGCTGCGGACGCAACTTACATCCAAATGTTTAAAACCATCCAACCCAAACGTGCCTGCGCCCTTATGGTGACAGCCGCAGCCGCTGCATTGCTGTGGACAGCATGCAGCGACAACGAGGAAACGCCGCCCGAACAACCGCGCACCCCATCCGTGGAGCTCGCCGCCGGAACGCCCGGCGCCACCACGCTGACCTTCACGGCCACTTCGACCGATGCCGAGAAGTGCGCCTACACCGTTATCGAGGCGGATAAGAACGTACCCACTGCCCAGGAAATCCTGCAAGGGGGGGGGATTTTGCACCCAACCAAAGCGTAACGCTAACCGCTGACGGTCTCAACCCCGAAACCGCCTACCTCATCCTCGCCGCAGCCCGCAACGGCGATCTTTACAGCCCGGTCACGCAGCTCGCGATGACCACCGCCAAAAAGGGAGATGATCCCGAACCCGATCCCTACACCCAACTAAACTCCATCGAAGCTTTTTACATGGGCGACACCGCCGGTGCGGCCAATTACATCCTCAAGTTCGCCACCGCACTGGACGATTACGATCGGTGGTCGAACGTCTATTTCGGACTGTGGACATCGGAAATACCGCAGGATTACGACAACATCATCCTGCCTAACGGCAGCTTTACGGCGAACACCGACCGCAGCGCAGGAACCTTTGAACCGGAATATACGTTCAGCCGCACCTATCCCAACGAAACCATCGTCACCTTCACGGGCGGAACGATCACGGTCGCGGCCGAGGGCGACACCTTCACCATCACCGCCGATCTGACCGGCAACCCCTATCAATACCGGTACATCGGCAAAGTCCGGGTGAGCGACGAATCTCCCCACCATCTGCCCAAGATCACTTCAAACGTCGATGCCTCGTTCTACCTCGCCGAAGGAACCTACTTCGGGGATTACTACAAAAACGGCACGAGCCTTATCGACATCAGCTTCACTTCGGCGGACGTCTTTATGAGCGTCGAATTTCTCTCCGAGGGCAGCGAGAAGTTCAGCGCCGACGTGCTCAAACCCGGCACCTACACCATCAATGCCGACCGAAGCCAATATACGCTCACGCCCGGCGAGGAATACAATAAAGCCGGTTGGGAATACCTCCCCGTCGGCACCTACTGCCGGGTCATCGGCAATACCGATACGTACGGATTCGCCACCGCCGGCACCGTCACGGTCGAAAAGTCGGGCAGCCAATATACGCTGGCCTTCGATCTGACAACCCCCGAAGGCAAAACGATCAAAGGAAACTACTCGGGCACCCTCACCCTCACGGACGGCACCGAGCAGCCCGTGCTCAGCCAGCTCGAGGAGGATCGCGTGGTCGATCTCTCTCACATCGAAAGCGGCAGGATGGCCTACTCCGGCACCTGGTACAATAACGGAATGAACAACTGGACCATCTATGTGAAAGACGAGAGCATCGACAACATCGACGGCATGATCTTCGACTTCAACATGCCCGACGTGGGATTCCTGCCCGAAGGCATCCCCACAGGCACCTATGAACTGAGCAGCGTGGCAACGGAAAACACGATGGTTCCCGGATTCATCAACACCTACCTCGCGGGAACCTGGTACATCTGGGCCAACGCCGGCGGCTCCTACGGCAAAGCGGCTCCCATAAAAACGGGCAGCCTGACCATCGGCAAGGAGGGCGACATCTGGACGCTCGACTTTGAAATGTACGACGACGCCCGTCCGGCCCACAAGATTTCGGGCTCCTGGAGCGGACCCATACGGGTCGTAAACGAATGGGACTAAGCATCCTGAACCGACAAACCAAAAATCCCCGGCCGATAGTAGCCGGGGATTTTCCGTCATCCGGTATCCGCGAGAACCGCGCGCACGAAACCCGGAGAATCCGGACCGGCCGCGACGGTCGGGGCCGAAAAAGAGAGACGTCCGCAAGCAGTTGCGGACGTCTCTTGTTGAGCTACCAGGACTCGAACCTGGAATAACAGGACCAGAATCTGTTGTGTTGCCATTACACCATAGCTCAATGGCCGGATCGGTGATGCAAAAGTAGTACATAATTTTTCTTCTCCAAAGAATAATCGCAAAAAAATTTATACTTTTGTTGAAATACAACCGACGCGGAAACGAATTCTAAAACGTCATACCATGCACATCAAACTCCGACTAACCGTCATGAACTTCCTGCAGTTCGCCGTGTGGGGCTCCTACCTCACCTGCATCGGCAACTACCTCGGCGCGGCGGGACTGGGCGACCACATCGCCTGGTTCTACTCGATCCAGGGCGTCGTCTCGATCTTCATGCCGGCCATCCTGGGCATCATCGCCGACAAGTACATCCCCGCTGAAAAACTGCTCGGCCTGAGCCATGCGCTGGCGGGGCTCTTCATGCTCTGGGCGTGGTTTTACGGATACAGCCACCCCGAGGGGCTCAGCTTCGCCCCGTTCTTCACGCTCTACACCCTGAGCGTGGCGTTCTACATGCCGACGATCGCCCTCTCGAACACGGTGGCCTTGTCGATCCTCACCC
>ERZ1027194.936-NODE-936-length-13923-cov-9.748630_pt1 | contig 13923 bp, 8 predicted proteins | sample MGYA00519246_ERZ1027194 | MGnify/ENA primary metagenome ERZ1027194 (study PRJEB26926, sample SAMN06164505) | human gut metagenome | biome: ENVO:00009003; feature: ENVO:2100002; material: ENVO:00002003 | host: Homo sapiens | place: USA | collected 2012 ...
TTATTCATGGTTCTAAACTCCCTTGAGGTTTCCGGTTAAAAGAAACCGCCCTAGCGATCCTAAGGCGGGGAGTTAGCAACTGTACACAAAAACAGTCGGCCTTCTTCGTTATGCGCCAGGCACACTTATTCCGGCCGCTCCCCATGAAAGGAGCTTCTTTTTGTGTAAGGAGTTGCTACACTCCGCATCCGGCTCTCCCGGATGCAAAAGCAAGATTAATACAAGTCCGGAAAAATGCAACAAAAATATTTCTTATCCGGTTGGCGGATAAGTTTATGGAAGTCAGGAAAATCAAAGGAAAAACGTAACGTTAAATATCTTTATCTACGGGATATAAAATATTTAGTGTTCTGTCGGGCCGCCTTTAGTCACAATTACCATTGCCTCACGCAGGATACGGTCATTGATCATATAGCCGGTTTGCAACTCGGAAACGATGGTTCCCGCCGGTTTGTCCGGGTCTTCCACTTCCTGAATGACCTGATGGTAATTCGGGTCAAAAACTGTATTGAGGATTTCCATTTTATGAACGCCAAACTTGTCAAAGACTTTCATCAGTTCGGCTTCGGTCAGTTCAACGCCTTTCAACAGCCCTTGGGCTTCGGCGCATCCGGCTTTTTTGTCCGCAGGGATGGCTTCAATGGCACGGTGAAGGTTATCGGCGACGCTTAACAGGCTTTTGGCAAAAGAGGAAATGGCGTATTTGTTGTTTTTTTCAATTTCCTGAGCGCAGCGTTTTTTGATGTTTTCGGCATCGGCATAAGCCCGCAAAAAATCTTCTTTCAAGCGCTGATTTTCCGCTTTTAAAAACTCCAAATCAACGGGTTCTTCCTCTTCGGGAAGCGCTGCTTCCTCATTGGCTTCAATGTCTTGCTCAAGCTCGGTTTCCGGGGTTTCTGAGTCTTCGTATTCCGGTTTATCAACTATTTTATCTTTTTTCATTTTTTCCTCTTTAAACTTTCGGATTATGCTTGTATATATAAGATATTTAGTGATTATTACACAACAAGTCAATAGCGGAAGTTATGTAGGTGCATACTATCCCTTTGCAAAAAAGGAGTGTGTCACTATGAGGGGTGTTTTTTTGGGTTGTGAGAGAATAAGAGATGAGGGCTAAACCGGCGTCAGTTAAAGTCGATAAACGGGGGTTGTTATCAAAAAAAGAGTTTGGAAAAATTTCCGCAATGCACGGGGAGGCAAAGCCGGGGGAGCAGGTCTTAGAAATTAGGAATGTGGCAGAGCAGCAATGCGCAGCCGCCGGAAAATGGCCGGAAGTCAAAAAAATAAACGCCTGGATGATTTCTTCGGAAACGGCAACCTTTATGAAAGTCGGCGGTTTGGGGGTTGTGGCGACAGAGTTGCCGGAAGCTTTTAATTCCGCATTTTCTTCCCAAGGCGATAAAATTTCCGTTGTTACTCCTCTTTATCTCGGCGATACCAAACATAAAAAATCTTCCCTTCGTCAAAATATTTATACCGGTGCCGAAAACCGTTCGGTAGAAATCAGAAAAGTTGCCAATATCAATGTTCCGTTTGTCGGAAAAAATCATGTTATCAATAATTTCAAAGTGGGCGTTTATACGGCACAAAGAGGATCTGTTGAGTATATTTTTCTCAAAAACCGCCGCTTTTTTACGATTACGACTGATTATCGCAATCCCGACTGTCAGGACGGATGCTATGTTTTGAACAAGCTCGGCGTGGACGAAGTGGAGCGTTTTGCTTTCTTTTCGAAGGCGGTTTATGTTTTGCTGCGGACTTTATGCCAAGACAGGGCCGGCATAGAAAAGCTTTCTTGTCCGAATGTTTTGATTGCCAATGACTGGCACAGCGGGGCGATTGCCGGGCTGACAAAGTATTTGACCACCATGCTGCAAAAACTCGGACGCCTGGAAAAGAAAATTGCCGACAAGATCCGCAATATTCCGGTTATTCATCTGGCCCATCATCTCGGATATCAGGGCTGGGACGGCAAAAATACGGTGCGGATTTTGAATGCCCTGTATGAAAATACCATCCGACCGGTTTTGAAAAATGCCAAAGCCTGCCGCAAAGATAACCCGCGTATTCACAACGCTTTGGTGGTGGACGGCGTTTATAATCAGGCCTGTTGCAATTTTCATCTTGCCGACCGGGTGGTGACGGTTTCCCGAAATTATTGCGAAGAGGTTTCCAAAGAGCCGGATTTTGGCTATGATTTTTGCAAGCTGCTTAATTTGCGCAAGGAAAACGGGACTTTTGTGGGGATTGTCAATGGTTATGACAAAAAGCTGATTACGCCCAATCCCAAAAGAATCGGCGGTGTCAACAGTCATTTCAGCGGTTTTGATTTTGGCTGTTATGATGAAAATTCTTTGGATATCAAAAAACAAAACAAGCGCGAATTTATCCGTTTATTGTCAAAGCTGGCGGTTGATGAAGAATATCGCCGCAAGACATTGCCGCTGCTTAATTTTTATAAGTTTGAAGACATTTCCGATTTGGAAAAGGCCAGCGATGATATTCCGATGTTTTGCGCGACCAGCCGTCTGGTGGAGCAGAAGGGATATGACATTGCCGCCAGTGCGATTGTCGAACTTTATCAAAGCAAAAAGATTAAGACCGCGCCGATATTTATTTTGGGCGGCGCCGGCGATATGAAGTGTTTTGAGCATTTGATGAAACTTAAAGACACGGTGGCAAAAATCAATCCCGAAGCGGCAAAACGGATTTTTGTTTTTCGCGGTTATAAGGACGAGTTTGCCTATGCCATTCAGTTGGCCAGCGATTTTTACATGATGCCCTGCCGTTTTGAACCCTGCGGCCTGACCCAAATGGAAGCAATGGCCAAAGGCAGCCTGCCGGTAGCAATGTCGACCGGCGGTTTGGTGGATACGATTGAAGACGGCGCCGACGGTTTTCGGACTCTGGTCTTTTTTGGAAATACCCGTCAGGTTTACGGAACGGAGAAAGACGGCAAACGTCTGAAAAACAATATAAATGCCTATGCCGAGGTTTTGCTCAAGGCGTTGGACGTTTTTGAGAATAATCCGGAAAAACTGCGGGAAATGGCGGTTACGGCAATGCGCAAAGATTTCAGCTGGGATGTCAAAGACGGCAGCGTCTATCAATATTATAATTTGTTGACAGCCGGGCATTTATAAAATTTGTGCTTGATTGGTACGGCGTTTTGGCATATCTTCAAAATAATTTATTAACTATTTGCAGAAGATATCATCATGAGACATTCAAAAAGAAAATCTGACGAACTCCGCAATGTGGAGATTATTCCCGGCTATAATCCGTATGCCGAAGGGTCTTGCCTGATTAAGTGCGGCAATACCCATGTGGTTTGTACGGCCAGCGTTCAAGACAAGGTTCCCGTTTGGCTCAAGGGGCAAAATAAAGGTTGGATTACGGCGGAGTACGGCATGCTGCCGCGTTCGACCCAAGTCCGGGTACCGCGGGAGACTTCCAAACCTTCGGGGCGAACGCAGGAAATTCAGCGTTTGGTCGGCCGTGCGCTGCGGGCGGTTGTGGATCTTGGTGTCATGAAAGATATTTCTATTTGCATTGACTGTGACGTTATCCAAGCGGACGGCGGGACGCGGACAGCCTCGATTACCGGCGGTTATGTGGCGTTGGTGCTGGCGCTTGAAAAATTGCAGCGTGAGGGGAAACTTTTGGTTAATCCTCTGAAAGAGGCGGTTGCGGCGGTTTCTTGCGCTTTGTATAACGGCGAACCGGTGCTTGATGTCGATTATATTGAAGATTCCAATGCCCAGGCAGACATGAATTTTGTTCTGACCGAAAGCGGAAAGATTGTGGAGATTCAGGGAACCGCGGAAGGCGCTCCGTTTGACGACGAACAGTTTGGCGCCATGTATGCCTTGGCCAAAAAAGGTATTGCCGAGTTGGTTGAAAAACAAAAACAGGCTTTGGGAAAAAAATGAAATGAAAGAAATCGGAAAGATTGTTATCGCTTCCCACAATCAGGGAAAAATCAGCGAAATCCGCGAAATGCTGGCGCCGTTTGAAATTGAAGTTTGTTCGGCCGAGGAGTTGAACCTGCCGGATGTTGAAGAAACCGGCACGACTTTTGAGGAAAATGCCCGGCTGAAAGCCGAAACATTGGCCAAAGCCAGCGGGTTGCCTTGCTTGGCGGACGATTCCGGTTTGTGCGTCAATGCTTTGTCCGGCCGTCCGGGGGTTTATTCCGCACGTTATGCGCCGGATCGCGATTTTAACAAGGGAATGGACAGGTTGCTGACAGAAATTGCCAACAGCGGTTCAGACGACCGGGGAGCACATTTTTCCTGTGTTTTGGCTTTGGCTTATCCGGAAGGAGCATGCCGCGTTTTTGAGGGTCGGGTTGAAGGGCAGATTGCCCGGGAGAAAAGCGGCAACGGCGGTTTTGGTTATGATCCGATTTTTATTCCCGACGGTTTTGACAAGACTTTCGGCCATTTCAGCGCGGAAGAAAAAGCTGCGGTTTCGCATCGGGGCCGCGCGTTTGCAAAATTTATTGAGTATTTGACAAAGAACTGACCGGGTGTTAAAGGTATTCTAAATTAAGTTGATTATAATAACTATTTAAAAATTATTGGGTATGAAAAAAGAATGTTTTGACAAGTTTCGTCCGCCGCAGCCGACAGACTTGATGGACAATGTTTCGTTTTGCAGTTATCCGTGGTCCAATAAGGTGTATTGCCGGATGTGGGCTTGCCTGAGACCGACGGACAGCGAAGGGAAATATGAGGCTTTTTCGGCAGAAGCCGTTGCCCAGAGGCTTCGGTACGGCTGTCGGGTTGCTTCGAGAAATGTGGGTTGCAGGGAAATTGTAATTGATCATTGCAATTTCGGACCGACCGAGTTTGTGGTTGTTGAAACTATTCACGGCCGAAAGTTTATGGTTTTTCCTTTTAAGTTTTTCTGGGGGATTAAGCCGTTGTGAAAGAGAAAGGTTTTCCGCTGTTGCGGAAAGCCTTTTTTGTTGTAAATTAGGTTGACTAATCGAAAGATTGTTTTAAACTTGCCGCTATGAAAAATAAAATCTGGAACATATCTTCTTCTTTGGGGTTTGCGGAAATTTTGGCGCAGCGTTTTCTTGACGAATATGCCGGCCGTCTGCCGGAACTTGCGGAGGTTTTGTTCCTGTTGCCCAACCGGCGGGCAGTACGGGCGATGAAAGAAGCCTTTGTCCGGTTGCGGGGACTAACGCCGATGCTGCTGCCACGCATGATGCCGTTGGGCGAAGTAGAGGAAGACGAGCTGTTTTTGACCGGCGGCAGCGGGCGGGAATTTTTGGACGGCATGTATCCGGCAATCGGAACGACCGAGCGGCTGTTGCTGTTTATTAAGATTATCATGGCCAAGCCGACGGAGTTCGGCATGGAGAAGATGACGCTGGGGCAGGCTTGTTTTCTGGCGCAGGAGTTGGCTTCGCTGATTGATATGGTGAACAACGAACAGCTTTCTTTTGGCAAACTGGAGCAGCTGGTGCCGGAGGATTATGCCGCCCATTGGCAGGAAACGCTCAAATTTTTGAAAATCATTACCCATTATTGGCCGCAGATATTGGCGGAACGCAAGTTGATTGATGCCAGCGAGCGGCGTAACCGCCTGCTGACGGCGCAGGCTGAAATCTGGAAACGTAACAAACCACGGCAGCGTATTGTTGTTGCCGGGACGACGGCGGCTTTTCCGGCGATGAAAGAACTGGTTAAAACGGTTTTGGAACTTCCGAGCGGCGAAGTTTATCTGGCCGGTCTGGATAAATCTTTGAGTGAGGAAGACTGGGCGGAAATAGATGAAACGCATCCGCAGTTTGAATTAAAAGAGCTGTTGGATTATCTGAAGCTGGAACGGGCGGGAGTCGCAGAGGCAGCCGAACCCGCCAATCCGGAAGCGGAGGCTTTTATTGCCGAGGTTATGCGGCCGGCCGGGGTCAGCGACAAGTGGCTGGATTTGCCGCGCAGGGGGTTTTCGCCGCAAGCCTGGGGAGGCATCAGTCTGGTGAACTGCACGGATATTCGAGAAGAGGCTTTGGGAATTGCTCTGATTATGCGCGAGGCGCTTGAAGAAGAAGGAAAAACGGCGGCTTTGGTAACTTCGGACCGCAATTTGGCGCGCCGGGTGGCAAATGAACTGGAGCGTTGGAATATTCAGGTTGACGATTCTGCCGGGAGGCCATTGTCTTTTTCGGCAGCGGGGATTTTTTTGCGGCAGATTTTGCAGGCAGCAACCGGCGATAAGAAATTGTTTTGGGCGGAACTTCTGAAAAATCCGTTGTGTTGTCTGGGGCGCGAATACGGCGAAATACGCCGGCTGGTAAGGCAGCTGGAGAAAAAAGTCTGGCGTCAGCAAAGAGAAGACAGCGAAGCGGCGGCCTTTGAGAATGATGTTCGGGGGGCGTTGTCCGAACTTTCGGTTTTGCTGCATGGCGACAGGGTCGATTTTAAACAGCTGTTGGCCTGTCATATTCGGACGGCCGAAAAACTGGCGTCCCGCGGGGATAAGAGCGGCGAGCAGGTTTTGTGGGGCGGTGACGACGGCGAAGCGGCGGCACGGTTTGCGGCGGATTTGTATGAACAGGCCGAAGTGTTGGGCGAGATTAATTCGGCAGAGTATGCCGGATTGTTAGAGGCGATGATGGTTTCGGTGAATGTCCGTCCGAAATTCGGAATGCATCCGCGGTTGAAAATCCTCGGGCCGATTGAGGCCCGGCTTAACCGCTTTGACGTTACGATTATCGGCGAGGCAAACGAAGGCATTTGGCCGCAAGCGCCGGGGGCGGATCCGTGGATGTCGCGTCCGATGAAGAAAGAATTCGGTTTTCCGCTGCCGGAACGGGCAGTAGGGGTAAACGCCTTTGATTTCAGCCAATTATTGGCCGGCGACGAGGTTTATCTGACCCGGGCGGAACGAGTGCAGGGGACGCCGATGGTCAAGTCGCGCTGGTGGCTGCGTCTGGAAACCGTGTTGAAGGCGCTGAATTTGGAACCGCAGAGTTTGGAAAATGCGGTTTATCGTCTGTGGGCGCGGCATCTTGACCGGCCGGAGCAGCCGGAGCGCCTGTCGCCGCCGCAGCCGCGGCCGCCGCTTGAAGCCCGCCCGCAGGAACTTTCGGCCAGCGCGATTGAATTGTGGATGCGCGATCCTTATTCGGTTTATGCCAAATATATTTTGAAGCTGAAACCGCTTGAAGAACTTGACCGCGAGCTGACGCCGGCTGATTACGGAACGATTATCCATGCGGTGTTGCAACAGTTTAACAATAAATATCCGCAACAGCTGCCGGAAAATGCCAAAGCCGAACTGCTGAAACTCGGAGAAGCGTATTTTGAGCAAAATCAGATTGCAGCAGAAACCAGAGCTTTTTGGTGGCCGAATTTTCTGAAAAGCGTAGATTGGATTTTGGAGCGGGAGAAAGCCTATCGTCCGGGGATCCGCCGGGTTTATAACGAAGTGCGAGGCAGCGCCGAGATAAAAACGGCGCGTGGATTCCGCGTAACGGCGATTGCCGACCGGGTCGACGAAACGACCGAGGGACGGTATAATATCATAGATTATAAAACCGGAAGAGCGCGCAGCGAGAAGGAAGTCCGCGGCGGATATGCCCCGCAGCTGCCGATAGAAGGGCTGATTGCCCGGGCGGGCGGTTTTGGGAATTTGCCGGCAAGAGAAGTGGACAAGCTGATTTATTGGCAGCTGGCGCGGCAGGAAACGGAAATTTCCGGAGAGACGGACAAGCTGTTGGACGATACTTACGAGCGTTTGCAAAAGCTGGTCAGCCTGTTTGAATTTGAAACCACGGCGTATGTCTGCCAGCCGAATCCGAAACGGATTCCGGAATATTCAGACTATGAACATCTGGCGCGGGTACGGGAATGGTCGGTTGTCGGTGATGAGAACGAAGGGTGAGGCAGATGGCTCAGACGGAAATCAGGCAAAGCAGGGAAAGCCGCGGCAAGCTGGCAACCGCACAGCAGCGAAAAGCGTCGAATCCGGAAAAGTCGGTTTGGGTACAGGCGTCGGCCGGAACCGGAAAGACCAAGGTATTGTCTGACCGGGTTTTGCGGATTTTGTTAAACGGCTGTCCGCCGGGGCGGATTTTGTGTCTGACTTATACCAAAGCGGCGGCGGTGGAAATGAGCCAGCGCATTTCGGCGCGGCTGAGCGCCTGGGCCGTAACAGATACCCAAAAGCTTGACGAAGAACTGGAAAACCTGTTTGGAGGCCTGCCGGCGAATCAGGAAGACTTGGCGGAACTGGAAGCAACGGCGCGGCGGTTGTTTGCGGTGTTGCTGGATACGCCGGGCGGAATGAAAATTCAGACGATTCACAGTTTTTGCCAAGAGATTTTAAAACGGTTTCCTCTTGAGGCGCACATTTCTCCGTATTTTGAGGTTATGGACGATCGGGCGGCGGCGGAAGCCCTGGGGGAAATCCGCCAGCAGCTGCTGGCGGAGATTGAACATAATCCGCACAGCCGGGCAGCGGAAGCGATGTCTTTTCTGACCGGGAAAGTGAGCGAGTTTTCTTTTCCGAAGATTTTGACGGCCATTGCCGAATCCCGCAATAAGATTGCGCGCATGTTTTCTCGTTATCAGACGCCGGAAGCGGTGGTTGCGGAATTGGCGCGGCGGTCGGGGATTGTTCCCGAAAGCACGGAAGGCGGTTTGCTGGCGGAATTTGCCGCCGCCGCGGATTGGGCAACTTTGCAAAAGCTGGCGGAAGCCTGGCGGCAAGGCGGAAAATCGGACAATACCAAAGCGGAAAAGCTTTTTCGGATTTTAGAGACGCGGGATATTGCCGGCGGGTTTGATGATTATCAATCCTGTTTTCTGAATAAGGACGGCGCATTGCCGGCACGTCCGGGAACAAAAGACGCCGTGGCTTTTTATCCGGATTTGCCGGAGGTTTGCCTGGTGGAAGGAGAGCGTCTGCAACAGCTTTCAAAACAGCTGGCGGCAGTTCGGCTGCTGGCGGCGACCAGGGCGGTATTGTTTTTGGCCGAAGATTTGATTTCGGGTTACAACCGGTTTAAGGCGCAGCATGCCAAGCTTGATTATGAAGATTTGATTGTCCTGACCCGGCGGCTGCTTGACAGTCCGCAGGTGCCGCAATGGGTGATGTTTAAACTTGACGGCGGCATTGACAATATTCTGATTGACGAGGCACAGGACACATCGCCGGACCAATGGGCGATTGTCAAGGCGTTGACTGCCGGGTTCTTTGACGACACCGGAGCCGGGGGGCGAAGGCGAACGGTTTTTGCGGTGGGCGACAAGAAGCAATCGATTTATAGTTTTCAGGGGGCGGAACCGAAAGAATTTGAACGGATGCGCGGTTATTTTGCGGCAATGCTGGAAGAATGCGGCGCTTTTGACGAAGTTAACCTGGAAGTTTCCTTTCGGTCGGCCTCAGCGGTTTTGGACATGGTCAACACCGTTTTTTCGGAGCCTGCGGTCAAGCCCGGCGTTGCCGGAGAAAATGAGGACATTACCCATATTCCGTTCCGGATCGGGGATGCCGGAAAAATTGAATTTTGGCCGCTGACTGAACCGGAAGAAGGGGAGAATCCGGATATTTGGCTGCCGCCGGTGGAGCGAGTCAGCGCCGAATCGACCAGTTCGCGTCTGGCACGCGAAATTGCCCAGCGAATCCGCGAAATGGTCGAAAGCGGCAAGAGTTTGGCATCACAGGGACGGCCGTTGCGGTATCGCGATTTTATGATTCTGGTACAGCGGCGCAACAGCTTTGTCGAAGAACTGGTGCGGGCCTGCAAAAATGCCGGCGTGACGATTGCCGGGGTTGATAAAATCAAACTTTCCGAACAGATTGCGGTGCAGGATTTGATTTCTTTGGGGCGGTTTTTGCTGCTGCCCGGAGATGATTTGTCTTTGGCCGAGGTTTTGAAGTCGCCGCTGTTCGGGCTTGATGACGACGATTTGTTTGCCCTGTGTTACGGACACAATCCGGGAACGACGGTTTGGAGCCGGTTGGCGTCGAATCGGAAATACGCCGATGTTTATGCCCTTTTGCAGGAATTGTGCAATTTGGCGGAGAAAGTTCGTCCTTTTGAACTTTATTCCCATGTTTTGGGCAAGCTTAAGGGACGGCAGAAGTTTGTGGCCCGTTTGGGGGCGGAAGCGGAGGACGGTCTGGACGAGTTTGTGAATCTGACGCTGTCGTTTGAGCAGGAGCATATTCCCGATTTGCAGGGGTTTATCGACTGGATGTCCAAAGACGATGTGGAAATCAAACGGGAACTGGAGCAGAGCGATGCCGATGCCGTACGGGTGATGACGGTTCACGGTTCCAAGGGGCTGCAGGCGCCGGTGGTGATTCTGCCGGATACGGTCCGGGTGCCGGCAGTAAAAAACGAATCGGCAATGTTGTGGGATGATATTTTTTATTATCCGCTTTCATCCAAAGATTATGAAGATAACTGCAAAAAAATTAAAGAAAACGAAAAGGCGGCGGCGCTTGAAGAATATCGGCGTTTGCTGTATGTTGCCCTGACCCGTGCCGAAGACCGGCTTTGTATCTGCGGCTATTATAAAAGTCAGCGCAGCCGTCCGTCCGATGAATCGTGGTATGGTATTTGTGCCGGGGCATTAAAGCAGATCGGACGGGAAGCCGAAGGAGGGAAGATTGAATATTCGTCACCGCAGCTGATTGTTCCGAAAGCCAAAAAGGCTGTAACCGCAGCGAATGTCAGCCGGCCGGATTTTGACTGGATTTATCGGGAAGCGCCGCAGGAAAGCGTTTTGGCCCGGCCGTTGGCGCCGTCGAAAATGGATGATGAAGAACCGGCGCTGGTTTCGCCTTTGGGCAGCGACGGCGGCAGCCGTTACCGCCGGGGGCTGATTATTCACAAGCTGTTGCAGTTTCTTCCGGAAGTGCAGGACAGAAACAAATCGGAGATCGTTGCCGAATTTCTGGAGAAAAACGCTCCGGAACTTTCTGCCGGCGAGAAACAGCGAATCTGCCGCGAGGTTTTGGCGCTGATTGAAAATCCCGTCTTTGCGCCGTTGTTTTCGGAACATTCAAAGGCCGAAGTGCCGATTATGGGATTATCCGGCGGGCGGATTGTTTCCGGGCAGGTTGACCGGCTGGCAGTTGTCGGCGATGAGGTGATGGTGGTCGACTATAAGACCAACCGTCCGGCGGCAGCGGCTTTGAAAGACGTTCCCGCGGCCTATCTGCGGCAGCTGGCGGCTTATCGCGATTTGTTGTCCCGGGTTTATCCGGGCAAAAAGGTTTCCACTTTTATTTTATGGACGGATACGGCGAATTTGATGCAGGTGGAATAAAATTTATTTTCTGCATAATTCCTCTTTAATCTGAAAAAATTATACACTATATTAAAAGAAACATGAATCTTAGATAAGAAAGGAACAGAATATGCAATCGATTAATGACAGCCAGTTTGAATCTGAAGTTTTGAATTCCAAGGGTTTGGTGTTGGTGGATTTTTGGGCTGAATGGTGTGGGCCGTGCCGTCAGTTGGGGCCGATTTTGGAAGATGTTTCCAAATCTATGGGCGACCGGGTCAAAATCTGCAAGATGAATGTTGACGAAGCTCCCAATACCGCCGCTCAGTTCGGTATTCGCAGCATTCCGACCATGTTCTTGTTCAAAGACGGCAAGCAGGTTGATACCAAGACCGGGCTGAATTCAAAATCGGTATTGGAATCCTGGATTGAGAAATTTTGCTGATTTTTGCCAAAGAAATAATGAAACCTCCGTGATTGCGGAGGTTTTTTATTTGCCTAATTTGAAAATCACTATTGAGTTTTGCGGGATTTGACTCTATATCTATATACAGGAAAAATTTTTAAGGAATTACGATGAAATCAGGAAAAAGTATCATCATCTGGCTGGTGGCGATTATTGTTCTTTCCGCCGTCATGAATATGTTTACCAACAATCCGCAAAACCGCGGTTATCAGTCTATTCCGTTTTCTGACTTTATGAATGAGGCTGAAAACAAGCAAATCAGCGAAGTCGTGATTGAGGGGTCGACTATTCTCGGAACGGCTGCCGACGGCACAAAATTCAGTACTTATGCCCCCTATGATCCGAGTATGATTGAAACGTTGCGCAAAAGCGGCGCCAAGGTTGAGGCCCGGCCAGAAGACACTTCCGCCAACACGTTTTGGGGTGTTCTGATTTCTTGGTTTCCGATGATTTTGTTAATCGGGGTTTGGATTTTCTTTATGCGTCAGGCGAGTTCCGGCAACAACAAGGCAATGAGTTTCGGAAAATCGCGCGCCCGGCTGATTGAGAATACCAAAAAGGTTACGTTTGACGATGTTGCCGGAGCCGATGAAGCCAAGCAGGAACTTGAGGAAGTTATTGAATTTTTGAAAGAACCGGCCAAGTTTCAGCGTTTGGGCGGAAAAATCCCCAAAGGCGTTTTGCTGGTCGGCCCTCCGGGTACCGGCAAGACCCTGATTGCCAAGGCGGTGGCCGGTGAGGCTAATGTGCCGTTTTTCTCAATTTCGGGTTCTGATTTTGTGGAGATGTTTGTCGGGGTCGGCGCGTCGCGGGTTCGCGACATGTTTGCCCAGGCCAAGAAAAATTCTCCCTGTTTGCTGTTTATTGACGAGATTGACGCCGTCGGACGCCATCGCGGCGCCGGACTGGGCGGCGGCAATGACGAACGCGAACAGACGTTAAATCAGCTGTTGGTTGAAATGGACGGTTTTGAAGACAATGAGAATGTTATTCTGATTGCGGCAACCAACCGTCCCGATGTTTTGGATCCGGCTTTGTTGCGTCCGGGGCGTTTTGATCGGCAGGTTGTGGTTTCTAATCCGGACAAAAAAGGCCGGGAGGAAATTTTGAAGGTTCATGTCAAGAAAGTTCCTTTGGCCAAAGACGTTAATTTGTCGGTGATTGCCCGCGGTACGCCCGGCTTTTCGGGGGCTGACCTGGCGAATCTGGTGAATGAGGCGGCGTTGCTGGCGGCGCGCAAGAACAAGCACAAAGTTACTTCCAAGGATTTTGACGAAGCCAAGGACAAGGTCATGATGGGATCCGAACGCAAGTCTATGGCGATGGACGAGAAAGAGAAACAGCTGACGGCGTATCATGAAGCCGGGCATGCGATTTGTTCATTGTATGTCAAAGAGACCGATCCGATTCATAAAGCGACGATTATTCCCCGGGGACGTGCCTTGGGAATGGTTCAACAGCTGCCGGAAAAAGACCAGTATTCGTATTCCAAAACCAAGATGAAATCGCGTTTGGCGATTATGATGGGCGGCCGGGTTGCCGAAGAAATCAAGTTCGGAGCAGATGCGGTAACCAGCGGCGCTTCTTCGGATATTGCCGCGGCGACGAATCTGGCGCGCTCAATGGTGACCGAGTGGGGAATGAGCGATCGTCTGGGCCCCGTTTTGTATGCTGAAAATTCCGGCGAGGTCTTTCTCGGAAAGTCGGTTACGCAAAATAAGAATATGAGCGAAGATACTGCCCGTTTGGTGGATGCGGAAATTAAGTCGCTGGTCTTGTCCGGTTATGAGGAAGCCAAACAGATTTTGCGCGACAAGGGGAAAGAATGGGAGCTTTTGGCAGAAGCGCTGATTGAATATGAAACCCTGACCGGTGATGAAATCAAGCAAGTGATTAAAGGTGAAAAGCTGGAGCGCAGTGATGACGTTCCGGTTGCGGAAGAGAAGAGGACTCATTCGTCGGTTCCCGAGCTCTAGGTAAAAGTTCGTCTAGCGGGCAATTCATACAGATTTTTCGAGTTGGCGGCTCCAATCGTGTAGGTCTATCTACACTCAGTCGCCGCCACTCTTAAATCTTATTATTTGCCTCACTAGCCGAACTTTTACGAGGTTTGTATTTCTATATAAGCTAGGGTTTTCCTTGCCCCTAGAAATCACTCTACTAATTCCACTAGGTGAGTTTTTACACCAAAACTCG
>ERZ1027194.942-NODE-942-length-13862-cov-5.331281_pt1 | contig 13862 bp, 10 predicted proteins | sample MGYA00519246_ERZ1027194 | MGnify/ENA primary metagenome ERZ1027194 (study PRJEB26926, sample SAMN06164505) | human gut metagenome | biome: ENVO:00009003; feature: ENVO:2100002; material: ENVO:00002003 | host: Homo sapiens | place: USA | collected 2012 ...
GCGTGTAGGAGGTGGGTGTAAATTCTTTCATCTATTTCGGTTTGCGTAATTACGACATGCGGCGCCTGAAATCGTCGTATCCGAACTCGCGGACGACTTCCAGGCTTCCGTCGGGATGGGCCACGGCGATCGCGGGATGGTGTACACCGTTGAACATCGTGGTTTTGACCATCGTGTAGTGGATCATATCCTCGAAAACGATCCGGTCGCCCACGCGCGGTTCGCGGTCGAACGCCCAGTCGCCGCAGAAATCCCCCGCCAGGCAGCTATTGCCACCCATCCGCCAGCGCCGCTCCCCCTCGCGGGGATCGTGCGCCCCCGCAATGGCGGGCTTGTAGGGCATCTCCAAACAGTCGGGCATGTGACAGGCGAACGATACGTCGAGCATCGCCGTGCGCACACCGCCGTTCTCGACCACATCCTCCACGGTGGAAACCAGACAGCCCGTGCGCCAGGTGAAGGCGCTCCCCGGCTCCAGGATCAGTCTCAGGCCGGGATGGCGCTCCCGGAAAGCCCGAAGCACCGCCACGAGCCGGTCGCAGTCGTACCCCTCGCGGGTCATCAGGTGACCGCCGCCCATGTTGAGCCAGGCGATCCGGTCGAGAAAACGGCCGAAGTTGCGTTCCACGGCCTCCAATGCCCGCTCGAGGTGCTCGGGGCCGGATTCGCACAGGACATGGAAATGGAGCCCCTCCACGCCGGCGGGAAGCTCCTTGAGCTGCTCGGGCGGAATACCCAGCCGGGAACCCGGCACGCAGGGATTGTAGAGGTCGGTTTCGACGGGCGAATAGCCGGGGTTGATCCGCAGGCCGCACGAAATGCCGCGCAGGATGGCCTGCGGCGCGAAACGCTCCCACTGTCCCAGCGAGTTGAAAGTGATGTGGTCGCTCAGCTCCATGATCTGCCCGAAGTCCCGGTCGGTATAGACCGGAGCATAGGTGTGGGCCCGGCGGCCGTATTCCTCCCTGACGAGCCGTGCTTCGGCCAGCGAGCTTGCCGTCGCCCCGTCGGAGTGGCGGGCCAGCAGCGGAAAAATCCGCCACATGGCGCAGGCCTTGAGCGCCACGATGATCTCGGCACCGGAGCGTTCACGCACGGAGTCGATCACCAGGAGGTTGTTCTCCAGCGATGCGAGGTCGAGCACATAGCAGGGCGAAGGTATTTTGGACAGGTCGGTCACGCGGAAATCCCTTTCAAAAAGTAACGCAAAAATAGGGATTTCATCCTGAAATCGGACGAAGATGCGATCATTTTCCGATAAATAGGTATTTATACTTAGCTAATCCGACCATGAAAAACTCCGGCGCCGTCCTGCGACTCCGGAGTCATCCCGTCGGGAAATGGCCGTCACTCTTTTCCGGACGCCTCAGCGCCGGGAGCGGTCAGTTCGGGCATCAGCATGGCGAATGCGATGGGAGCGGCCAGGAAAATTCCGACAAAAGTCAGCGCACCGACGGTAAATACGATGCCCGCCTTTTTCGTTCGGGCCGCTTCAGGTCCCCGGCACAAAGCATAAAAAGCAGCAACAGCGGCCGCGAGGGAACACGCACAGGAGACGATGGTCCAAAAATCGTTATTCAGGGAATAGGTGAGAAAAAAGGACAACGAGGCCGACAGGTAAAGGCCCAGCGGTTTCATCAGCCGCGCGGTTCCGTGCAGCTTCCCGACCGGAGGTAAAAAAACAAACACGATCAACAGGACAAGGGTGAATCCCAGCCAGGCGCCACCCTGATAGATAATATCCTTAGTCGATCCATAAAAGAAAGCGGGCGCTAAAATAAAGAGGTAAACATACAGTGCCAACCCGGTCAATCCCCAGAAAAGCCGGACAAGGGACGGATGCATCCGCCTGAACCATCGAGCACTTCGACCGGATCGGGTCGCGAGTTTGCGGAACCGGTACAGGTTATAGAGATCGGCAATACCCCACACGGCACCTGCCGCCAACACGATGCCAGCAAGACACAGCGACCACGACGGATAGCGTCCCGCCCAATCAACGGTATCAATGATCATCCATTGCGGCAGAAGCATGGCGAGCGTCCGAAGAACGGACCCCGACTTTTTCCCTTCGAGCAGCACGCCGACAAACGTAAGAGCCACAGCCGCGGCAAGCAGAATCACACCGATTTTGAAATCCGTGGACAACTGCTCCCAATACCCGCATCGGCTGTCGATCAACGACCACCCGGAACTATCCCGGTAACGGGCATGAACGGGAAAAATAAGAAACAGACAGAGGCCGCAAACAAAAAGGCCGGTTTGGTATAAAACGTTGTTTTTCTTCATCGATTCAGTTCGGTTAGGCTTTCCCATGCAGGAAAGCCGGTTTGCAAATAAACATAAAAAACGTGGACATATCTCGATATCCACTCCCGGGGTATTGGACGACCCACAACGCAGAATAGAAGACAATGCCCACGCTGAAAAACAGCGCGAGCATCAACCTTTGTTCTTTCCGTTGTACGAAAGTGTCCAATTTTCGAGAGTAAGAAAAAAGCCGATGCGCTTTTATATGTCAGGCGTCATGTCCGGACGCCATCAGGTACGGATTCCTCATTATCCCATAGGCAAAATAGTTTAGTACGTTACAAACATACAAAAATTGCGGACACGAAAACCGTATCCGCAATAAAAAATCATCCGCGCACCGTAAATCCGGAACTCAAAACCCCGCTTCCGAATCCTGTGCCGCGGAACCATTGCCCTCCCCATCCGGTCCGAAAGAACGGATCGAACTTCTCGTCGGAGTGGTCGGTGCTGCGACACCCCTTTGATAGCATCGAAGCGGATGCGGGTGTAATGCAGTTCAGGTATCAGCAAAGGCACGGTAACGGTCGGCAGCCACCGAAAGCAGGGAGGCGGGAATGGCCGGTGCGTCGGGGAAAATTGCGGTTTCCGGCACCCCCTTTCGCGAGCGCGGAGGCGTCCAGTTGCCCGCCACGCGGCCTGCCGAAAGGATCACGGGCCGGAAGATGCCCCATGCGTTGAAGGCATCGGCGTAGTGGTGCGGATCGAGCACATGGCTCCGCTGCCGGTAGGCGATCAGGTATTCGTCGTAGGCCGGGAGCAGATGTACGACCGAAAGAGCAGCCGTCGCAGCCGGAAACGAACGGCACACGATCCAGGTTTCCCCGGACCGGCCGAAAGTCTCCTCCGCCAGCCCGTCCCCGGCCAGCCATACGGCCCGGCGCGCTTCGCGGAGCGGCAGTCCCGACCACCAGACGAAATCCGCGAGCGTAGCGGGCGCATGGCTGCCGAAATAGCGCAGGGCCAGCAGCGCCAGCGCATCGTCCCCCTCGGGGCACGGGCCGCCGGCAGGCACCCGCTCGTCAAGCAGGGCATAGGTCGGATTCCGGCCCCGGTCGGGTCCGCTGCACAGCACTCCGTCGGTTTCGCCGCGCATCAGGATGCGTCGCACCGCACAGGCATCGGAAGGGAATCCTTCGCCGGCGAGCAGTGCGCCGATCTCCTCCCGCGTAAACGCCTGTCCGCCCTCCAGCGCACGGGCGATCGCTCCGTGCGCCCGGCGGAAAAGCCTTTCGTCCAAGGCGAGGCCTTGTCCCCGTGCATAGGAATCGTTGGCCGCGCGGATCCGCGGGGCACACAGGCGAAGCATCCAGCGCACATCTTCACGCGCTACCAGATGCCAGGTCGGACGCAGCAGGTGCATCCGCACGATCCGCCCCTGCTCCAGCGCACACCGCACGGCCGGTGCGTCCGGGCGGGCCATGCGCACGCCGACCGCCCAACGGGCCATCCGTGCGTCCTGCGCCTGCACAGCCCCCATCCAAGCCACGAGAGAGGCGGGATCGCCGGGCCACGGCGCGGAGAGCCGCTGGCTCCGCATACGCAACGTCGGAACGGGATCGGCTGCACTGCCGCACAGGGTTTGATTGGTCATATCCTCGATGATGTATTATCCGGGAACCGCGCCGTCCGGACATGCGAACGGGTCCGGGCGCACATGCACCGAACCCGCTCTCTGTATCGTCCTGCCGCCGGCGATCGAAAGTCACGCAGCAACACCGCCACGGACACGAAAGCCGAAGCTGCGGCGCAGTCCTCCGCGGCGATTATACCTCCAGGTCGATATCGAACCGCTCGACCCACGGAAGCCCCTGCCGGCCCAGTTCGGCCAGGAAAGGATCGGGATCGAACTCCTCGACGTTGAACACGCCGGCACCGCGCCACAACCCTTTCGCCCACATCGAAGCGCCAAGAGCCGCCGGCACGCCCGTGGTGAAGCTCACGGCCTGGGTCCCTGTTTCGGCATAGGCCTTTTCATGGTCGCAATTGTTATAAATATAGTACGTGCGTTCGCGCCCGTCTTTTACGCCCCGGATGCGGCAGCCGATCGAAGTCTGGCCGTGGTAATTCGCGCCCAGCGACTTGGGATCGGGAAGCACGGCCTTGAGGAACTGGATCGGCACGATCTCCACCCCGTTGTACATGATCGGGTCGATGCGGGCCATACCGATGTTCTGGATTACGCGCAGATGCGTGAGGTACTCCTCTCCGAAGGTCATCCAGAAGCGGGCCCGCCGGATGGTCGGGTAATTTTTAACGAGCGACTCCAGCTCCTCGTGGTAGATCACGTAGGATTCGCGCTCGCCGATACCCGGATAGTTCAGCGAACGGTGGATTTCGTGGGGCTCGGTGACCACCCACCGGCCGTCCTCGTAATAGCGGCCCTTCTGCGTCACTTCGCGGATGTTGATTTCGGGGTTGAAATTGGTGGCGAATGCCATCCCGTGGTTGCCGGCATTGCAGTCCACAATGTCCAGGTAGTGGATCTCGTCGAAATGGTGCTTGGCAGCATAGGCCGTGAAGATGGCCGTCACGCCCGGGTCGAAACCGCAGCCCAGGATGGCCGTGAGCCCCTTTTCGCGAAAACGGTCCTGATAAGCCCACTGCCACGAATACTCGAAATGGGCCTCGTCGCGGGGCTCGTAGTTGGCCGTGTCGAGGTAGTTGGCCCCGCATTCGAGGCAGGCGTCCATAATGGTGAGGTCCTGATACGGCAGCGCCACATTGACCACCAGGTCGGGGCGGAAGCTGCGCATGAGTTCGCAAAGCTGCGGCACGCTGTCGGCATCGACCTGGGCGGTTTGCACACGGTCTCCGCCGATGGCGGCGGCCACGGCGTCGCATTTGGATTTGGTGCGGCTGGCGAGCATCACCTCCGTAAAGACGGGATCGGCGGCGATTTTCTGCGCGACTACGGTTCCGACGCCTCCGGCGCCGATAATCAGAACTTTAGACATATCGATAGGAGTTTTAGCAATTCGTACGTTTTTTGCATGCAACAAAAATAGCTCTTTTATTTTGGGAAAACAAAAATTATCCATACATTTGCACCACCAAAAACGGGAACCTATCCCCGATTTGGCAGGGATGAATTCGTAGCTCAGCAGGTAGAGCACAACACTTTTAATGTTGGGGTCCTGGGTTCGAGCCCCAGCGAGTTCACAAGAAAATTGCATAGAGAGGCGCTTGACAAAAGGCCTCTCTATGTCTTTTTACGAAGTAGCGCAGAAAAAGCAATCTTCCGTTTCGACGCGGTCGTGACACCTCCCGCGGACAGGCTTGCATTGCCGGAAATAATTTGTTACCTTTGCGCTACTTATGCAGGCCCTATGGTAGGGATGCGCGGGACGATTGGCGGTGGGCGGATGCTTCCGATGTTTTTTATAAGTGACAACTGTGCTCTGCCGCAGGTGTGTCCCCAGGATATGCACTTTCCCCAAATAACCCGAACCCCAATACAAAGCCATATATGCAAAGAGCATTAGCGGACAGACTCCGCTTCGACAAGTACCTCAAATCGTGGCTGATCCTCATTATCGACGTCTGCATCTCGTCGTTCGCTACGATCGTGGCCGCGGTGAGCGCCGTCGCCTTCACGGCGCCGGATGCGGTATTCCGCCCCGACAAATACCTGCTGCTGGGCATGGTGGCCGGCGGTTTCAGCATGGGCGGCTTCTTCCTGTTCAAGACCTACCGCTCTGTAATCCGCCACTCCACGCTGGGGGAAGTGTGGAAAATCGGGGCGGCGACGGTTTTCAAGGTGGTGCTTATGTTCGGCCTGATCTCGGCCTTTCCCGCGCTGCTGCCTGCCGACCACACGTACATCTACGTCTATGCGACGTTCGACCTGCTGCTCTCGGTGTGCTCCCTGATTACCGTGCGTGTGGCCATGATCCTCTCCTACGACACCATCAAGCGCAACTTCCTGAAGAACAACCGCCGCATGCGCATCGTGGTGTACGGGGTGAACGACAAGGCCGTATCGCTCGTCTCGCGGCTGCAGAACTCGCCCCACTACAACGTCTGCGGCTTCATCGTTCACGGCTCGCGCCTGCGTTCCTACAAGATCAACGACCTGCCCATCTACTATTTCCTCACGGCCGAGAACGTGCGTTACGTGCGGGACAAATACGACATCCAGGGTATCCTTTTCCCCAATTACGATACGGCGCAGGAAGAGCGCGAGCGGCTTATCCAGCTCGGCACCCGCAGCGGCATCAAAATCCTGATCGCCCCGCCGATCGACGACGTGACCGACGGTAAGCTGATGAAAGCCAATATCCGCGAGATCAAGATCGAAGACCTGCTGGGGCGGCCCGAAATCAAAATTTCGCTCGACGAGATCATCGCGGGGTTCCGCGGCAAGACGATCCTTGTGACGGGGGCGGCTGGGTCGATCGGCTCTGAGCTCTGCCGCCAGCTCGCCACGTTCGGAATCCGGCGGCTCGTGCTGTTCGACAACGCCGAAACCCCGATGCACAACATCCGCCTCGAGCTGGAGGAGAAATACCCCGACCTGGAATTCGTTCCCGTAATCGGGGACGTGCGGCTCACGGCACGGCTCGACTATGCCTTCCGCACCTACCGGCCGCAGATCGTCTTTCACGCGGCGGCCTACAAGCACGTGCCCCTGATGGAGGAGAATCCGTGCGAAGCGGTGCTGGTGAACGTCGTGGGGACGCGCAACGTGGCGGACCACTGCATGCGCTACGGCATCGAGAAGATGGTGATGATCTCCACGGACAAGGCGGTAAATCCCACCAACATCATGGGAGCCTCGAAACGGCTGGCCGAAATCTACGTCCAGAGCTTCGGACAGGCCATCGCTGCAGGACAGATTGCGGGCGGCACGAAGTTCGTCACCACACGCTTCGGCAACGTGCTCGGATCGAACGGCTCGGTCATCCCCCGCTTCCGCGAGCAGATCGAGAAGGGCGGCCCCGTGACGGTCACCCATCCCGACATCGTGCGTTTCTTTATGACCATTCCCGAGGCCTGCCGCCTGGTGATGGAGGCCGCCACCATGAGCGGCGGCAACGAAATCTTCGTCTTCGACATGGGCGAGTCGATCCGTATCGCCGACCTCGCCCGCCGCATGATCGAACTGGCGGGTCTCAAGGAGGGCGAGGACATCAAGATCGAATACACGGGGCTGCGCCCGGGCGAAAAGCTCTACGAGGAGGTGCTGAGCAACAGCGAAAACACGCTGCCCACTCCGCACGACAAAATCCGCATCGCCCAGGTACAGGAATACGACTACCACGAGGCTTGCCGGGTCGTCAGCCGGCTCGAGGAGCTCTCACGCGAGGTGAACGTTCCCGACACGGTGCGGCTGATGAAACAGATCGTACCCGAATACAAATCCCAGAACTCGAAGTTCTGCTCCTTCGACGGGCAAGCGGCGGAAACGACCGCCATTGCGGCCGACATTACGGCCTGAATCATTCATTCCAAACAGATATGAGGAAAGTATTAGTTACGGGCGGCGCCGGCTTCATCGGCTCGAACCTCTGCGAGGCGCTGCTGGAAAGGGGCGACCGGGTCGTCTGCCTCGACAATTTCGCGACGGGACACATCGAAAACCTGCTGCCGCTGATCGAAAAATACCCGGAAACGTTCCGTCTCCAGGTAGGCGACATCCGCAACCCGGAGGATTGCCGCCGCGCCGTGGAAGGCATGGATTACGTGCTGCACGAGGCGGCCCTGGGCTCGGTGCCCCGGTCGATCAAAGACCCCGCGACGACCAACGACGTGAACATCACCGGTTTCCTGAACATGATCCTCGCCTCGCGCGATGCGGGCGTGCGGCGTTTCGTCTTCGCCGCCAGCTCCTCGACCTACGGGGATTCGGCTTCGTTGCCCAAGGTGGAGGAGGTCATCGGACGGCCGCTGTCGCCCTATGCGATCACCAAATACGTGGACGAGCTCTATGCCGACGTTTTCGCACGCACCTACCCCGGATTCGAGTACATCGGCCTGCGCTACTTCAACGTCTTCGGCCGCCGGCAGGACCCCAACGGGGCCTATGCCGCCGTGATCCCCCTGTTCATCAAGAAATTCATCCGCCACGAGGCCCCCAACATCAACGGCGACGGAGCCTATTCGCGCGACTTCACCTACATCCGCAACGTGGTGGATATGAACCTGCTGGCACTCGACACGACCGCCCCCGAAGCGGTGAACCAGATCTACAACACGGCCTTCGGCGAGCGCACCACGCTCAACGAGCTGGTCGCCTGCATGAAAGAGTTTCTCGCGGAATTCGACCCCGCCATCGCCGAGGTCGAACCCACGCACGGCCCCAATCGCGCGGGCGACATTCCCCACTCGCTCGCATCGATCGACAAGGCCCGCCGTCTGCTCGGCTATGCTCCCCGCTACTCCATGCGGGCCGGCCTGCAGGAGGCGATCCGCTGGTACTGGGACAACCTCCGATAAGCGACAACGCAATCACAGCATAACCATGAAAGAGACCAAAATCTGCGTGATCGGACTGGGCTACGTCGGCCTGCCGCTCGCACGCCTGTTTTCCACCAAATACCCCACCGTCGGATTCGACATGAATGCCGACCGCGTGAAAGCCCTTATGGCCGGACACGACGCCACGCTCGAAGTGTCGGACGAACTCCTGCAATCGGCCATCCGCAACGGGTTCGTCTGCACGTCGGACATAGAGGCCATCCGCGACTGCAACTTCTACGTCGTAGCCGTTCCCACCCCCGTGGACGGGAACAACAACCCCGACCTCACGCCCCTTTACAAAGCGAGCGAGACGGTCGGCCGGGTGATCGCGGCGGGGGACATTGTGGTGTATGAATCCACCGTCTATCCGGGCGTCACCGAGGACGAGTGCATTCCCGTCGTGGAACGCGTATCGGGGCTGCGGTTCAACCGCGACTTCTTCGCGGGTTACTCGCCCGAACGGATCAATCCCGGGGACAAACTCCACACGGTCGAGAAGATCCGGAAGGTGACCTCGGGCTCCACGCCCGAGACGGGACGCCGTATCGACGCCGTCTATGCCTCGGTGATCGAAGCCGGCACCCATCTGGCGCCGTCGATCAAGGTGGCCGAAGCAGCGAAGGTGATCGAAAATTCACAGCGCGACATCAACATCGCCTTCGTGAACGAACTCTCCAAGATTTTCTGCCGCTTGGGGATCGACACGGCCGACGTACTGGAAGCCGCCGCAACCAAATGGAATTTCCTCCCCTTCAAGCCGGGGCTGGTCGGGGGGCACTGCATCGGCGTGGACCCCTACTACCTGGCCCAGTGTGCACAGCGTCACGGCTACAATCCCGAGATCATCCTCGCCGGACGGCGCATGAACGACGGCATGGGCGAGTACGTCGCCAGCCAGGTCGTCAAGCTGATGCTCAAGAAGGGGATTCAGGTGCTCGGCTCCCATATCCTGATCCTGGGCATTACCTTCAAGGAGAACTGCCCCGACGTGCGCAATACGAAGGTCGTGGATATCATCCGCGCCCTGCGCGAATACAACGTGAACGTCACGATTTACGATCCCTGGGCGAACCCCGGTGCGGTGAAACGCGAATACGGGCTCGATATCGAGACCGAACTGCCCGCAAATCGGTACGAAGCGATCGTGCTGGCCGTGGCCCACGAGAAGTTCCGCGACATCCGCATCGGTGAACTCAAAGCGGAAAACGCCGTGGTGTACGACGTGAAAAACATGCTTCCCCATGAACTCAGCGACGGCCGACTGTAACCGTCGGACAGCACCGCGGGATCCGTCGCTGGATGTCGCACGGGCCCTGTCGATGGTATATATCATCGTGCTGTGGCACCTGCTCAGCTACACCGGCGCTTTCAGTTTCGTGCCTTACGGCGGCGAGTACATCACGAGCGTTTTCCTGGGTCTGTTTTTCATCATTTCGGGCTACCTGCTCAAGTCGAAATACGACATCACGGGGCGTGCCGCATTGAAAAAGTACCTGACCAGGCGCGTTTTGAGGATCATGCCGATCTATGCGGTCGCACTGGCTTCGTTCGTTATGGTCGCCATGTGCACGCCGCGAGAGGCCCTGTTCGCTTTCCTGGGTCTCTCCTCGTTCATCCCGCCGCAGCCGATGACCCTTTGGTTCGTCTCCATGATCCTGTTTTTCTACGTTTGTTTCCTGGTTTCGGGCCTGCGTTGCAAATACGTCGTCTGGACTGCGGTCTATGCGCTTATCATCGTCGCATCGCATTTTTACGACGGCATCGATCCGCGCCTGATCCTCTATTTCCCGTGCTTCATCTTCGGAATCTTCCTCCAGAAGATCGGACGAACCGAACAATTGACCAAGGGGGGGGGAACTCTGTTCGTCCTGTCGGTCTTGGCGCTGCTGCTTATCGAATCCCCGGCTCCGGCACTCGACCGCCTGCTGACAATCTGTCTGGCAATCTCCGCCTCCGTCCTGCTGCTCTCTCTTTCCGAAAGGGCGGCCCGGATAAAGGGGGTGAATGTGGCGGCCGGTTTTATCGCCTACTCCTCTTTGGTCGCCTACATGTTCCATCGCCAGCTAATGATGGTTTTCATCCATTTCTACTGGCCCGGGAGCAGTAACGGAAGGCTGATCTACGTCCTGCTGATCTGCGCCCCGGCCGTGATTCTCTTCGGATATGCGGGCCAGAAAATATACGACCTGACTCTGAACTTCCTCCTCGGCCTCGGGCAGCGCCGTTCGCCGGGAATACCCTCCGCGACCGACCGACAGGCCTGAAACCCTGCGTCAGACGGCAGCGCACACGAACATTCGACGCGAGCGCATCCGCCGTCGCAAATCCGACCGGGGAGAGCGTATTCCGGCCACACGGCAACCTCCGTCCCCTATACCTTACATCCGGATCATGTCCGCAACACTCGTCCTGATAACCACCCTTGCGATCGCCGTCACGCTCGCCTGTTTCTTCGTGCGCCTGCGTCTGAGGGCCCTTATCCATCCGGGCACCTATTTCCTTGTCATCTGGCTGCTGGCCGTGCCGGGATACTACTTCTCGGCGACCAACAACATTTTTCCGCTCTACTACCCCCGCTATGCGGACGAACTGACCGGATACGTCCTCTTCACCACGCTCTGTTTCTTCGCGTTCCTCTGGCGAAAGCCCGCCGCTGTGAAGTTCGGCGCCAATACGATCGATTATTTCCGCACGGAGCGGATTTTCCTGCAGTGCGCGGGCGTGGTGCTCGCCACGGCGCTACTCATGTGGATCAAATCGGGAGCCCATTTCAACATTGGAGTGGCTCGGCTGGAGATACTCAAAGACTACCTCGACATCAACTACCAATCCACACCGATGGATACGGTCGGGGCCCTGATCGCCCAGCTGAACACCCCGTTGTCGATCTATGCCGGTTACGAACTGCTCCGGCGCATGGCCGGGGAACCAGGCATGATCCGCAAAGCGCGCAACCTGGCGATCCCGTTCCTCACGGCTGTGGTCTATGCATTTACCATCGGAGGGCGGAATCCGATCGCAGCCAACATCAAACTCTACCTGCTGGGCATGGGATTCGCCGCGATCTACCACATGCCGCGCGGGGTGTACCTCAAGTTCATGCGTTATGCCCTGGCTGTCGTCGTCGCTTTCGGCCTGTTCAGCACCTTCGTGGCCGACTCCCGCAGCAAGGCGTTCGGCACGGAGACCCGCAAAGCGCTCTACTCGAGTTCGACGATGGCCCGCTTCTCGGGGGTGATCGACTATATGTCGTGTCATTACGTCGGCTACCAGCTTCGCCGCGTGGACTGGCTTTACGACGCCCCGACCTACGGCACGGAGACCTTCAACGGCTTTTTCTCGGTCGGAGTGCCTTTCGCCTCGACCCTGGGTATCCGTTCGGCCACCGTCGGCGAACTTGTGGGGGTCAAGCCGTTCGACAAACTCCAGGTCTCGCTGAACGACGATCGGGAGGATTTCGGCACGAGCACCGCATCGATCTACATGAACATGTACCACGATTTCGGTCATTACGGAACCTATGTATTCATCCTGCTGTTCGTCTTTTTCACGCAGCGCTGTTTCGAGGGCTACCTGAGCCGGAGGATCACCGCGATGTCGTCCATCTATTTCTACTTCCTGCTGCTGAGCTATTGGGGTTCGTCCAATTTCTCCTCCAGTTTCATGGTCGAAGGAATCCTCTATACCTATGTACTCCTCTACCTCTATGACCTGCTGCTGGGAAACCGCAGCTTAAAGCGCAGCCTGACGTGTCCGACCTGAACGACAAACTGGTGAGCGGCCTCAAGTGGGGCAGTGTGGAGAAATTCTCGACCTACGGCGTCCAGTTTTTGCTGAGCATCGTCATGGCGCGGCTGCTCACGCCCGCCGATTTCGGGGTCGTGGGAATGATTACGATTTTCCTCGCCCTCTCGACCATCTTCATCGACAGCGGGTTCGCCGTCGCGCTCATCCGCAAGAAGGATGCGACGGACACCGACTTTTCGTCGGTCTTCTATTTCAACATCCTGCTGAGCCTGCTGTTTTACGGCGTGCTCTATCTCGCCGCCCCCGCCATCGCCTCGTTCTACGACACGCCGATCCTGTGCCGCGTGACACGCATCCTGGGGCTGACGGTCATCATCAGCTCGCTGACCATCGTGCAACGGGCCCGCGTGACGAAGGAGATTCGCTTCAACATACACGCCAAGGTGACTTTCACGTCGGCCGCGATCTCCGGAACGGCAGGCATCGCGGCCGCCTATGCGGGATTCGGACCCTGGGCCATCGTGCTGCAGCTGATGCTCGCCTCGGCCCTGACCTCGGCCCTGTACTGGTATTTTTCCTCGTGGCGGCCCTCGAAGCTCTTTTCCCTGCGCACGATCCGCGAGATGTTCTCTTTCAGCTCGAAACTGCTCGTTGCGACCCTGCTGCTGGTGATCTACAACAACATCTACCAGTTGGTGATCGGCAAATGGTTTTCGATGGCGCAGGTAGGCTTTTTTTCCAAAGCCAACAGCTATGCCAACCTGCCCAACGACGCCATCGGCCGCACGATCAATAACGTGGCGCTGCCCGCGCTCGCCCGCATCGGCGACAACGACGCCGAACTGCTCGGTTATTACCGCCGCCTGCTGCGGGGCACCTCGTGCGTCCTCTTCCCCATCATGGGGGCGATCGTCGCGCTGGCCGTGCCGGGCGTCAGGCTGGTGCTGACCGAGAAGTGGATGCCTGCTGCGCCGCTGCTCCAAATCCTTGCGACGGCCTGCGTGATGGCCCCCATCCGGATGATTAACCAGAACGTTTACCACATCAAGGGGCGTTCGGATATTTACCTCAAGACGGAGGTCATCAACAAACTGCTTATCACCGCTCTGCTTGCGGCGACCATTCCGCTGGGCATTCAGGCGATCTGCTGGGGCTTCCTGGCAGTATCCTACGTTCAGTTCTTCGTGAACGCCCATTACAACAGCCGGCTGGTCGGATACCACCTGCGGCGGCAGCTCGGCGACATAGGCCGGCCGCTGCTGGTGACGCTCGTGATGACAGCCGCGATTTTCGGTCTGACACCTGTCTCTTATACACATCTGACGCTGCCGACGACTTAATAG
>ERZ1027194.999-NODE-999-length-13440-cov-20.927606_pt1 | contig 13440 bp, 15 predicted proteins | sample MGYA00519246_ERZ1027194 | MGnify/ENA primary metagenome ERZ1027194 (study PRJEB26926, sample SAMN06164505) | human gut metagenome | biome: ENVO:00009003; feature: ENVO:2100002; material: ENVO:00002003 | host: Homo sapiens | place: USA | collected 2012 ...
TAGATAATGATATAGTTTACTCACTTCGCTTTTAGATGAAGTAGATATCCTATACATATCATCACGTTTAAGATAATTAATATTTACATTAATATCATTCTTAGAAAGAACCTTCTGTATATCAGACAACATAGTAATTGTTTTACTACATATATCAAACTTATATCTAACTCTGTTAGCTTTACCCTTCTCTGTAGCTAACCATCCAGTAATACACCCATCTCCATCAAAATAACCTCTGATGAAATGTTTCACAAGGTCCTCAGGAATGCTTGGAATTTTGAGTTCTGCTACGCTTTTATTATATCCTATCCCTAAGTCTACTAAGGCATTACATAATTTGGAACTAGTAATGTCAACTCCAAATGATGCATGGGCATTTACTTTCATACCGTTTCTCCCAGTTACAATATGTGGTGCTACGGTAAACGTTCTAGCGTCTGGACTTATACTATCTTTAAATAAGTACACTATTTCAGAATCTCCAGACTGCAAATGAACTCTTAAGGTTTTGCGTTTCTCATCAATACTGCCATCAGCGGCATAAAATCCAAGCAGATAAGCTTGTAGTTCAGTTTCGATTGTATCGAAGAATGTATGTCTTATTCTTCTGTTAGATATATGATTGTTGTATAAGGGATAGTTATCCTCAATAAATTTTAATTGTTCCTTCTTAGTCATAATATTAAATTTAATAAGTGATTAATCACGTTAGTCTTCACCGATTTTGCGGAATTTATAGTCGGCTTTAGTTTATTGTGTCAACCGACTCCACGAGCTTTAAGGGCGCACACATCCTTCTTCAACTTCTCACACATTTCTATGTAATGGAAGTACTCATACTGCTTACTAAAGAATGAAGGGAATGTAGTTTCACGACCAGCACCAGCTTGAGACACATCGGTGTTCTTTAGTCTATAATAATTAAGGAAGAAGTAATTATCACCTGTGATTCTATACCCATGTGATTCATATCCTCGATTACATCTTCTAACCTCTTCGTCCCAAAAGTCATTATACTTCTTTGTTCCCTCCGGATAAGCACAGTATTTACCGTTTCTTAGTTTAATCTGTCTAGCTTCAGTGAACCACTCTGGATTAAAATCCAATCCTCTTTCTTCATCCACTGGTCGATATCCAGTCAGCTCATAAGATAGAGTAGGGTCGAAATGCTTAATCTCAGTATCTAATGATACATCCCATTCAACATTAGATGTTTTAATTGAATTATCCTCTATGACAGGATTTATATGCTGAACAGCTTCTATTAACTCTGGCTCTACTCTCTGTATTAACTCTTGAACTGTTTCTGGAATTTCGACTTTCTTCTTAGGTCTGCCACGTCCAGCCATAACTAATCTAAATGTCCTTTCTTACCTTCACCTCTGATACCAGTCTCTTCCTCTTGCTCTTTCTTGTACATATACTCAAGAGTTTTAAGTTCTTCTATAACCTTAGAAACTGATTGCATTTCTTTCATTACATCAGCCACTTTCCAAACAGGTCTATTAGTAACTGGGTCTCTTTCAGATAAATCTATGGTGTCAAAGTAATCAGTAATTCTATCAACTACACTTTGAGCAGACTTAATGAGTTTAAGTGCTCTAGATTCGTTTTGAATATCTCTGTACTTCCTACATGCGGCTCTGAAGATTGGGTCTGCCCATTCCTCTTCACTTAAATTAGCATCCTGAAGACATGATTGATGTCTTTCTTGTTCTGTATAATCAGAGTATGGAGATGCCCAATCTAACATTAGCCATATGTAAACAAGCTCTCTATAAGCTCTTGATTTGCAAACTCCCGTAGGGTCTTCTTTGGTCTTATTCCTTTCATTAGTCCATAGAGCTGCGAACTCCTTAATAAGAAGAACCTCTGGCTCATTCACAATCACCGAATTAGTACCATTATCAAATAGGAATACTTTCATATTTATTTGCTTTTATAAGGCTTACCAGCTAGTGCTTTCTTTTGAAAGCCATTAAATTTCATTTCTCTAGTACTATCTGCCGAGCCTGGTCCGCCTTTAATGTGTTTAATAGCATCACCGCTAGCTTTACTAGGAATACTCCATTTATTGCTAACAGTTCCACCCATATTCTTCTTAATTCTCTTCTTAGCCATTCCTCCGCACTTGAACGAAGTAATAGTGCCACCGTTTAACTTTTTACCTATATTACTACCTCTAGTTGCACCTGCTCCACTAGCACCCCTGCCGTTAGCCTGGTCTTTCATGTCAACTTTCATTTTGTCCTTTAAAGGTAGTCCTTTGTAATCTGCTTTGGACATCTTCTTATAAGGGAGCTTCTTATTACTAACATTATATACTCCCTTACTGGTGTGTACAGTATCAGTCTTGTTAACTGCTATTTTATCACCATTCTCGCTCTTCTTAATGCGTCTCTTGGCTTTACCTCCACATTTATCTTTGAATACATCCATAGCTTTACTGCCTTCAGCCATTGCTTTCCTTCTACACTTAACACATCCTCCAGCCATGAATCTCTCTACCTCATAACCTTCCGGACACTTACCTTGTAGTCTGCTAATGTAGTTAATTTTGGCTCCCATCTTAGCCATGATAGTTTGATTATTCTCCATACTCTTGTATTGTTTATAGATTTCATTAATTTCCCTCTCTGAGAGTTTGGATACAGTATCCTCAAACTCCTGCTGAGACTTAGGCTTAAATAACTTAATAAGGTAGGCAGAGAACAACTCTTGGTCGTCCTGCCCACCTTGTTGAAACTTAGTTGCCATTATAATTTAATTAAGTCTTTAGTATTAAAGATAGCTTCTTGTAGCTCTCCTCTTGTAGAGAACCATCTACATCTAATACCTTTGAAATACTCATCTTTCTTCTCATCCTTAGATGGTCTAAACGTCATCGTCTCTTTCTTAACTACAATCATCTGAGGTTTATATGGGATGTCTTGTCTTAATGTTACTACATCTCCTGGTTGATAAAACACTTTCTCTTCCATTATTCTATACTCTTAAATCGTTCTTTTAAACCTTCATTAATAACCACCTGTACTTGCTGTTCAGCTACAACTTCAAATCCTTGTCTGAAGAACGGAACAGGTACTCCAGAAGAACGTCTATAATATATATCGTCTCCCGGTTTAATAAACTTACACAAAGGACTTACTTCTATAACATTAGCTACAACTGAAAGTTGATACTCTGTATCTTTCTCTCCAGTGTCTGGATTCTTAAATGCTCCGTCATATTCTGGTATAATAAGTCCGCCTTTAGTCACTTCTATCTTTTGATACGGATTCTTAGCATAAGGTCTAACCAATACGTATGAATTAATAGGCATAATTTCCATACTATTCATCTTCTCTGTTACTTCCTCCGCTTTCTCCAATTCATCTTTAATGTTCTTATTAAGTGCTTTAGTGTAAGTATCTACTGCTTTATTATGTGCTTCCACAGCAGCTTCTTTCTTTAAATCTTTAAATCCATCTGCACCGGCAAAGCTTAATCCTTTACCCCCAAACATTACATCCATTGTTCCGTTATTACTCATAATTTAAATCATTTACCATTTACATGCTGGACATGAAGACTTAATATCTCTAACTTTAGCATTAAGTCTACACCCGCATCCACGTTTATAACCATCTTTACGTTCTGTTGATATATCTCCTGTTTTAGGGTTTAGCCACAGTTTACTGCTACATACATACCCCATAAACGAATCCTTCATAATAGGACATTTCTTACATATTCTAATACGAGCTTTAGCTATTTCTTCGTTATTACCCAGTAACTCATTTAAGTGTCCATTTACAATATTAGTAATTCCCATAGATTTCTAATGAGCTTTAATTATACTTTACTTTTAATATCTCAAATCCCAGTTTGAAAGATACTCTATGATTATGAACTAGCTCATTAGAACTCTATAGGCTTTCTCTTCTCCTTGATTTCCTCAAGTATACACTGTTTCTTCCAATGCTTACACATACGTTCTACGTCATCTTTAAGGTAATCTAACTCATGTTCTGTAACGTTACCATTATGGTCATAATGTATAAGCAATAGCTTCTTAATAACAAAATCAGGATTTAATTTCTGAAGCATCCATGCATAGGTAGATAGTTGTAAGGTATAATGTACCTTATTACAATCCATTAAATTATTCATAGGATACCTCATCATTTGACTCTTCTTAGTTCTGGTATCAAAGTAAGATTTCTCGTCAATACTTTTATTAGTCTTGTAATCAACAATGTAAATGTCGTTTCCGTCCTTAATAAGTAAGTCAATTTGACCTGCCAACCTAAATTTATTGTCATCCGACCTCCTATATATCATATATTCAGGGAAGACTCCTCTTTCTATGCTTAGTAGGTCTAAGTTATTCTTCTCTAAAGATTCATTAGTATTAACTTCAAAAGTTCCGCCTAAACCGTAACTTCTCATTTGGCATGAACTCTTACCTAGATATTGATGCTCCAAATCACTATGAATCTTTGTACCTCTTTCCTTGGAATCGGCATTGGTTTTAGACCACTCATCCAGTATATCCTGCTGTGCAGAATTAAACTCTGTCTCATTTAAATCATACATGTCTAAGAAGTACTTCTTATCAAAACGTTTAGTTTCTAATAGTCTCTTCTTCTCCATGGCAAACTGTTCAGCACTTAATAGCTTCTGTAATGCTTTGTACTGCGACCAGAAATCACTGTCGAACTTTTGACAGAACTCATGTATCATTGTTGTTACTGAAGTGTATATAGTATTGTCTATTTCACTCCAATACATATGGGAAGAATCGTTGTAACATATTTCCTTGTTCCTCTTGTCTACTTTCATAATCCATTTTAAATTTCTTCCTAATTGAGTTATAATCTAGTAATGTAGATAAAGGCTGAATGCATGGGGCAATAACAGAATTGTAGTATCCTAAATAGTATTTCTTGTCGTTAGGATAGATAATTACTACTAACCCTATTGGTCCATCAATACCTACTATCGGGTACATCGCAGCAGATTTTGCCCCAGAGTCCTCTAATAAAGCTACTAAATTAGGGAACGTTCTACGATAGTTCTCAATAGTATCCATTCTGACGAATTGATTGTCATTAATCCTTTCAAGCTCATCACCGTAGTTAATATACTCCAACTCTTTCCATATCTTAATAGTTGCCTTAGTTTCATACCCTCTTCTCTTCTCTGTAAGAGCTGTTAAATAGCGATATGATAAACCATGTGTACTTTGTAAGGTATTATGGTAATTCAATAACAAGACATTCGACGCATCCTTATCTTCCATAAGAATATGCTCTATGTGCCCGTTAACTTGTGGAGTAATCATCTCTGTATATTTCTCAGCTAATACCTTCTCCGTAACAGCTGCCTGTCTATAATCTTCTAAAATAGCTTTAGTGTGTGAAGAGAAATGAAGCTCTACCATCAAGAATGCAAGCATTATAATGACTATCGTCTTAACACCAGAACTCCAACTGTCAATCCACCTGTACACCTCTTTTAGTTTGCCCAATAACATTAATCTACTGATTTAAAGGTTAGAGATTAATAATAGTTTAGTTTCTTTATTACTTATTTACATTGACACCTTAAATCATTAATTCATCTGATTTGTTTGATAATGTGCAAATTTAGCAATACCTTTGTGAATAAAAAAGTGATTTAACATGTAATTTAATTATGGAATTTAACGCAGAGGAATTATCAAGAATTAATGAGGCTCTGAAAGAGTTACTCGATGATGCGGACCTAGAAGAGGTTCCCATGTTTAGATGTGGTAGTAAGTTAGTAAGGAAAGATAAAAATGGAAGCAAGATTCATATTAAGAAGAAGAATCGCGGCAAATTTACGGCATCAGCTAAGAAAGCTGGACAGAGTGTTCAAGAACATGCTAGGTCTGTACTTAACAATCCTAATGCGACTCCGTTACAGAAGAAGAGAGCTAATTTTGCACGGAATGCGGCGTCTTGGTCTAAGAAGTAAACATGAAGAAAGGAGAAAGATTGCAACAGCAATGTGACGTATGTGGGAGGTTGCTAGACAAGAATATAAGCAACTTCAGAAAGTATTCACGCAAGACAAACGGCTTAAACTTTCACACTACATGTAGGGATTGTGAAGACCGAATCAAATTGAATACCGAATGGAAAGATGGGAAGCTCTTATGCCACATATGTGGAGAATATAAAGAGCCTAGTGAGTTTACTTATGCAGGGGCTGATAAATACACTTTACGTCAGAATAAGGAGTGTAGGTGCAATTCCTGTAAACTAGAACAAAGGAAAGCTGCTATAGCTACTTATGATAACGACGTTAAACTAGAGAAGGTTTTACAAGCACGTTGGCTTGCAGCTAAATCCAGAGCTATAGACAAATCTATACCTTTCACTATTACTAAAGAAGATTTACTAACCGTATGGAAGGCACAAAATGGCAAGTGTGCAATTTCTGGATTAGACATGACTTATGAATTAGGAGAAGGTCGAATCTATACGAATGTTAGCATTGACCAGATAATGCCCTCAAAAGGTTATACTATAGATAATATACAATTAGTATGTATGGCAGTTAATCAACTTAAGTCAGATTTAGATATGGATACTATTTTAATTCTGTGTTCTGCAATAGTTGATAATGCCGCTAAATGGAAGCATTAACTATGAAATTTAAGTACGACAAATCTAAGGGATTACTATTCTTTATTAATCCGTTACTTCCGGTAAAAGGATATTCATTTATGAATATCTGTGCTATTATGTTCACTAGGAGTGAGGATTATATAAAGAGAATGAGTCAAGCTACAGTTACACATGAGAAGACTCACACGAAACAGATGTTGGAAATGGGAATAGTATTCTTCTATTTATGGTATGTAATAGAGTGGTTTATTAAATTACTAGCTAGTGGCAATGCTCACACTGCCTATAGAAACATATCATTTGAAAGGGAAGCTAGATATGTAGCTGAACATCCAGAGCTTAATAGGAAGACGTTTAGCTATGGCTGGTTTAAGTGGATATTATGAGAATATCAACTAAAGGAAGAGGGATTATTAGGGCACAACAGGGAGCTGTAGCAAGACCTAATCCTAAGGAGAATAAAGACAATCCAGACAGAGTTAATGTTCAACAACAAGGATTTAGAGGAGCTAATGTGAACATGAAAGATGCAAATGGTAACTATTATATTGACCCCAACAGGCAATTAAAAGGTACAGATATTCAGGAGATGAGAACTAAGGGAGCTAAAATACCTTCAGGGTTTAATACCCTTAGTGATGACGAGATAGCTAAACTGCATAATACCTTCGCTAGTAATGCTAACAACAAAAGAAGTAATACTATGCTAATAGCTAAGAGAGGTGTGCAAATTAAACGTAGAATTATTAAATAATAACAATCATGGCTTTAATTCAAAATGAAGACAACAAATGCCCTACCACTAAACAAGTGAATGACGCACTCAAGTCTATGGGGGGTTCAGACCCTAGTTTTAACAACACAAGATTTGGTTTATCCAGGTAGAAGTAGTAGTATAGAGGTTAACAGTGCTGATAGTGCTGTAATGGAGATTGTGAAGTCTAATATGACAGACATGGTCCCATTTCAGTTACTGTATTATGGAGTATCTAGTAATATGCCAACATGTATTAGTGTGACAATAGTCGGAATTCCAACAGCTAATCTATTCACATTATACGTAAATGTAGGTCAAGGTGGTTTACAGCACTTTAGCCTTAACAAAGGCTCCAATCGAAAGTGGATTGCTTCTACACTTAGTAATTCTTAACATTTAAGAATTAAAGTACATTAATCGCAGTATGAGAAATTTTATATTTGACGTCTGGGTTTGGTCTAAAGCCAAACACTCCAGACTACTTAAGCAAATAAGGGTAAAGGCACTATCGTTTCCTTCAGACATGTTCTGTTTGAACGAAGCTGCTAAAGATGCAGATGTATCACCCTACATGAAATCAGATGAATTTGAAGTAACAATTGGTAATTTAAGAGAATATCAAGAATAATGGAAAGCACTAATGAATTAGTAACAGCAGCTGAAGCCAGAGCAGAAGGCTTGAGGGGCAACTTTCTTTGACAGAAACTTCCACTTTAATTTACCAACTGATTTAACTAATGTCTCTAAATTATTGTTCACTGGATATTTCAGTACATACAGGGTGACTGTAGATGCAGATAGTGTAACACATAACGCAGTATGCCAATCTGGGGTAACTACTGAAATACCAATAAATCAGGCATATATAGGAGGTGACACAGCTAATATTTCTATAAATGTAATTATATAATGAAGTTTGTAACATTCTTAAAGCAAGTATTCACATCCCACTCTGGCATATCATCTAAGAGACTCTGCGGAGTAGTAGGGTGGTTTGTCTGCTTGGGAGTGTTAATATACTGTGCAATAAACGTAATTCAAGCCCCATTAATGATAGACACAGTCCTGTTGTGTTGTATGGGATTGCTTGGCATAGATTCAGTAACAGGAATATGGAAGAGATTCACCAATAACGATAAATCGAATAAATAATGAAAGTAATACCTAAACTACAACAAGGAAACACCATAGAGTCCGATAATACTAAAGTAGTTAGGCCAGAAATTCATGAACCTATTAAAGCTAAACCTAGACAGTATTCCATTGTAGATTTAGGTGGAGAACCTTCTAATGATACCAGGTCAGCTGCTGAAAGAAATAGAGACTATTGGCATCCTATTAAAGGAGCTAAAGCCAGATTCAGGGCTTCTATGTCCAATGAGACTAATCCTTTAGTTGGAATAGAAAGAACTATACTTCCTTCAGCAGCTGGTGCTGCATTAGTAACAACTCCAGCCGCTGTTGTAGGAGGAGCTTTAGGTAATATGACTGTGGATAAGCTTACCGGGGGCTGGGGTAATTGGTTAGAAGATAAGACTGGCATTCCGTCTGAAATTGGAGTTTATACTAATCCAGGAGCTTGGTATGGTGGTGCTAAAGGATATAAGATTGGAAAGGACAAGTTAATAACTAAATCAATTAAAGGTGACGCTGACCTAGCTTGGAATCCTATTAACAAGAATCATTGGATATTTAATAAGGAAGCAAGGACTCCTTCTAATATAGCAATGGCAACAGCTAACAGAATTACTCCATTTCTATCTAAGGTAGAGAAATTACCATTAAAAGTGGCTGCTTATAAAGCTGCCAAGAGAACTAACGGTAATGCATCAGTAAGTTTGCAAGATATAAAAACAATGCCAGCCGACTACACAGGTTCTTCAATACTAGGTGGAGGAAATTTAGAAGGTAGGAATCTATTAGCTAAATATATATTTGATGAGAATCCAGTAGTTAAAAGAATGTTCTTTAATAAAGCTACTAGTAATATCAAACCTATTAGCCGTAATGAAGCAAGGAGAGGATTTAGTCATGGGGATAGATATGAGCAGCTTTATCCTGGAGTTCATAACAGAAGATACGAAATGAGTGCAGTAGTACCCTCTGGTAGGCCATTGAAATTTCAAGAAGCTTCTGAATTTACAGAATACGCAGGAAAGAATCCGATTGGTAAAATTATTGGTAAGGAAGCTGAACCAGTAATGCGTATGGGAGATAAAGAGTTCATGACCTTTAGGCAGCCAGGAACTGATTATATAGGTCCTATTGATGACGTTGCCAGACACTTGGTTAAGTTTCAAATGAATAAGGGTAAGCTGAGACAGACTTCTCAAGATATGTGGGAATTTAATCCTGCTGACTATGCTAAGAGGTGGAATGATTCTCCTAATACTGCTAACCAAGTCAGGCTTATTAAACAAGCTGCATTAATGGATAAAGTAGGTCGTCCTTTCATATTACAGCAATCTAATCCTATATGGATTGAAGGTAAGTCTGTTAGAAATTCGGAATTGGTAACTATGGCACATGGTGGAAGATTTGATTTTAAGAAGTCCCCTCTGTTAAAGAAACAAGAAGAGATTAACGGTAAGAGGGATATGCGCAAGAAGTTCATCAAATCAAGTCGCCCAACCTATAAGAAGCGAATTAAGAAAGCTCAACAAGGAATGAAGTTCGTAAGTTATAATCCAGTAAGTAATCCTACAATAGATTATACTGACATTACTAATCCTATTAATCCATTCAGTGAGTATAATTATAATACAACTTACGATAAACCAGAAGCTTTAGTAGTACCAGTAAGAGATACTGAAGAAACTGATGTAGTAGCTAATAATCCTACAGTAGAGCCAGTAATTAATAAGTCAGTAGCTAGTAAACCTGTTACTGATAAACCTGTTACTGCCAACTCAACTTGGAAGAGTCCATATACTAACAGAAAGCAATGGGCTACAGAACTTATTAATGCCTATAAGAAGGCAGGTATTACTAATGATAATGCAATTAGAATGTTATTAGCACAAGACGCATTAGAATCTAGTTGGGGTAAGTCTGCACAAGGTAAATACAACTTTGGCAATTTAACTACTGGTAGTTCATGGAAAGGTGATTATGTAACTGGTAATGATAAAAATGCTAAAGGTGAAGCTATTAAACAGAAGTTTAGGTCTTATAATTCTATGGATGAGTATGCAGCAGACAAGATACAATTCTTAAAGAGACTATATGACTTTGATGAGAATGATGATATTAATAAGTTTGTAGCTAAGCTTACTGGTTCTAATAAAGGTAAGAGAAGATATGCAGAAGCTACTAATTATGCTAAAGTACTTACTGGAGTATATAATGGTATTCCTAAAGGTGAGAATGGTATGATTATTAAATATCAAGAACCTGCTCAACCTATTAAATATATGGGAGGTTATGATAAGAGAGGTAACATGGTATTGCCAGTTAATAATGAGAATGGTATGAATAATGTAACTTTACCAGAAGTAACAGTTACTCCTAGGAATATTAATCTAGCAGGAGCTGTAGATAGAGGGAGGAGAGAAGCCGCACCTTATGTTAGTACATTATTAACAGGTGCAATATTTGGACCATTATCAGTAGCAGGTGGATATGCAGGTAATGAAGCAGTTAATAAGATAACTAATGTAGCTAGTAATGACAAATATAAAGACTGGGCTGATATGCTCTCTAAGACTACAGGAATGAATCCGGTAGTTGCAGATTTCTTTAACATAGGTAATTTGGCAGGTGGATTTGGAATGCGTAACTTTGGACCTAAGTTAAAGCCAGTAAAAGATATGGCTGTTGGTGGTAATAAATGGGCTAGAGCTAGAGTAATTAGTAAGGCTATAGATAAAGGGACTCCTTCAGTTGAGCCATTGCCCAATAATGTAGGTTGGGGACCTAGACAATCCATACATGTAGTACATGATAAGAATAGTGCTAGACTCCCGAAATTATACTGTCCAGAAAGGTGGGATGTTATTCATGAAGGCGCTCCTGAAGTTGGTATATGGTATCAAGGTAAATTTGGCAATCCAAGAACAGCAGCTAATCATTCTATACCAGGTAAGGCAGAGAAAGCAGCTGCGGCTAGAGACAGATTTGCTAAGAGACCTTATAGAGTGGAAGGAGACTTGGAGTTGGAGAGACCTATAGTTACTGTAGGTGATGTACCTAATAGAGCAGCATTAGAGCGAGCAGCAGATAAAATGGGCGCAGATGGAGTAATCTTTAACAATGTATATGATAATGGATACTCTAACAATCAAGTAATCTTTAGTCTTAGAGATGACTTGAAGAATGGTACTATGACTCATAAGCCAACTGGTAAGACAGTTATCCCAACTGAGAACAATCCATATCCTAAGATAGGAACAGCTACAATGGTAGATGGTATCTTCGAACCTACTGGAGACATCTTTGGAGAAATTCTCCCTACACAAGGAACTAAGCATGTGGTGTTTAAACATAAGACAAACCCGACTAAAGTAGTTAAAGTGTACAAACCAACCGAAGAAGGGTATAAAACTTTGGATGAATTACGTGAAGGTCTTAGAATGTATAGAGCTAGAGATGAGGTACCTGGGGCAGTGCCCGCAGAACTTCAAGGTTACTTACAAGGAGAGAAGGGTATGTATCCAGTGTTTACTCAAACCAAAGTAGGGCCTATTAAAAAGATGAGTGTACTTGACGAGTTGGCAAGGATGTTTGAAGCTAAAGGATGGACTAGAATTAATGATTCATCCTATAAGAACTCCAAGATTACAGTCGGAGATATTACCACAGAGAATGTAGGTATGCTTAACGGTAAACCAGTCATCTTTGACCCGGAAGCCGCTTATAACGAAGATATTATTAAAGTATCTAATGCTAAATTTAAGAATAAATAGTTTCTAATAAAACAAGCCCGAGCCTAGTAATTAAACTAAGTTCGGGCTTTTATTATATTAACTTATTATACGTTAATCTTAATTACTTGTCTAGAATAGTCAGGCAAGTCAAGTATTTTATTACTTTGGTCAAATGTAGAAGCTGTATTCTGCAATAGGAGTCTTTTAGTTCCATTCGAACCAATTGCATACCAATTTGAATCTACATATATTAAATCAGTAAGAATGTATGCACCTAGTGTAGAGGTAGTCCAATTCTGACCTCCGTCTGTAGACACGCTCTTCATGTTACCTCCTATAAGCATAAACTCGGCATTTGCATACAAACCTTTAGTCAAAGTAGTTAGTTGTGGTCTAGTGGTTGCAGTAGTCCATTGAGTTCCAGCTGGATTAGCACTAAAGTATGTGTAATTACTAGTAGTGCTATATACTATACCTCTTGGTGAAGCATAAGCCCCCTGTATTACTGCATTTGGTGTAAACATTCCCGGAGTATAATAAGTAAGAAAATCTGGTACAGACGTAGCCAAGAAGGTATATATCCTAGCCCCTCCCTGATATAGTGCTCCAACGCAGCAGTAATTATAAGGCCCAGTTGATATGCTGTGGACATTACTTACGACGCTTAACTCCTTTGTCGTGCCATTATCATATACTATAATAACATAGTGCTTACCGTCTCCTCCTGCTCCCTTATAAAATACCCAGCCAGTAGAGAATCTAGCCAAGTGAGCATAACCATAAACTCTTGCAGTATCTTTATACTTTAACTCCCACTGTTTGGTGGACTGATTAACTACATATAGTCCTCCGAGCATAGACAATGCTCCAATTGCTTCACCTCCTCCAGCTATGTACATAAAGTCCTCATGGCCGTCTATAGCTGGAACTTGAGTATAAGTACCGCCGCCAGCAAAGTATAAACTACCTGTCTCCGTGTTAATAAGAAATAAGTACTTGTCTACAACTATATCTTCCTCTTTAACTAACTGGTTTGGTTGGTAGTTATTAGATGTAACTACACCACCCCAGAGACTAACTATGGTTTGGTAACGAGGACAATACCCCCCTCCCTTCCCATAATCTATATTCTTACCTGTTAATTCATTCAGTTTGTCTTGTGTTACTATTTTACTCA
>ERZ1027194.1002-NODE-1002-length-13410-cov-6.768177_pt1 | contig 13410 bp, 5 predicted proteins | sample MGYA00519246_ERZ1027194 | MGnify/ENA primary metagenome ERZ1027194 (study PRJEB26926, sample SAMN06164505) | human gut metagenome | biome: ENVO:00009003; feature: ENVO:2100002; material: ENVO:00002003 | host: Homo sapiens | place: USA | collected 2012 ...
GTTCCTAGGGGATTTAAGGGGGAGAAATCGAAATCTCCCCCTAATCCCCTAGGCCTAGCGGAGCGCGTACCCGCATAGCCCGCAGGCTATGCAATCGTCTCCCATAAGGTTACGCGCCCGACAAAACCTTCGGTTTTGCGGTCGATAGGATATAGGGGCTTTGCGGTCGCCCCTATGACCCTTCGCGCGCTCCAAGAATCGTTTTGATAACATCGAGCTTCAATCATCATTTCCGTTGATTTCCTGTTTTCTGTGAGAAAACAGTTGAATCTTGTTTCTGTTTTTTGCCCGACAGGGGAGAGGAGGATATGGGCATCCATCGGTTACGCTCCGCGGCGCAGAGGATCGACAGGCCGCTGGGCGAACGAATCCGAACATACGAGGGAGGAATAATTTTATGACCGGTATTCCGTTGATTATCGCCTTTTTCATCATGGTCGTCGTGATGATCGTCGCCATTTCGAAATTTAAGATTCATCCGTTCCTGTCCATCATGGGCGTGTCGCTGATTCTGGCGCTGCTGGCGCTGCCGCTGGCCAAGGTGCCGGGCACTATCGGCGCGGGCTTCTCGGGCACGTTCTCCTCGCTGGGCATCGTCATCATTCTGGGCGCGATGATCGGCTTCTTCCTTGAAAAGACCGGCGCCGCGCTCACCATGGCCGACTGGGTCATCCGCCGCGTGGGCGACAAGCACCCGGAATTGGCCATCCTGCTGATGGGCTGGATCGTCTCCATTCCCGTGTTCTGCGACTCCGGCTACGTCATCCTCAACCCGATTCGAAAGGCCATCGTCAAGAAGACCGGCGTTTCCGCCGTCGCGATGGCGGTCGCGCTGAGCGCCGGCCTGTATACCTCGCATGTGTTCATCCCGCCGACGCCGGGCCCGATCGCCGCGGCGCAGTCGCTGGGGCTTGAAAGCCACATGCTGATGGTCATTCTGGTGGGCTTCCTGGTTTCCATCCCGTCTCTGGCGGCGGGCTACTTCTACGCGCGCTACATCGGCAAGAAGGTTCACGCGGCCGATGAGGACAGCAACGAGACGACCAAGAGCTACGACGAGCTGAAGGCCGAGTTCGGCCAGCTTCCGGGCGCTGGCATCTCCTTCGCGCCGATCGTCATGCCGATCATCCTGATGGCCGTCAAGTCCATCGTGGATATGGCCAAGTGGACGGGGCTTTTCGCGCAGATTCTCCAGTTCCTGGGCACGCCGATGATCGCGCTGACCGTCGGTCTGATTATCTCCGTCGCGACGCTGTTCTCGGCGGGCAAGGGCAAGGAATTCTACGCGCTGGCGGATGAAACGCTGCGCACCGTCGGCCCGATCCTGTTCGTCACCGCCGCGGGCGGCGTGCTGGGCAAGGTCATCTCCGAGGCGGGCATCGTCACCTACATCACCGAGCATGCGTCCTTCCTGTCCAACGTCGGCATCTTCTTCCCGTTCATCATCGCGGCCATCCTCAAGACGGCGCAGGGCTCGTCCACCGTGGCCATCACGACGACGGCGGGCATTCTGGGTCTGTATTCGGCGGAAGGCTCCCTGATGAGCGCGCTGGGGCTGACCTCTCCGTTCGCCGCCGCGCTGACCGTCATGGCCATCGGCGCGGGCGCGATGACCGTTTCCCACGCCAATGATTCCTATTTCTGGGTCGTCACCAACTTCGGCGGCATGAAGGCCGAAGACGGCTACAAAACCCAGACGATGTGCACCCTGCTGATGGGTCTCGCCAGCATCGTGTTCATCTGGATCATCTCGCTGTTCTTCCACTAAAAAACGCTTCTATCTGCAACCTGAGGCGGGATGGGATGCTGTCCATCCCGCCTTTTCATCCTGCTTTTATCCCCAAATAAGGAGGTCGTCACACATATGACGGAAGATGCAAAACGCATCATCGACGATTCGATTCGGGCGGTTCTGCCCGACGCCGCCGTTTACCGCGCGCTGGAAGGGCGGCGTTTTGACCGCCCCGTTACCGTGATCGCCATCGGAAAGGCCGCGTGGCGCATGGCGAACGCGGCGGCAAAGGCGCTGGGGGAGAACCTCCGCGAGGGCATTGTCATCACCAAATACGGCCACAGCGAGGGCGATATCCCGCGCATGACCATCTACGAGGCCGCCCACCCGATTCCGGACGAGGCCGGCGTGGCGGCGACGCGGGCGGCGCTGGCGCTGGCGGATCGCATGACCGCGCAGGACGAGGTGATTTTCCTGGTCTCCGGCGGCGGCTCGGCGCTCTTTGAGCAGCCGCTTGAAGGCGTGACGCTGGACGACTGCGCGGAGATCACGCGGCAGCTTCTGGCCTGCGGCGCGGACATCGTGCAGATCAACACCATCCGCAAGCATCTTTCCGCCGTCAAGGGCGGCCGCTTTGCCCAGCGCTGCGCGCCCGCGCATGTGCTGGCCATCGTGCTCAGCGACGTGCTCGGCGATTCGCTGGATTCTATCGCTTCCGGGCCGTGCTATCCGGATCGCTCCACCTGCCGGGACGTCGAGCAGCTCATCGAGCGCTATCATCTGGTCATCCCGCCGCACGTCCTGCCCGCGCTGCAAACGGAAACGCCCAAGCAGCTTCATAACGTGGAGACGCAGATCACCGGCAACGTCCGCGCCCTCTGCGACGCGGCGAAGGCCTCGGCCGAGGCGCTGGGCTATCGCACGCTGACGCTGACGACGACGCTTAACTGCGAGGCGCGGGAAGCGGGCGCGATGCTCGCGTCCGTCGCGCGGGAAATCCGCCAGAGCGGCCAGCCGCTCGGCGCGCCCTGCGCCGTGATCCTCGGCGGCGAAACCGTCGTGCATTTGCGCGGCAAGGGCAAGGGCGGGCGCAATCAGGAGCTGGCCGTCGCCGCCGCGGCGGGGATCGACGGTCTGCCGAACACCCTGATTTTCTCCGTCGGCTCGGACGGCACGGATGGCCCGACCGACGCGGCGGGCGGCCTTGTGACCGGCGAATTTGCCGCGCGCTGCCGCGAAAAGGGGCTTTCCATCGAAAAGACGCTGGCCGATAACGACGCTTACAACCTTCTGCGCCAAACGGACGGCCTGATCGTCACCGGCCCCACGGGCACCAACGTGTGCGACCTGGCCATGCTGTTGGTGAAGTGACGGGCGCGGAAAGCGGTTGAAACCGCGAGAAAAACAGAAAAAAACAGCAAGACTTCGTGAAACGTGAATTTCGCGAAGTCTTGCCTGCGTTATGGCGGTGGGATGGCTTCCACCGAGAACTCCTTCCACCGCCCACGGGGCGGAGCACGCGCTCCCCTAGGAACCCCATAACCCCCTTTGAAACGAGCAGGGTTTCGACCCTGCACCCGGGGGTGTATACGAGGTTTCGAGAGGGCGCGCGAAGGGTCATAGGGGCGACCGCAAAGCCCCTATATCCAATCGATGGCAAGGCCGAAGGCCTTGACCGGCGACCCCATACTTCCGGAGGTATGGGGAATCAGCAAAAAGGCGGCAGGTGTAAACCCGCCGTCTTTCACTTTATTCCGCTGTCTGTGTCAGCGTTGCGCCGACGATGGCCTGCGTCCACGTCTGGTTTTCCGTCACGCGGTAGTTTTGCAGGCGGGTCGTGTAGAAATCAAAGTACACGTTGGAGTAGACCGGGATCGCGGGCAGAACCTCCGTCCAGCGCTCCTGGAAGGCGACCCACTTCCGGCAGTAGCTCAGCACGTCGCCCGGCTCCGTCTTGCGCATGTCTACGGCGAGCTGGGCGAGCTTCTTATCGCGAATACCCGTGCGGTTGACGGTCTTCACATAGGCCTCGTCCGTCGAGTATGTCGTGCTCGGGTCGAAGACGGTGCCGAAGTTCGTCGCCAGATAGATCATGTCGCAGTCGCGCGCCACGCGGCGGTAGTAGATATCCAGCAGCTCGTTCATCGGAACGGCCTTGACCGTCAGGCGAACGCCGATGGCCGCAAGGTTTTCCGTCAGCGTCGCGTTCAGCGCGTCGCCCACGGCGTTACCCTCCGGATAAATCAGCGTCAGGTCGAGCGCGACGGTCTTGCCGTCGATCTTCTTGGCGCGGATGCCGTCCTTGCCGAGCCGCCATTCGTCCTGATCCAGCAGCTTGGCCGCCTGATCGAGGTCGAGCGGGTAATCCTTGAGCTTGTCGAGGGACAGCGCGTCCCACTGGGCGACGGTCTTCTCGTAGGCCGCGATCTCCTTGGCGGTCGCGTTGGCCGGAAGATCGACGACGGGCGGCTGAATCGTGCCCGCGGCGAGCTGATACATCCACTGGCCGATGCCGAAATAGCCGTTGGCCTTCAGGCCGAAGTTGCCCGTGTAGGCCTTCACCAGCGCGTCGCGGTCGAAGCAGCTCGCAATCGCCTGACGAACCGCCTTGCCGGAGACCGTCTGGCGCTCGCAGCTAAAGCTGATCATGCTCAGGCCGCTGCGCGGGTAGTTCGCCACGGAGAACGGCTGATCCGCAGTGGATTGAATCCCCTTGCTGATCGTATCGGCGGCCACCATCTTGTTGAGCAGATCGACTTCGCCGCTGAGCAGCAGGTCGATGGCCTCGTCGTTGGCGACCGTGCGATAGACGATGGTTTCGATGGTCGGCTTTTCGCCGTCCTCGTTGCCCTTGTAATACGGGTTGATGGCAAAGCTGGCCGTGCCGCTCTGCGCGTCGTAGCTCGTCAGGGTGTACGGGCCGCTGACGACGGACGGGTGGCTCATGTAGCCGGTGGCCGCGTCCAGAATCGTCTTTTGAAGCAGGTCGGCGGTGAAGATCGCGGTGCCCGTGCCGCTGGCATTGACGATGCCAACGCCCTTTTCGGTACCGACCACCTTGCAGCCCGGCGCAAGGACGCTGATGGGATACGGGCTGTAATCAAACAGCGCCATCTCGTAGAAATACGGCTCGTAGGCCTTGCTGATCGTGATGGACATCTGCGTGTCGCTCAGCAGGCGCACGCCGCGCAGGACGGACGATTTGCCGGACTGGTACGCATCCATCCCCAGAATCGCGCCGACGGCGGCGGACTGCCCGCCCAGCTTCGCCAGCTCCGGCGAGGCCGTCAGCAGGATGGAAAACGCATAATCCTTCGCGGTGATCGCGCTCCCGTCGGAGAACTTCAAATCGCCGTAGAGGTCGAACGTGTACACGCGGTTATTCTGCGCGTCCCTGGAGACGGCCATGCCCGCGACCACGCTGTCGTTGATCTGGTACGTGCCGGTTTCGTGATCCCAGCTCATCAGGTTATAGCCGTGCAGCAGCGCCCGAACGTCTATATCCGCGGTGTTGCTGCCGAACAAATCCGTGAAGAATGCGCCGCTCATCGCCGTTGTGCTGCCGACAACCAGTTGATTCCCCGCCGCCATCGCGACGCAGCCCGTCAACATCCACAGAGCGAGCAACAAGGTGAGGATTTTTTTCATGGCCTTCTTCCTCCTGTTGTTGTAGTACGGAGAGACCGCATCCGGCGGGCACAGCGCGCGCCGGATACGGTGAAAGGGTTACTCGAAGCAATCGCCCACGTTCATGGTGATGTTGCCCAGGCCGAGCGGCACGCCGTAGTCATCCAGGTTCACGCCGTCGGCGGTGTAGATGACCGTCACCTTGATATCGCGGTTATAGATCGTGCCGCTGACCACGGTTTCGGAGGCCGTGTAGCCCGCGATGACCGGGGACGTGATATCAAACGTTTCGCCGTTCTTCAGGCCGCCGCGGTTGTAGGAAGCCGCCGCGCGCTTGCCGTTCTGATAGACGTAGTTGATCGTCAGGTTGAACGTGCGCCGCGGTTCCGGCTTCGGCTTCTCGGTCACGGTCAGCGTGCCCACGGACAGCGCAATGCTGTAGTTGGCCGCGTTGAACGCGCCGGTCGTCGTATACTGGATGGCGTTCGGGGTGCTGCCCACCTTGGTGATGGAGCCGGTCGCCTCCGCCTTCGCCAGTTCGCCCGGAACGAAGCCGTCGCCGGTGATCGTCACGGCCGGGCGGGTCAGCGCCGAGCCGTCATACGTCTTGGTCGCGGACTGCGAGGTGATCAGCACGCTGCGCTTATTGATAATCAGCTTGCCCGGAAGAATGGTGCGCGCGTACATCTCGGAAACATCCTTGTTGTTCGCATCGACAATCTTGATCTTTTCCGGGTCGAGGGTCAGTTCATAGCTTCCGGCGTTCACGCCGCTGCCAACCACCGCCGCGGAGAGCTTGTGGCCTTCCAGCAGCTTGCCGGACGTGATTTCCACATCCTTGCCAGTGATCGCCGCGCCGTTATAGGTCGCCGTCACGTCCTTCGGCTTGATGGTGATCGGGGCGAACGTCGGGGTTTCCACCTCGTTGCCGCCGTTCGGCTCTTTCGGCTCATCGCTCTTCGGGTCTTTGATTTCGTCGCCCGTCGCCGTCGCCGTGTTCAGAACAGAGCCTTTCAGCACGTCCGCTTCGGTGACGACGTATTCCGTGGTGAACGTCTGGGTTTCGCCAACGGGCAGCGTTTCGATGGTCTCAGTCAGCCCCGTCAGCGGGTCTTCGACCTTCACGTTCGTATACGGCACGTTGCCCGCGTTCTGAACCTTGATCGTGTAGGTGATCTTCTGCCCCAGCGCGGCCTTCTGCCCGTCCAGAACGTCGGAGGTCTTCTTCACGTTGAGCGTGGTGTTCAGCTCGGCCGTGGTGACGGTATTTTCCGCCGTCCAGCTTCCGCCGCCCGTGAAGTCCGCCGTGACCGTGTTGTGGAAGACGCCCGCCAGAATGTCCGCCGAGGTGATCGTGTAGGTCGCCTCAGCCGTCACCGTCTCACCGGCAGGCACATCATTAAACACGATGACACTCTCGCCGTTGCTGAATTTAACGTTTGCCTTTTCGGTCAGCGTGATCGTCTTCGGCGTGTTGTAGATATTCTTGACGGAGATCGTGAAGGTGACCGGCTCGCCCAGGTTGTAGCCCATGTCCTTCGGGATATGCGTCTTGGTGACCACGTTCTCCGGCTTAACAGGATCGTCTCCCGTGCCGTCGGTGACGGTCAGGGTGCCCGGAACGAATGTGAAGTTGTAATTCGTTAGCTTCTTGCCTTCATTGGGTATAACCCCCGTAATCAGGCTGGCACTGCTTCCAACCAGCGTCTGGCTGCCCGTCAGAATGACCGATGCAAAATCATCCGCAAAGTTTACGCCTTCCAAATACGAGTGGCCAAACTGCGTCGCTTCCAGCGGCGTTCCGTCGTAAGTCTTGCTCTGGATGGGCGCTTGCAGCGTAACCGGGGCAGGCGTGATCGTCAGCTTGCCGTCAACAACCACAAACTTGACGTTCGTGAAGTTCCCATTGGTGTTCTTAAAGTCGTCAGCCTTAATGCCTACCGGATATTCGCCAGCGTCCTTTCCCTTGACCGTCCACGCAGCGGTCGGCGTTTCCTGCACACTGGCGTCTACGTCATACAGCTCATTGTCAGCCGTCATGCTCGCGTAGCCCGAAACGATATGATCCCCGCCGTCATACGTCACGGTGCCCGATTTCTCCGTGATCGTCACCGTCACTTTGTCCGTGACCGGATTGATCGACAGCTTGCCTTCGTTCTTTTCGATTGTGTAGTTGTCCGCCTTGAACTTTTCGCCTTCCGTGTAGGTAATCGTGTTCGTCACTTCACCCTCGGAAACATACGTCACGCTGCCCGTCGCCTTGATATCCGTCACTTCACCGTCAACGAAGCCGTCGCCGCCAACCGCCACTTCGGGCTTCGTCAGCGCCGTGCCGTCGTAGACCTTGCTGTCAGTAGCAGAGGTCAGCTTCACAGGGCGCTTAGTGATCGTCAGGCTGCCGTCGGTAACCTTAAACGTCACCTTCGAGAAGTTATCGCTGATGTTCGTGAAGTCCGAATCTTCCAGCCCCATGGGGTACGTGCCCGCGTCGGTGCCCTTTGCGGTCATGTCCTCGTCAATGCCGTTAAACTGCATATCCTTTTTCGGGGTATACAGCGCGTTGCTGACCGTCACATCATAGCCAAAGACGCTGTGCTCCTTGCCGTCATACGTCACGGTTTTATTGAGTCCCGTGATCGTTACCGTCACTTTGTCCGTGACCGGCGTGACTTTCAGCGTGCCTTCGGTCTTTTCGATTGTGTAGTTGTCCGCCTTCGTGCCTTCGTTCAGCGTATAGGAGAACGTATTCTTGCTCTCGCCAACGTTCGTCTGCGCACCCGTCACGTTGTACGTCGCGCCTTCGTTCTTCGCAAAGCCGTCGCCGCCAACCGTCACTTCTTTCTTCGTCAGCGCATTGCCGTCGTAGACCTTCTTGTCAGAAGCAGAGGTCAGCGTCACCGGGCGCTTAGTGATCGTCAGGCTGCCGTCCGTCACAACAAACGTCACGTTCGAGAAGTTCGTATTCGTGTTCTCGAAGTCCGCAGCTTCCCACCCCATGGCGTAGGTGCCCGCATCCGTTCTGCTCGCTCCCTTAGCGTTCTTATTCCAGAAGTTAGGCACTTCGTCGGGGGCTGTTATGTACAGCGGGTCGCTGATGTCGATAACATCATATTTCCAAGCCGTATGCTCCTCGCCGTCATACGTCACGGTCTTCGTTTGGCCCTTGATCGTTACAACCACTCCGCCAAGCGGCGTGATCAACAGCTTGCCTTCGTTCTTGGCGATTGTGTAGTTGCTTTCTTTGAAGTTCGCGCCCGTCGTGTAGGTGATCGTGTTCGTCACTTCACCTTCGGAAACGTGCGTCACGCTGCCAGTCGCCTTGATATCCGACACTTCACCGGCAACAAAGCCGTCGCCCGTAACCTTCACAATCGGCTTTGTCAGCGCCGTGCCGTCGTAAGTCTTGCTGGCCGTTTCGGAGGTCAGCGTTACCGGGCGCTTAGTGATCGACAGCTTGCCGTTCTCATAGCCAACCACATAATACTGTTCGTTGTGAATTCCAATCTCTTTCTTAGGGAAGTACATGGTGTAGTTGTTGCCTACATCTGTACCAGAACCTGTAACGTTAATCTCCTTATCAAATGTTGTCTCTACTACCTGATTATCCAGCGTCGTGATAACGGTATATTCCTCGCTGGAAAGAATCGTCTGCTTTGCGCCGTTATAAACTCGCGAGGTATCGTTCGCTTTCAGCTTGACGTTCTTATAATAGTAGAGGTTGAGCACGTTTGGCTGATCAGGGTCATCTTTAATCTCAAGAGAAGTAGTTTGACCCGGCACCAGCGTGTAGCCCGGAACATCCGTATCCGGATTCACGGTTTTGCCATAAGTCTCGGTTCCGGACTCGGAATTCTTAATCGGAATCAGGGGATTCGTCCCGTTCCAATAGTAGTTCACCGTGTAGCTCAGGTCGTTCCGCTTCGTGTAGTAGATGTTGATCACGTTCTCGCCGGTTCCAATCGTCAGCGTTTCCGGATCCACGCTGTCGTAGTTGTAGCCGCTGATATCAATCTTTTCGTTTGCAGACGTGATCGTATCCTCGTACGTCATCCCGCCCTGAACCTTCTGATCGTGGAGCACCTTGTTTGTGACCTTCTCAAGGTAGTTCACCGTGTAGCTCAGGTCGTTCCGCTTCGTGTAGTAAAGGGTGAGCACGTTCTCGCTGGTTCCAATCGTCAGCTTTTCCTTGTCCGCGCTGTCGTAGTTGTAGCCGTCGATACCAATCGCTTCGTCCGCAGGATTGATTACAGTCTCGAACGTCACCCCGGTCTTGGTCACCGGCGTGTGAAGCTCCTTGTTCGTGTCCTTCTCAAGGTACTTCACCGTGTAGCTCAGGTCGGTTCGCTTCGTGTAGTAAAGGGTGAGCACGTTCTCGCTGGTTCCAATCGTCAGCTTTTCCTTGTCCGCGCTGTCGTAGTTGTAGCCGTCGATACCAATCGCTTCGTCCGCAGGATTGATTACAGTCTCGAACGTCACCCCGGTCTTGGTCACCGGCGTGTGAAGCTCCTTGTTCGTGTCCTTCTCAAGGTACTTCACCGTGTAGCTCAGGTTTTGAGCCTTTTTGAATTTCGCATGATACACCGTGCTTTCATACAAACCGGTGTTATTGTCTTTATTCAGATTATCCGTCGCTTCGGCTGTTGTTAGTATTTCGTCTTCGGAAACCTTTTTTTCTTCGTTCTTGTTTATCCTATACCAACCATCAAATACATATCCGGCCTTCGGAGTAGCTATCGAACGAGGCAAATCCTTGTTCGTCAGTTTTCCTTTTTCTATTATTTTCCCTGTTGCGGCCTGAATTTGATATGTAGCATCTGGGTTAACAAAACCGCCTGATTCCGTCGTATATTGAACAGAAGCCTTTGCGTTAACGTCCGGCTCGTAGTACACATTGACGACCGTTTGCCCATTCTTTTCAATAGTTTTCTGGCCGTCATTGCTTGCATACTTATAGCCGGGAATCTGCTTGGCATTGTTGGCGTCAATAGCTTCTGTTTGTTCACCAGCGATACCGCCTTTATATTCATCGGCGGCAATTTTATTGCCATTATTATCCCAATAGCAGATTTTATAGTTGACTGCAATTTGTGCTGCGCTTACCTCAATATCCAGATGCCACGCAAAAGAACCATCAGGATTTATATATCCTTCGGTCACACCATCCTCAAGTTTATAGCCCTTAATTGTTTGACTCGTCATCGGAATAGACAAATTCGCAGAATTTCCGCTGCTTCTATCCAACTTCGAAATTACAGCATTATAAGCGGGCAGACCTTGAACACCCGGGCCGCGATACTTTTTATAGCATTCGTCATAAACGCCATTTGTTGATATATACCAGTCGTTACCCCACTTTTGTTTAGTTAATATTCCATTAGGCATATCAAAATCAAGCGTACAAATGCCAATGAAATACCACTTGTCAGCATTTAATTGCCATTCCTTCTTCTGTTCATCAGTCGCATCCGGAACCCTTGCATACACATAAACGTGCCTTTTATCCGTTTGCAAGGTTTGCGTTTCACTCGCTCTGCTCTGCACCGAATTACTAATCATGACCCCTTCCGCCAGCGCCCCCACCGGCATCAGATTGACGAGCATCAGCGCCGTCATCAGAATGGATATAAAGCGTTTTACTTTATCCCTCATTGTCTTATCCTCCTGTTTCATCTCGAAGCGGCATTACCCTTGCTTCCTGATACGATCAAAGCGAATCTGCGGCCAAACGGTGCGCCGCCTCAAGAAAAAGATTTCGGAAAAACGGGCGCGTCACTCCTGCGCGGCCTGCTCGGTCGGGAGCGTCTTCCAGCCGAAGACCTCGGCGCTCACGCGCCAATAGCATCCGGCGTTGCTCTCGTCGAGCTGGACGACCAGCGTGTCTCCGGTCGCGCCGGAAACATCCGTCCACGTCGCGTCGTCCGTGGAGAACTGCCACTGGAGGGCATAGTCGATGTTGTCAAACCCGATCAGGGTCGCGCGGAGGGTCATCACGTCCTCGTCATACTGGGGCTCGCCGATCACCACTTGCAGCGTGCTGAAATCAATCTCGGGGATTTCGGGTTCAGCGTCTTCCTCGGGCAGCTCGCCCTCTTCGGGGAGGGTGAAGTCTTCGTCAAGCTCGCCGTCTTCCTCGGGCTTCTCGGCGTTGGCTTCTTCGCCCTCAACGGGTTCTTTTGCGGTTTCGCCCATGTCGATCACGGTGCCGTCTTCCGTCTCGGTGACGGTCGGGAGGGTGCCTTCCGGGAGCTCGGCGGGGTCGCCGTCCATCTGATCGTCGATGAGGTTCTCTTCCTCGACAGGCTCGTTATCAACGACAGGCTCGTTATCAACGACAGGCTCGTTGTCAACGACGGGCTTCGCGGTGCAGGTGTAGGTCACGGTCAGGCCGCGAACGTCCTTGTCGTAATCGGTCACGTCGTCCGCGTCAACGGAATAGTAGATGACTTCCGCGCCGCGCTGGGTCGTCAGGTCGGCGAAGGTGTGCTGCCAGCCGTCCTTTTCGGCGATCTTCGCGGAATAGATCTGGCCGTCGGAGCCGCTGAGGGTGACGGCGAGGGTCGTCGGGCGCAGGCCGAGGGCGTTGTCCTCGTCCTCCCACTCGATGCGCACGGTGATGTTTTCCTTCTTCACCTCGGCGGCGGCGGGCGCTTCTACGGCCGGCTGCTCAACCTTGGTGACGGGGACGGCCGGCTGCTCGACGGGCTTCTCTTCCGGCTTAACGTCTTCGGTCTTCTTTTCTTCGGCCTTCGGTTCCTCGGTCTTCGGTTCTTCGGCCTTGATTTCTTCTTCCTTCTTGGTTTCGTCGGCCTTCGGCTCTTCAGCCTTCGGCGCTTCCGGAGCAGGCTCGGCCTTCGGCTCTTCCGTCACCGGCGCGGGCGCAGGCTCGGCCTTCGGTTCTTCAGCCTTCGGTGATTCCGGAGCAGGCTCGGCCTTCGGCTCTTCCGTCACCGGCGCGGGCGCGGGTTCGGCCTTCGGTTCTTCAGCCTTCGGCGCTTCCGGCGCGGGCGCAGGCTCTTCCTTCGGTTCTTCCTGCACCGGCGCGGGCTCCGACTCCTGCACGGGTTCCGGCACGTCCTCCTTCGGAGGTTCTTCCTGAGTCTGCTGCTCGACCACCTCGACGACTTCGGTGTTCTCGTCCGTCTGCGTGTCCTCGGCAAAGCCGGTCACGCCGCAAGAGACGCACAGCGCCGTCGCGAGGATCATCGCTACAACCTTGTTCCAACTGTTTTTCATCTTGAAAAACCTCCTTCAGATTGGTTTGTATCTATCTTTGAACGTTCCGCGCGCCTTTCCGGGCGGCGCTTTATCGTCATGGGGAAACGAAATTGTTTCGCGCCCGTCACATTTGCGTGATCCGGCGGCGCGGCCTCCGTCCGTCCTTTTTCTGCGTTTAATGGGAATGATCCGGACAGAACATATTGTTTTCCGTTTGAAAAAGCGCACATCCGCGCGGCTTCCGGCGAAAAACGTTCATTTTTTCAGTCACACATGATGCGTCGTTATCTTACGTTTTCGCGCCCGCTTTCCGGGTTTTCGTCACATTTCTGTAACACTTATTTTCGGGACACATTGTCCTCCTCCCCGCCGCTTTTTTCCAATTATAGCATAGCATTTCGAATTTGTGAATCCTCCAAATAACATTCAAAACGGTTTTTTTACTTCGGTTTCACCTTTTTTTAGCAAAATCCGGAAACTAACCGTTTTTTCGCGTAACCCTCACACCCCGATTATACCACAATCTGTCCGTCTGTGGATGGAGCGCGGACGGGTCATTCGTGCCGAAAACCCGCCGTTCGGCCGGTTCGGCCTGCCCACGCCAATTCTTCGGAAACAAAAAAAATCATATGCCCGACGCACGCGGCGCATGTCGGGCATATGATTGGGATTACTCCTTCCACCGCCTGCAAACTCCTTCCACCGCCTGCGGGCGGTCCCCCTCCCTCAAAGAGGGAGGTCTGTGGGGGTTCGCCGATCAAGGCCTACGGCCTTGCCGTCGATTGCATATAGGGGCTTTGCGGTCGCCCCTATAACCCTTCGCGCGCCCTCTCGAA
>ERZ1027194.1004-NODE-1004-length-13397-cov-5.715635_pt1 | contig 13397 bp, 10 predicted proteins | sample MGYA00519246_ERZ1027194 | MGnify/ENA primary metagenome ERZ1027194 (study PRJEB26926, sample SAMN06164505) | human gut metagenome | biome: ENVO:00009003; feature: ENVO:2100002; material: ENVO:00002003 | host: Homo sapiens | place: USA | collected 2012 ...
GAGATACTGATCGGTCTCGTGGGCTCGGAGATGTGTATAAGAGACAGTTCTTGTTGAAACTTGAATATTCGGCTAGAAATGCCATATCGTTTTGCAATTCTTCCGGATAGCGGTCCAATTGGGATTTCAGTACTTCGTATGTGGCGCGTGTGTCGGCTTCGGCTGTATGGGCATCTTCCAGATTCTTTCCGCAATAGAATTTATAGGCGGCAGACAGGGTGCGCTGTTCCAGTTTGTGATAAATCACCTGCACGTCAATGAATTTTCGTTTCATCATGTCAATGTCTACTCCTGCGCGCAGGAACTCCTCGGCCAAAACCGGAATGTCGAAACGATTGGAATTGAAACCGGCAAGGTCACATCCCTCAATGTCCCGGGCTATCTCTTTTGCCACTTCCTTGAAGGTAGGGCAGTCTGCCACATCTGCGTCATAAATACCGTGGATAGCAGAGGATTGTTCGGGAATGTGCATTTCCGGATTGATACGCATGGTCTTCGTTTCTTCGTTGCCGTTTGGATACACCTTCAGATAGCATATTTCCACTATTCTGTCTGTGTTTATATTTGTTCCCGTTGTTTCCAAATCGAAAAAAACAATAGGATTCTTCAAGTTCAATTTCATTTTCAGCTTGTATTATATATTGTTTTTCCGCCACATGGTGGCGTGTCGTTTTTAGTCGTTCAGCATCATAGGCATCAGCAGCATCAGCAGGTCTTCTTTTTCTTCCTGTTCTACAGGAACAATAACACCCGCACGTGAAGGATCAGCCAGTTCGAAAAGTATTTCCTGTGCTGAGATATTGTTTAAAATATCAATCAGGAATGTTGATTTAAAGCCGATGCTCATGGGACTTCCTGTATATTGGCAAGTCAGTGTTTCTTCTGCTGAGGTGGAGAAGTCTATGTCTTGTGCGGAGATCTGGATCTGATTTTCACTGAGGCGGAGTTTTATCAAACTGCTTGCTTGTGATGAGAATACAGATACACGGCGGAGCGCACTGATCAGCATCATGCGGTCAATGGTGGCCTTGTGCGGATTATCCTGCGGAATTACTGAATTATAATTGGGATAGCGTCCTTCGATAAGACGGCATATCATGCTGTAGTTTTCTAATGTAAACGTAGCGTTACGGTCGTCAAAATCAATTTGCACATCTCCTTGTTCTTTCGGCAACAGGTTCTTCAGCAGGGTTGCCGGTTTCTTGGGCAGAATGAAAGCGGCTTTTTCATCGCCGTGTGCCACAAATGTTTTATTGCGTACTAATTTGTGCCCGTCTGAGGCTACGAAAGTGATGTCTTCGGTAGTGATATCAAAATAAATACCATTCATTACCGGACGTAACTCGTCATCGGCAGTAGCGAACAAAGAACGGTTGATACCTGCCAGCATCACCGGAGCGCCCATTGTTACGTGTACCGCATTTGCGCCTAATGCGGGAGCCTGCGGATATTCGTCGGCATTTTGTCCCATCAGGCTGTATTTACCATTCTGATATTGTACGGTGATTTCCAGATTCTCTGTATTTACCAGGAAAGTCAGTGGTTGTTCGGGTATTTCTTTCAGGGCTTCGAGTATGGTTTTTGAAGAAACGGCAAAGCGTCCGTCACCGTCACTTTCATTTACTTCCAGTGAAGTGGACAGGGTCGTTTCGCTGTCAGAAGCAGTGAGAGACAGCGTTCCGTCAGTTAGTTCCATCAAAAAACAATCAAGAATAGGTAACGAATTTTTGGAGTTGATTACTCGGCTAATAGCTTGTAAATGACTGAATAATCCAGTACTTGAAACGATGAACTTCATAGTTTTATATTATTATATTTATATTCTATATCTCTATATTCATTTAACTGCCAAAGTTACGAAAAGATTATGGTTCAAGCGCAAAAAATGGCGAAAAAATTAGTTTACTCGCAAGGAAAAGTGTACTTTCGTGGCGAATTTAAATAACGTAATATGGAATTAGCAGGAAAAGTAATAGCAGTCCTCGAACCGAGAGGAGGAGTTTCAAAGACAGGAAATGAATGGAAAGTACAAGAATACGTAATTGAAACGCATGATCAATATCCTAAAAAAATGTGTTTTGACGTATTTGGAGCAGATAAGATAGCGCAATTTAATATTCAGGCAGGTGAAGAGTTGAATGTGTTTTTTGATGTGGATGCCCGCGAGTGGAATGGTCGTTGGTTCAACAGTATCCGTGCGTGGAAAGTAGAGCGTGTGGGTGCCCAGGGACCTGTTGCGCTGGATGCTCCGTTTCCTCCCATGAATGCTGCTCCCGCTGCACCGGTAGATTTTGCCGCGACAGACGAGAAGGATGATTTGCCTTTCTAGGGGATAGAGGATTCCCATAAACATAAATAAGCCGGCAGGATCCGTGAAAAGGATTTTGCCGGCTTATTTTATATAGTCTGTTTTTATGGTCATTCTCAATCATGGTGTGAAGTGTTGATGGGATATTTGCGTTCCATGAATTTCCATTTATCATCCGGTGTGGTATGATTACGGTGGAGTAAATTAAACAGGCGGAAACTATATTGCTGTAGTTGCCGCCTGTTCTTTATTTGGTTAAATAAAAAAGTCTTAAAATGTAGTGTAGAAGATTTGCATTTTCAGCTTATTCTCAGGATTCGTTCCACCTTTTAACATAGCGCTTTCCATACCTAAGTTGTTGGATATTTCAACTATTTCATTGTTTGAATTGGATACTGCTTTGACAGGTATGATGACAACTCTGTTCCAGTCCGGATTTTTAGCGTCCCATTTTTTTCCGTCTTCTTCCTTTTCAGGATCTCCACCTGCTGCTGTTATGCCTTTTTTCCGTTCCTCAATGCAGTAAGTGATTAAGGGAGCGATGTTGGTAAAGGTGTATGTATTGTTACTGCTGCTATATGAACTTAAGAAAGAAGTCTTGTTATCGATAATCTTGTTTTCTTCAAAGAACGAGAACATATCTTTCTTTCTGACCATCAATACATATTGGGGGATGCCCATTTTGTATTTGGACTCTTTCTCGTTGTAGCGTGTGAATGATACATTTACACCATTTAGCGTATCTCTTTTATGTTCATTGTAAATCTCTGCAATGGGGAAAGTCGCTTCTGTAAAAATACCTGCCGGACTTTTGAGGTAAGTATGGTCCGGATCTTGGGCTAACTCTTCCAATCTGCTACCGTTACTGAAGTGGTTGGCTTGTATCACTTCCTTGGTTGCTCCAAAGAAATAGGATTTGTAAACCAACGAATCCCGCTTGCCGGAAGAACTTTCTATCAGGGCTTCAAAATTAAGATTCAGGCTTAAACCGTCAATGTATAAAATGGTTCCGTCGCCATGAGTACAGCGAATGTAAACTCCCTTTAATACATTCTTGATAAAACTTTCAGGAGTCTTGAAATACTCTTTGTTCTCCTTGTATTTGTTGAAGATGTGATCGCCTAATGAATTGGGCAATTTGATAGTCTGTATAATTGTTCTTTGCTTGACACCGCTGCTTGTGGTTGTAGTTTCATCTTTGCTTGTAGACGGACCTACTGCCGAATAGGCTTTTACAGCGATAGGCTTTCCTTTTTCGTTATAATAATCTTTAGGATCCACACTGGTATAGAAAGTGCTTAGTTCTTTTTCAGGAATAACCTTGTCCAATGTGTCAACCTGTAAGCGCATGGCATTCAGTGAGTCGCCAAAGAAAGACCCGTATTGCAGACTTATATTTACTCCGATGACTTTGGTCAGCTCTTCTTCAAATTTGAAGTTGTCCATACAGGTGAACTGTGCTATAAAATCGGCAGTAAATTCTCCAAATTGCTCATCGGTATATCGTCCTAAATATGCAGTACTGGTACGTGCATAAACGGAGTCGGCCAACAGAGATTTGGTGGTAAACTCATAACTGTCTGTATTTGCCGGAATCTTATCTCCACCGGGGATAAGATCGGTCCCGATGCCGGTTGTTGAATCATCGCAACTATAAATCAGTGCTGCCAACAACAATGCGCATAAGTATTTGATTTTCATCTTTATTATTCTTAGTGAGTTATTTCTTTTCAAACTCCCATACTTTGTCATAGAACTCATTGAAAGCATCTACATAGGTATCGGCAGGCTGATAGTCGAGCACAGGCACACCCGATTCACGGGCGAACTTCATGACATTCTCATTCACTTTCTCGCTGTTTTGTATCACACCATCAGAGTAGGCAATGGCCAGTTTGCACAGCTCCTCGTAATTTGCCGGAGATTTGACGATGCTTTCCACATCATTCTTTTCAATGCCTTTCAGCATGAGTTTTTCAGTCAGATTACCTTCGCAGTCCGATTTGAAATCATCTTCAAATACCGAAAATACTACTTTTGAGTCTCTGAATGACGGTTCATCCTGATAAGCCTTCTTGATATAAAGAGGTACAAATGCACTCATCCACCCTTGGCAATGGATAATGTCCGGACACCAGCGTAATTTCTTTACCGTTTCCAATACGCCGCGTGCATAAAAAATAGCACGTTCGTCATTGTCTTTGTATTCTACACCGTTTTCGTCAGCTACCATTTGGCGGTGCTGGAAATAGTCGTCATTGTCAATGAAGTAAACCTGCATACGTGCAGCTTGGATAGATGCTACCTTGATAATCAGCGGGTGGTCCGTATCGTCTATGATTAAATTCATGCCGGACAGGCGGATGACTTCGTGTAATTGGTTTCTGCGTTCATTGACATTGCCCCATTTTGGCATAAAAGTTCTGATTTCTCTGCCTTTTTCCTGAATAGCCTGAGGAAGAAATCTTCCCATGTTTGCCATTTCGGATTCGGGAACGTAAGGGGTAATCTCTTGTGTAATAAATAAAACTTTATTTGCCTTCATCTTAACTTTTTGTTGCTCATAATCATTTTGCAAAGATATAAAAAAAATAGATGAGAGTGGCAAGAAACGAGGAATAATAATTCCTTATGATATGTTAAGTGGCTGGTAATTAGTCGTTAGCAATTTGAAGTTAATGGCCGATGTCTTGCGGAATTAGGTGAAAAACGGGAAAGAACAAGTGGCCCGCCGGTGGCTGAAGAGGGCTTATTGCGCCATATCTGCAAGGTATTAACCACTTATTACTAACCACTCATCATTAATTAAAATTCTTTTTTTCTTCGTTATCTCCCAAATAATGGTTTACTTTGCAGCCGTTTTAAATGAAACTACTCAAACAAAAGAGATAAAAAGATGAAGTTAGTTCAAACAATCAAAGAGCTTCAGTCAGAGCTGGATGCCCTGCGCAGTGAGGGAAAGACAATAGGTCTGGTACCTACGATGGGTGCACTCCATGCCGGACACGCTTCGTTGGTGAAACGTGCTGTTGCAGAAAATGATGTAGTGGTGGTAAGTGATTTTGTGAATCCTACCCAGTTTAACGACAAAAATGACTTGGCAAAATATCCGCGTACATTGGATGCCGATTGTGAATTGTTGGAAAAAGTAGGGGCGGCTTTTGTTTTTGCTCCGTCTGTAGAAGAGATTTATCCTGAGCCTGATACCCGGCAGTTCAGTTATGCGCCGCTGGACACAGTGATGGAAGGCCGTTTCCGTCCGGGACATTTCAATGGAGTATGCCAGATAGTGAGCAAGCTGTTTATGATTGTAAACCCTACCCGTGCTTATTTCGGCGAGAAAGACTTCCAGCAATTGGCTATTATTCGTGAAATGGTGAAACAGATAGGGTTCAACGGACTGGAAATTGTAGGTTGTCCTATTGTGCGTGAGGAAGACGGGCTGGCATTGAGCAGCCGCAATGCACGGCTTTCTGCGGTGGAGAGAGAGTATGCGCTGAATATTTCGCAGACTTTATTTAAGAGTTGTACTTTTGCAAAATCTCATCCGGTCGCTGAGACTCAGAAGTTTGTAGAAGATGCGATTGCTGCCGCTCCGGGTTTGCGTCTGGAATATTTTGAAATAGTAGACGGCACTACGCTTCAGAAAATAACGGATTGGGAAGATACGGATTATGCAGTAGGTTGCATTACGGTATTTTGCGGAGAGGTACGTTTGATAGATAATATAAAATATAAGGGATAGTGATCGTTAACCATTAGAATTATGATGATTGAGGTATTAAAATCGAAACTGCATTGTGTCCGTGTAACGGAAGCCAATTTGAACTACATGGGTAGTATTACGATTGACGAGGACTTGATGGATGCCGCCAACATGATTGCCGGCGAGAAAGTGCACATTGTGGATAATAATAACGGCGAGAGGTTTGAAACTTATATTATTAAGGGTGAGCGCGGTTCGGGATGTATTTGTCTGAATGGGGCTGCTGCCCGGAAAGTACAGGTGGGTGACATTGTGATTATCATGTCATACGCCATGATGGATTTTGAGGAAGCTAAATCGTTCAAGCCGACGGTGGTTTTCCCCGATTCGGCGATGAACAAGATTGTATAACGATATTTTTGTTCGGTAATCCAAAAGCCCGGTAGACGTGAGTCTGATACGGGCTTTATTTTTTTATCCGCAATCATAGGGCAATAAACTTTCATTTATTATCCGGTAGTATGATTGCGGATAATCTGTTTATATGGATTTCTCCTTGATAAGTCCTGTCCGGTAGGCCATCAGCAATTTCTTTAAATCGTTGATCTGTGTCACCAGTTCCCGTCCTTTGTCAGTGTCCTTTACCATCATGCGTTGGGTGCTCATTTCTACTATCTGGGTGCTCGATTTGATATCCTGCCCTTCTTCAATGGCTTTTTGCATTGAGGTGAACGGTTCGTGCTGTACCAGTTGGAATCCGCGCGAATGGTATACCAGTGTATATCCGGCAATTCCGGTTTCCGAATGATACGCTTTAGAGAATCCTCCGTCTATGACCATCATCTTGCCGTTTGCTTTTATCGGATTCTCACCTTGGATGGTTTTTACGGGTACATGCCCGTTGATGATATGGCGGTGTGTTCCTATCACGCCGAACTCGTCCAGCAGCATGTCACATACTTTTTCTTCATTGCGCAGGCTGTAATAGTGACCTTTTACTTCCTTGTGTAACTCTTTCTCTTTTAAAAAGTAACGTTCAAAAGTAGCCATTTTGTCTTTGTCGAAAGCAGGGGAGTCTTTGCCACACCACAAGTACCATACATAGTCTACAGCAAAGGGTCTGTCCTCGTTGTCTTCCTCAGCGAAGAAGGCGGTACGGATCAAATGCCCTACTTTTTCCAGCAAGGCTTTTCCCTTGTACGTTTTTCCGGCTATGGACACATCTTTCAGCGTACCGTCGGCATTCAAGGGAATGGAGGCGTGGAACAGCAGATTTGAGTTGCTCACCGTGTACATGCATCCGTAACGGAACAGGCAGCGGATATGTTTTTTCAATTTCTCACTGCTGACAAATGAACGATGGAGTTTGTTCATAATTTCCCGTTCTTCGTCTGTCAGCTTATAAGGATCGGCAGGATCTACCGTAGGAAGAAAACTGTCTTTCAGCTCATATTCTTTTCCATTGGGCATTGTGATAGTCTTACGCTCAAAATCTATACGGTGTAGCAGCATACGGTCGTCCATCTCGAAATCGGGGCGGCGCCTGATAATCTCTGCTTCCAGCTTGAACTGGATAACACTGATTGCTTTGTGCATCTGGCCTATCATGCGCAGTGTCTTGGCATTGTAAGTACAGTCTTCTTTCTCTACTTTCGGTCCGAATAGGGTGCAGGGATCGTCTGCGTATGTTTCCATGGCAAAGGTGGCCAAGGGCAGAAGGTTGATGCCATATCCATCCTCCAAGGCGGCAAGGTTGCCATAACGCATGGCCAGGCGTAGCACGTTTGCCATACAGCAGTCGTTGCCGGCTGCGGCTCCCATCCATAAAATGTCATGGTTTCCCCATTGTACATCGAAATTATGATAATCGCATAATATGTCCATAATGCGGTGGGGGGCAGGGCCACGGTCGAATATATCACCCAGCACATGCAGTGTGTCTATGGTGAGCCGTTGGATGAGGTTGCATAGGGCAATGATAAAGTCATCGGCGCGGCGGGTAGAAATGATGGTGCTGATGATGACGTTAATATACGCCTGCTTGTTGGGAACCATTGAGTTTTCGTGCAACAACTCCTGAATGATATACGAGAATTCTTTGGGAAGCGACTTCCGCACTTTGGAACGGGTATATTTGGAGGATACATTCTGGCATACACGTACCAACTGGTTCAACGTGATGACATACCAGTCGTCCAGGTCCGTTTCCACTGCTTTTACCAGATCCAGTTTTTGTTCCGGATAATAAATCAGCGTACATAGTTCTTTTTTTTCGTTCTCGCGCAGGGTATTCCCGAATATTTCATTTACTTTTCTTTTGATGGCCCCGGAAGCATTCCGCAATACATGCTGGAATGCCTCGTACTCTCCGTGCAGGTCGGCAAGGAAATGTTCTGTACCTTTAGGCAGATTCAGAATAGCTTCCAGGTTGATTATTTCCGTACTGGCATCGGCTATAGTGGGGAAACTATGCGACAGCAGTTGCAGGTATCGCATATCTTTCTGTATGGTTTCCGGGGTGATTGAATTATAAGCGTTCATGGCTGGAAATTATATAAAAAACATGAGTATTAATTGGGCTATAATGACCCGGCTGAACATGGACAGCGGATATACGGTGGCATAACTCACCGCCGGATTATCACCGGGTAACGTGTCATTGGCATAGTTCAATGCCATAGGGTTTGCCATGCTTCCACACAGCATGCCACAGGTGCTTCCGAAGTCGAGGTGGCTTATGCGGAGGGCCACTAATGCCATAATGACTACCGGAATAAAGGTGATGGCGAAGCCTACAGCTATCCAGATGGCTCCTTCGGGGCGCATCACTGTCTCGAAGAAATGTGCGCCTGCATCCAGTCCCAGGCAAGCCAGATAGAGGGATAACCCGATACCGCGCAGCATCAGGTTGGCACTCCGGGTGGTATAAGTGATGAGGTGGAAACGGGGGCCAAAGCATCCGATAAGAATTCCTACTACGATAGGTCCGCCTGCCAGGCCTAATTTAACGGGAGTGCTGATGCCGGGGATGGCGATAGGGATGGAGCCTAGTATCAATCCCAGTACAATACCTATAAAAATGGCGGCAAGATTAGGGTCCTTCAACGTTTTAACCGCATTGCCCAATACTTTTTCCACATTCTCTATGGCTTTGGCTTCTCCCACCACGGTCAGCCGGTCGCCCAGTTGGAGGATCAGCCCCGGTGTGGCAAGTAGTTGTACCCCGCTGCGCATCACACGGCTGATGTTGATGCCATAGCTGTTGCGCAGACGTAAAGAGCCTAGTTTTTTCCCGTTTATTTCGGGGCGGCTGATAACGATATGTTTGGAAATCAATTGGCTGTCTATGGCATTCCAGTCGATGTCTTCTTTATTCCAATCCTGGCTTTCCTGTTCGCCGAAAAGAATCGTGAGCGAGGGAGCGTCCTTTTCGGTGGTGATAACCAGCAGGCGGTCATTCTCTTTCAGTATTTTTTCTGAAGTGGGAATGCTTACCGTGCCTTCCCGCCATAAACGGGAGATAACAAATTTAGGATAGCTTAATAAAGCTACTTCTTTTATGCTTTTATTGAAAATGGCGGGATTGTGCACTTTGAAGGTGGCAATGAACGTCTGATTGGTGTCCTCGTGCTCGTGAATGTCGATATCTGAGGGACGGACAAATAATTTGCGTACCAGCAGCATGGCCAGAATAACACCTACCACTCCCAGCGGATAGGTTACGGCGCAACTTAACGCAGCGCCACTGGCGGGTTCCCCCATTTGTTTCAATGTCTGTTGGGCGGCCCCCAAAGCGGGAGTATTGGTGGTGGCTCCACAAAGGATGCCTACCATATCGCTCATCGGTATGTCTCCCAGTTTGCTGAAAAGCACCGTCATGACCGTACCTGTCAGAATAACGCCCATGCCCAGCATATTGAGCTGTACACCGCCTTTACGGAATGAACTGAAAAAGCCGGGACCTACCTGCAATCCTAGTTCGTATACAAAAAGCACAAGACCGAAACTCTCGGCGTAATTCAGCATATTCGAGTCGATTGAGAATCCCAAGTGTCCGGCCAGAATACCGGCAAAAAAGACGAAGGTAACTCCCAATGAAATGCCAAACAGGTGGATCTTACCTAAACCGAGCCCCACAGCAATGATAATCGAGAGGATTACAACCGCCTGTAAAGGCGTGTGTTCAAAAAATAAGCTATTTAACCATTCCATATTGCAAAGATAGTACATTTTTAAGTTCTGCAAGCGATAAATAGGTATTTATGGATGGAACATGACTCATCTCGTTCTATAAATGATTCTTTTCCTCCAGCCACGCATCAATCAATTTTCTTGCCAGACTCAGCTTTTTGGGTATCTCCGGCAAGTTGTCTTTGGTATAGAAAGCGCCGGCATTCAGTTCTTCTTGTTGTAGTTTGATGTTTCCGCTTTCATAATCGGCGGTGAAGCCTATCATGATTCCGTTGGGATAAGGCCACGGCTGGCTGCCGAAATATTTCAGGTTTTTGATATGGAGTCCTGTTTCTTCCAGTACCTCGCGGTACACACACTCCTCCAAAGTCTCGCCCGGTTCAAGAAAGCCGGCTACCAAACCGTTGAAAGTTCCCCGGAAGTTGCGGGCGTGGACCAGCAGTATGCTGTCTCCCCGGCGTATCAATACAATGATGGCAGGAGAGATGCGCGGATAAATTTCCTGACGACATTGGGGGCATTTTTTAGCAATTGGAGAAATCTGTACGGTAGGCACGCCGCACATGGGGCAATAGCGGCTGTTCTTGTCCCAATTCAGTATCTGGAAGGCTTTGCCACCCACATTGTACTCTTCCCAAGGCAATACGTCGTATGAACTCCGGAGATCCATCATCAGGTGGCGGTCATTTTCGCTGCCGGGCACCGGGGCATGTACGGAGAAAGTCTTGGCAGTGCGTCCCTCTATCTCTCCGATGGTGTGGATAGTGCTTCCCACCGGAACAGGCATGGGAGGCTCTGTTCCGAAAGGTATGGTGTACATTCCGTTCTTTTTCTCTATCAGCAGCTGATCCTTATAAAAAACGAACCAGCCGCAGGTTTCTATATCTTCTTCCATATTCTTTTTTACCTTGTTGCAATTATTGATTCAATCCTTTCATAGTGAGCTGGATGCGCTTGCGCTCTAGGTCTATGCTCATCACTTTCACCCGTACATGCTGATGGATGCTGACTACGGTGGTGGGGTCGCTCACAAATTTGTCGGCCAGTTGTGATACGTGCACCAGACCCTTCTCTTTGATTCCTATATCTACAAAGCAACCGAAGTTGGTAATATTGTTCACAATGCCGGGCAGTTCCATTCCTTCAGTCAAATCCTCTATGGTCTTTACATTCTTGTCAAATTCAAAAACTTGGATTTGTTGCCGTGGGTCGCGTCCCGGCTTGTCCAATTCCTGTATGATGTCTGTCAGGGTGGGAAGCCCCACTGTCGGGGTGACATACTTCTTGATATCAATCCGGCTGCGCAGTTCTTTGCTTTTTATCAGTTCGTCTACGGTGCAGTTCAGGTCTTTGGCTATCTGCTCCACTATGGGATAGCTTTCGGGATGCACGGCCGAGTTGTCCAGCGGATTCTTCGCTTGTGGGATACGCAGGAACCCTGCGCATTGTTCAAACGCTTTCGCTCCCATCCGGGGTACTTTCAATAACTCCTTGCGTGAACTGAAGGGCCCGTTCTCGGTGCGGTAATCCACAATGTTTTGAGCCAAGGCAGGACCTAGCCCCGATATATAAGTCAGCAGATGGCGGCTGGCGGTATTGAGGTTCACACCTACCAGGTTCACACAACTTTCCACTGTCTGGTCCAATGATTTCTTCAATAAAGTCTGGTCCACATCATGCTGGTATTGTCCCACTCCGATAGATTTGGCGTCTATTTTCACCAGTTCGGCCAGCGGATCCATCAATCGGCGGCCTATGGATACGGCTCCACGCACGGTCACGTCGTATTCAGGGAACTCGTCTCGGGCGGTTTTCGAGGCCGAGTAAATGGATGCTCCGTCCTCGCTTACTACAAATACTTGCAATTCACGGTCATAGCGTTGTGAAGTGATGAATTGTTCTGTCTCACGGCTGGCGGTGCCATTGCCTATGGCGATTGCCTCTATCTGATATTGTTCTACCAATTTCACGATGCTGCGGGCTGCCTGTGAGTATTCACTCTTGGGCGGATGCGGATAAATGGTTTCATTGTGCAGCAAAGAGCCTTGTGCGTCCAGACAGACTATTTTACATCCGGTACGGTAGCCGGGATCAACTCCCATGACCCGTTTCTGTCCCAAAGGAGGAGCCAGCAGAAGCTGTCTCAGGTTTCCGGCGAAGACGCGGATTGCCTCCTCGTCGGCTTTCTCCTTGCTCAAGGCTGAAAATTCGGTTTCGATGGAAGGCTTCAGAAGCCGCTTGTACGCATCACGCACTGCCTCGCCTACCTGGCGGCTGCATTCATTGTTGCCACGGACATACATTTGTTCCAGCCGTCCGGCGCACTCTTCGTCATCGGGGCTTATACTTACTTTCAACAGGCCTTCCGACTCTCCCCGGCGGATAGCCAGCAGACGGTGGGAGGAACAGCGTTTCAAAGGTTCGCTGAAATCGAAATAATCGCGGTATTTGGCGGCTTCTTCCTCTTTGCCTTTCACCACTTTGGAGGTGATGACGGCTTGTCGGGAAAATTGGTTGCGCAGTTGGTTGCGGGCACGCTCGTCCTCGCTCACTTGTTCGGCTATGATGTCGCGCGCGCCTTTCAGTGCATCCTCTTCGTCTTTCACATCTCCTTTCACAAAAGCGGGGAGACGGCTGTCCAGATGGTTTTCGCGTTGCAATAACAGTAAGGTGGCAAGCGGTTCCAGTCCTTTTTGCCGTGCCGCTTCGGCGCGGGTCTTACGTTTCGGCTTATAGGGCAGATATATGTCTTCCACTTCGGTGGCATCCCAACTCTGTTCAATGCGTTTGCGCAATTCTTCTGTCAGTTTGCCCTGTTCTTCTATGGTAGAAAGAATAGTTTCTTTTCGCTTGGCCAGTTCACACAACTTGTCATTTCTGTCTTTAATTTCGCCTATTTGTACTTCGTCCAGCCCTCCGGTTGCCTCTTTCCGGTATCGGCTTATGAAAGGGATGGTAGCTCCCCCGCCCAGTAGAGATAATGTATTGTCTACTTGATGTACGGAAACCTTCAGGGCTGCGGCAATCATTTTATTGAATAGTTCCATGTCTGTTGTTTTCTTTTGGGGGCAAAGGTATAAAAAAGGTATGGGTTTATCGTATAAATCGGGTGTATTTCTGCAAAGAAAAAGAGTCGGTCCGATGCGTTTCCAGGGCTCACAAGGCTCAAGGCTCACTTATGCGGTATTTTAA
>ERZ1027194.1007-NODE-1007-length-13366-cov-5.575990_pt1 | contig 13366 bp, 9 predicted proteins | sample MGYA00519246_ERZ1027194 | MGnify/ENA primary metagenome ERZ1027194 (study PRJEB26926, sample SAMN06164505) | human gut metagenome | biome: ENVO:00009003; feature: ENVO:2100002; material: ENVO:00002003 | host: Homo sapiens | place: USA | collected 2012 ...
CCGAGGTCTGCAACGCCATCGGCGCCCACCACGACGAGGTGGAGATGACCTCGCTGATCGCCCCGATCATCCAGGTCTGCGACGCCATTTCGGGCGCCCGCCCCGGCGCCCGGCGCGAGGTGGTCGAAAGCTACATCAAGCGGCTGAAGGAGATGGAGGATATCGCCCTCTCCTATCCGGGCGTGGTCAAGACCTACGCCATTCAGGCCGGGCGCGAGCTGCGCGTGATCGTCGGGGCGGACAAGCTCTCGGACCAGGAGTCGGAAGGGCTGTCGCACGACATCGCCAAAAAGATTCAGGACGAGATGACCTATCCGGGTCAAGTGAAGATCACCGTGATTCGCGAAACCCGCGCCGTCTCGTACGCCAAATAGTCGTCGTTCCGGATAGGCCATCCGGCCATACCGACATTCCCTCCTAAATCCTCCCTTTGTAAAAGGGAGGACTTTTTTGTGCCGAAGGCACATGCCGGGTCAAGTGGAGATCACCGTGATTCGCGAAACCCGCGCCGTCTCGTACGCCAAATAGTCATCGGTCCGGATAGGCCATCCGGCCATACCGACATTCCCTCCTAAATCCTCCCTTTGTTAAAGGGAGGACTTTTTTGTTCCATCGGAACGCGATGCACCGAAGCAGGCCGGCCGGACAGGTCAGCACGAGACAAGGCAAGGACAAGGCGGGAAGAAACGGGCACGGATAACCTCCGGGTCAAGTGAAGATCACCGTGATTCGCGAAACCCGCGCCGTCTCGTACACCAAATAGTCGTCGTTACGGAAAGGTTGTCGGGTCTGAGAGTGCCGACGGTTGTTTTCCTGTTCGGGCATTGCGGACTTTTGCATATTGCGACAGGCGCATCCTATCACGGAATAAGTCGGGAGCAAGGGCGACACAAAAACAGCGGCAGCAAGAGCTAACAGATAAAATTATCCGCTGAGACAGTGGTTGAATCATCGGATCAACCTTTTTTTATTATCTTTATAATCAAAACCGCCCCTATGCGACTATTCCTCCTGCTTCTATGCGTCGGCACCCTGTCTTCCTGCGCAACAGGTTACGTCGCGCGGATAGGCGGAACGTCGATTATTCCGCATGAGTCGATGAAAGCCGTTATCGATACCGATACGATGCGGTTGCAAAAGGACGAGCTCAATTTCATCCCCATGAAGCCGGGGGAGACGGTGACCCTGGTGCTGATCCGGGATTTGCAGACCGATACGATCCTGCTGACACCCTCTTCACGGAACATCCGGTTCAATCTTACCGACCGAAAGATCGAAAAACTCAGCCGGAACAATCATCTGCACAATACGTTTTACGCCCATCGTGGCGTCGTCAATTTCCAGCTTGGTTTCCCCTATGTAAACCTCTTCCGTTCGGCATACGGAAATGAATCCAGGTCGGGAGGCGGCTTTATGGGGATAGCCCTCGGAGTGGATTGTTTTTACACGAACAGCCTGTTCCTCAACGTGACGGGCGGCGGAATAATGAATTTCATGCTGCCTTTTCCGGCAATGGTCGATTTCGGCAGCGGGGTGGAAGAGTACCACGGATCGCTTTACGTCGCCGTGTCGAACAACCACATGCTGCTTCGCAACAGGCTCTCGCTGGGTTACGGCCTTTGTTTTTCGCACGACACGTGGAATACCGTCGATTACGGACCGAAGGACGACACCGAGCCCTGGCAGGATGCGAGCGCGGATCGTCGCTCCAATTCGCTCGGATTGGTGTTTCGGTGTCACTATTATACCCGCGGCACGTTCCACGTCGGTCTGAGCTACCGCCCGACCTTTGTTCAGTTTGCCAACGGAACCCGATACAAATACCAGCATACGGCAAGCATCGAACTGGGATTCAGGATAAGGCTGTAAGGCTCAACCGAACCGACAGCGATGAAGCGGCAGCAGTTCCCTGGCGGGATAACCCCGGCGTCAGCCCCTCAAACGCTTCCGACGGGTCGTCGCCGGGGCCGGACGCCCAGCAAAAAAACCGATCCGCGCGAATCAACCGACCCGCTTTTATCTTAAATTTGCACCGTTGCACTACCGGTCGGTCAGGATCGATGGGGTGAGAAGGAGCTAAACGGAATCGAAGCCTCGAATTCCTGTCGGCAGGGATACGTCAGACCCGCAGCCGGTATGCGCACATGAAAGAACAACCATCAAAACTCAACTTATGCGTAAATCAATCCTCGCGGCGATCGTCGCCGCATGTACCCTGGCGGGCTGCTCCGCCATCACGGGTTACCCGACCGATAAGGCCGAGAGCTATGCCAAGGCTATCGAAGTCGTTCGCAAGAACGTGGACGGCGAACGGTTCAAAATCTACCATCTCGACTTCTCCGAAGCCGACGAACTCTCCGACAACCTCGGCTACATCGTGGTAAAGATGGTCAATCAGGACGACCAGGCCTTTACCCAGACCTTCTTCCTGAACGGTCAGCAACCCTCGCGGCTGCGCGACCTCGACCGCACGTTCGAGGCCCCGCAGTACGAATCGACCGTCGGCATCGACCTCGCGCAGATCGACCCGCAACTGATCGCCTCCCGGATCGAGGAGGTCAAGACGAGAATCCCCGAAGGCCACACCTTCAAGTCGGTCGGTCGGTATCTCATCGAGGAGACCGTACCCGCCGGCAACAGCGTCTTCAACCGGAATAAGAAATTCGGCGAGCAGCATACCTCGTTCACCGTCCGTTTCACCGAGAACGGAAAAGAGACCGAGACCAGCGCCGGTCAGACCACCTACCTCTACTACGAGGCGGAGGCGACCGTCGGGCCCGACGGAACGCTGACCGTCAAGGAAAACTGATCCCGCAGCCGTTTCATGCGCCGCCAGTCCGGTCCAAGCCGGATTGCGGCGCATTTTCATTCGGCCCGGTCGCAGCGATGGCGTCGAAGCCCGACACCGGCTCTGCAGCCCGAAAGCCCGCCGACCGAAAACGGACAGGCAGCGCAAACAAGCCGGGACAACCGCGAAGATCGGCCGCCACCGAAAAGGCAACAACAGGCAGACGGAAAACGATAACCGGAAAATGACGCCCGGTCAGCGGCGAACAGCGCACCCCGGCCTGATCGCATGGCCAACGGAATACGATCCGCCGCTTGGCGGCCGGGGAAAATCCGCCCCCGCGACACGTGCCGGCCGAAACCCGAAGCCGTCACGAAGCGTTGCTGCCCTCCGCACCGGACTGCCGCAGCAATTCGGTCGCGCAGCGCGGAGAAAATCCGGCAAGCCGTCAGCGCGGCAGGGAAACAAGCTGCCGCAGCCGGCTCCAGATCCTCTCGTAAAGCCGCCGCACATAGGGATCGTCGAGCGGATACCAGCGATAGCCCAGCGATTCGTCGGGCGCGATACGCACCTCCTCCGGCCCGTCGTAAAGGAACAGGTAGCGCAGGTTGTAATGCCGGTGCGCCCCCTCCCCGCGCCGCTCGTTGGCCGGGACGGTAAAGACGTCGAAGTCGAGCGCGGTCTGCAATCCGCCCGACATGCAGACGGGACGCAGTGCATGGCCGCAGATGCCCGTCTCCTCGCACACTTCGCGGACCGCTGCCGCGGGAAGCGAGTCGTCCCCGGGCTCGATATGGCCGCCGGGCGGAATCCAGAGGCCCAGGGCCCGGTGGTGGAGCAGCAGCACGCGGCCCATGCGCACATGGAGCACCGTGCCGCTCACGGTGAGGTGTCCCTCGCTGTTCGAGCGGTCGGCGAGGCTGCGGCCCGACGAGCTGCGTATCCGTTCCGAGAGCGGCTCCAGCTCGGCCTGCCGCTCGGGATAGATGTCGCGCAGGTATTCGAGGGTGCATTCGAGTTCGGCGGTGGTAATCATCGGTCAAATGTTACGCGGCGGAGCGGGCAGTCCGGCGCCGCAAGGGAAAAGCGAAGACCGGAAAGCTCCGCCGCGGGAGTCCGCAGCGGAGATTCCGGCCGTCGTGTGCATGAAAGGCGGATCAGACGAAAGGCAGGCGCACCACCTCGGCACGCAGCAGCTTTTCGCGGATCACCACGGCGATTTCGGTGCCGGGCTTGGCGAATTCCGGCCGCACGTAGCCCATCCCCACCCCGATATGCAGGCAGGGCGACATCGTACCCGAGGTAACGACGCCCATCCGCTCGCCGGAGGGAGCGGCCAGCTCATAGCCGTGACGCGGAATACCCCGGTCGAGCAGCTTGAAGCCCACCAGCTTGCGGGTCACGCCCTCGGCTTTCTGGCGCTCCATGCAGGCGCGGTCGATGAAATCCTTGCCCTCGGCGAACTTGGTGATCCAGCCGAGTCCGGCCTCGATGGGCGACGTGGTGTCGTCGATATCGTTACCGTAGAGGCAGAAACCCTTCTCCAGACGCAGCGTGTCGCGGGCGCCGAGGCCGATGTTCTTCAGTCCGAACTCCTCGCCGGCCTCCCAGAGCGCCTTCCAGAGCTTCTCGCCGTCCTCGTTGGCCACGTAGATTTCGCAGCCGCCCGACCCGGTGTAGCCCGTGATCGAGAGAATGGCGTCGCAGCCCGCCACGGGCATCTTGCGGAAGGTGTAATACTCCATCTCCTCGACCGGCTCGGCGCACATCTTCTGCACGATCTTCATGGCCAGAGGCCCCTGGACGGCGAGCTGGCAGATTTCGTCCGAAGCGTTGTACAGCTCCTTGCCGTGGCCGGCCTCCATGCCGAACGCCTTGCCCTCGGCGCAGATGTGGTTCCAGTCCTTTTCGATGTTGGCAGCATTGACCACCAGCAGGTAGGTCTCGGCGTCGATGCGATAGACCAGCAGGTCGTCCACGATACCGCAACGTCCGTTGGGCATGCAGGTGTACTGCACCTTGCCGTCCACGAGTTTCGACACGTCGTTGGTCGTGATGCGCTGCAACAGGGCGAGGGCCTTGGGGCCCTTGACCCAGATCTCCCCCATGTGGCTCACGTCGAACACGCCCGCACGCTCGCGCACGGTCAGGTGTTCGTCGTTGATGCCCGTGAACTCGATGGGCATGTTGTAGCCCGCGAACTCGGCCATTTTGGCTCCGGCGGCGATGTGATACTTGGTAAATACGGTGGTTTTCATAAGGTTGTATTAGGTTTTGCGTTTTTCGTGCATCGGGCTACTCGCGTCGTTTCACCCCCAGGCGCGGACAGCGGCGGAACTCCCGGCTGCGGTCGAACAGGTAGCGGTAGGTGGTGTGCATCTTGTGGCGCGTGGCGCAGACGTAGGTTTCGATCATGCGGTTCATCACGGGGTTGAAATCCCCGATCCACGCAAACTCGATGGTCTTATAGTGGTTCTTGTCCGTGCGCACGTAGTTTTCGAGAATATGGCACATCATCCCCGACTCGACCCCCTTGCCGTGGAACTCGGGGGTGATGCCGAAGATGATGCCGAAAATACGGTCGCAACGTTTGGTCACCTTCAGGTCCCACATCAGCCGCAGCTTCTGCCGCCAGCCGAAACGACCGTTGAAACGGCCGATCAGCCGGTTCAGGTCGGGCACCATGATGAAGAATCCGATGGGCTCGTCGTTGAAGTAGGCGAAGAAGATGATGTTGGGGTCGATGATGGGGCGCAGCGTATTGAGAATCTTCAACGCCTGCTCCTTGTCCATCGGCTTGACCCCCGTGAAGAGGGCCCACGCCTTGTTGTAGATCAGGCGGAAACTCTCGGCAGCATCCTCCAGGTTGCCCTTGTCGATATGCTCGAAGCGGTAGCCGGGGTTGCTGAACAGCCGCTTGGCCCGGTCGTATGCCGCCGCGTTGATGTCGTCGTCGTACACGCGCCAGATGTAGGTGTTCTGGTTGAAGTAGTTTTTGAAACCGTAAGCCTCGAACAGATCCTTGTAATAGGGCGGGTTGTAGGGGTTGGCGTAGAGGGGCTGGAACTCGTAGCCCTGCACCAGCAGCCCCCACCACGAATCGCGCGTGCCGAAGTTGATCGGCCCGTCCATAGCCTCCATGCCCCGGCTGGCGAGCCACATGCGGGCAGCATCGAAGAGCAGATCGGCCAACGCCTGGTCGTTGATGGCCTCGAAGAAACCGCAGCCGCCGGTGGGCTGCTCCTCGATCATCGCATGTTCGCGGTCGTAGAAGGCGGCGATGCGCCCCACGACCTCCCCGGCGGCGTTGCGGGCGACCCAGCGGATCGCCTCCCCGTCGGCGAACAGCTCGTTGCGACGGGGATCGAATACGGCCCGGATGTCGCTGTCGAGCGGGCAGACCCAGTTGCGGTTGCCCCGGTAAATTTTCTTCGGCAGGTCGAGCCACTCCCTCTCCAGTCGCGGGGAGACGACCTCCTGCAGGATGTACTTGTCTGAAGCCATCGGGTTAAGCGTTTATCGTACAAAAGTAATATAAACCGCCCGCAGAAGCAAGTGCGCGGCCCGCTTTTTTGCGCCCCGTCCGGCTTATTTTTCACGCGCATAGCCGGCGGCGGACTCGTCACGCACCCTCCGCACCTTGCCGGACCGCACCGCAGGCGGAGGCGGAGCGGCGGAAACCCGCCCGCGCTCAGGGACGATCTCAATGTGCGCGGAAGGCGGCGGCCCGAAAACCGGCGACGCACAGCCGCCGGCATGGAGGGGAAGGGTGAAAAAAATCCGCCGGAAATTGGATAGATCGTCCGGAATACGTACATTTGCTGCAGTTCACAGATCCCCCCGACCTGTCAGTAAGGCAAGTACGCTTTACCGGCGCAACACGCTTCTCGATGACCCAACCCGTTTACGAAAAATTCGGATGGCGGGACGAATGTCCCAAACCCTATCACCGCCTGCTCGAACCGCCGATTCTGCGGCTGCTACCGCACAAACAGGCCCCGATTCTGGACGTGGGATGCGGCAACGGCTACTTCGCCAACCGGCTGCTGGACGCCGGATACACGGTTTACGGAATCGACGCCTCGCCCGACGGCATCGACATCGCCAACCGCAGCCACCCGGGACACTTCTTCCGCTGCGACGTGAGCTCGGCCGAGCTGCCCGAACCGCTGCGTGCGATTCCGTTCCGCACGGTGCTCTGCATGGAGGTGATCGAACACCTTTACAGCCCGCTCACGATGGTCTGCTTCGCCAGGAACCTGCTCCGGCAGTCGGGCGGCGGCGAGCTGATCGTCACCACCCCCTACCACGGCTACCTCAAAAACCTGACGATCGCCCTCGCCGGCCGCATGGATTACCACCTGAGCACACTTTGGGAGGGCGGACACATCAAATTCTGGTCGCGGCGCACCCTCACGCTCCTGCTCCTGCAGGCCGGCTACCGCGACATCCGTATCCGGGGCGCCGGCCGCGTGCCTTACCTGTGGCGCCACATGGTCTGCCGGGCCGTGGTCTGAACTGCGCACGGGGCGGAGGCAGCGGACAGGCCGCCGTCATCCGCCCGTCGGAAGCCCTGCGGACACGGGCTGCAATTGCGACACATGAAGCGCCGCAAACCGCATATCAGCCGAAATCCGCATTTCGGCCTCCTGTGCAGGCGCCGGGCCACGACCCGCTATCCGGCATACCGCAGCCCGGCATACCGTCGCGCCGCACGGTCACGCAGCAACCCGACCGTCTCCGCTCGAAGCGGCTGCCCGGGCCCGTGCGACCCGTCGGGCACGAACGGCGCATGGTTCCGCCGGGCCATCGGGCGGGATCGTTTGGCTTTGGGCACGGTTTGTACTATCTTTGTATCGGTCAAACTCTTTTGCTATGGAACACACTCCCGCAGAGCCGCGCGACGTCCGCAACGGCGCCTCCCACCTCTACATGAAATACCGGATCCACAAAATCCTGCTCGTCTGCTGCAGCTACGACGGCTACATCCTCGAGGAGGACGGCCACATCGAATCCCGCATCAAGGAGGAGTACCTCGACCTGAACCTCTCGAATCCGCCCGCCTTCACCCGCGTGAGCTCCACGGCCGAAGCCCTCGACCTGCTCGAACGGGACGACAGCTTCGACTTCGTGCTGACCATGTACAACGTGGGCACGCCCGACGTCTTCGCGTTCGGCAAGCTGGTCAAAGCGATGCGCCCCGCACTTCCCATCGCCCTGCTCACCAGCTTTTCGCAGGACATCTACCGCCGGCTGGAGGAGCAGGACCGCTCGGGCATCGACGACATCTTCTGCTGGCACGGCAACACCGACCTGATTATCGCCCTCATCAAGCTCGTCGAAGACCGCATGAACGCCGACGACGACATCCTGCTGGGCGGGGTGCAGAGCATCCTGCTCGTGGAGGATTCGATCCGCTTCTACTCGACCTACCTGCCCGAGCTCTACCGGCTGATCCTGTTGCAGAACACCGAATTCCTGAAGGACGCCTACAACGAAGGCCAGTTGATCCAGCGCAAACGCTCGCGGCCCAAAATCCTGCTGGCGACCAATTTCGAGGATGCGCAGGCCCTATATAATAGGTACAGGGACAACCTGCTGGGCGTCATTTCCGACGTGGGCTTCGTGCTGCACCGCGACGACCCCCCGGCCCTCGAAAAAAGCGACGCCGGCATCGACCTCTGCCGCATGATCCGGCAGGACAATCCGCTGATGCCCGTGCTGCTGCAATCGTCCCAGACCGATTTCCGCCCGATCGCCGAAGAGCTCGGCGCCGGCTTCATCGCCAAAAACTCCAAGACGCTGCTTTCGCAGATGAGCGACTACCTGGCCCGCGAATTCGCATTCGGCGATTTTCTGTTCCGCGACCTCGCGACGGGACAGGTGATCGGCCGAGCCAAAGACTTGCGGCAGATGCAGGAGCTGCTGGCCTCGATTCCCGACGACGTGCTGGAGTTCAACACCGGGCAGAACAACCTCTCCAAGTGGCTCTACTCGCGGGGGCTCTTTCCCCTGGCCGCGTCGATACGCCGGCTCGACGCCAGCCACTTCCGCTCGACGGCCGAGCACCGGGAAGCGCTCACCGGGCTGATCCGCGACTACCGCAACCTGCTCGGGCAGGGGGTGATCGCCCGTTTCGACCCCGAGACCTACAGCGACTCCATCGCCTTCGCCCGCATGGGCGAGGGCTCGATCGGCGGCAAGGCGCGGGGCCTGGCCTTCATGAACAGCATGCTCATCAAGTACCGGTTCTACGACAGGCACCCCGAAGTGCGCATCACCATTCCCCGCTCGGTGGTGATCGCCACCGACTACTTCGATGCCTTCATCCGCGACAACGGCCTCGAATACATCATCGCGCAGGAGTTCTCCGACGAGGAGATCCTGGCCGAGTTCGTCGGCGCCCGGCTGCCCGAACCGCTCTACGACCAGCTCAGAGCCTACATCCGCACCGTGCGGGCGCCGCTGGCCGTGCGTTCCTCCTCCAAGCTGGAGGATTCGCATTACCAGCCCTTCGCCGGCATCTACTCGACCTATATGATCCCCCATACCGACAACGAGGACCAGATGCTCCGTCTGCTGGTCAAGGCGATCAAATGCGTCTATGCCTCGGTCTATTATGCCGCATCGCGGGCCTACATCCAGTCGTCGCAAAACCTGCTGTCGGAGGAGAAGATGGCCGTCATCCTGCAGGAAGTGTGCGGCTCGGAGCAGGACGGACTCTACCTTCCGACCCTTTCGGGCGTCGCCCGCTCGATCAACTACTACCCCATCGGCGACGAGCGCCCGGAGGAGGGCATCTGCCAGATCGCGATGGGTTTGGGCAAGCTCATCGTCGAGGGCGGGCGCGTGCTGCGGTTCTCGCCCGTCTATCCCCGACGGGCGCTCCAGACCTCCACCCCGCGGCTGGCCCTGAGCGAAACCCAGACCGAAGTGCTGGCCCTCGACCTGCGGCCCGAGGCGTTCCGCACCTCGCCCGACGACGAGGTAAACATCCGCCGCCTCGGGCTGGACGAGCTGCGCCCGCTGCGGAACACGCGCTTCGCGGCCTCGGTGTGGGACCGCGCCAACGACCGGCTGGCCGACAGCCTCGACACGCCGGGCGGCGTGGTGCTCACCTTCAATCCGATCCTCAAATACGGCCTGTTCCCCCTGGCCGAAATCGTGCGCGACATGCTGCAGGTCGGCATCGACGAAATGCGCTGCCCCGTGGAGATCGAATTCGCCGTCAATATGGACGTGACGCCGGGACAGCAGCGGATTTTCAACCTGTTGCAAATCCGCCCCATCGTGGAGCGCGACGAAAACGTCTCGATCGACTGGAAGACGATCCCGCTGGACGATGCCCTGATCTATGCCGAAAGCGCTCTGGGAATCGGGGCGATGGACGGCATCAGGGATATCGTCTATGTGCGCTCGGGCGCTTTCGACGTCCTCGCGACCGAGGCGATCGCCGAAGAGCTGCTCGCGCTCAACGCCCGCATGCGGGAGCAGGGGCGCCCCTACGTGCTCGTCGGACCCGGCCGCTGGGGTTCCTCGGACCCCCACCTGGGCATCCCGGTCAAGTGGACGCACATCTCCGAGGCCCGCGTGATCGTCGAGTGCGGCATCCGGGGGTTTGAAATCGACCCGAGCCAGGGAACCCACTTTTTCCAGAACGTCACCTCGCTCGGAGTGGGCTATCTGACCATCAATCCCTTCCGCGGCGACGGCATTTTCCGCGAGGAGCTGCTCGACGGGATGCCTGCCGCGCAGGAGGGCCGCTACCTGCGGTGCGTGTCGTTCGACGAGCCGCTCTACGTTTACATCGACGGCCGCGCCGACCGGGGAATCGTGAAAAAAATGACGGTTTCGGAGTAAATAATTCCCAAAGGGTTACAATCAATAAGAAATAATAGTATATTTGTGTCAAGATTTAAATCACCTAAAACACCCATAACTATGAATGTAAACAATCTGATGACCGACCTGGAGCGCAAGCACCCGGGCGAGAGCGAGTACCTGCAGGCCGTGCGCGAAGTCCTCGAATCCATCGAGGGTATCTACAACCAGCACCCCGAATTCGAGAAGGCCAAGATCGTGGAGCGTATCGTCGAGCCCGACCGTATCTTCACGTTCCGCGTCACGTGGGTTGATGACAAAGGGGACGTTCAGACCAACCTGGGCTACCGCGTGCAGTTCAACAGCGCCATCGGTCCCTACAAAGGCGGTCTGCGTTTCCACAAGGCCGTGAACCCATCGATGCTGAAATTCCTCGGCTTCGAGCAGACGTTCAAGAACGCCCTGACCACCCTTCCGATGGGCGGCGCCAAAGGCGGCTCGGATTTCGATCCCGTCGGCAAGTCGGACGCTGAGATCATGCGCTTCTGCCAGGCCTTCATGACCGAGCTGTGGAACAACATCGGCGTGGATACCGACGTTCCGGCAGGCGACGTAGGCGTCGGCGGCCGCGAAATCGGCTTCCTCAACGGCATGTACCAGAAACTCGCCCGCAAGTACCACACCGGCGTGCTGACCGGCAAGGGGATGACCTGGGGCGGCTCCGTCCTGCGTCCCGAAGCCACCGGTTTCGGCGCGCTCTATTTCGTCGAGCACATGCTCCGTCTGGCCGGCAAGAGCCTCAAGGGGGCAACGGCAGCCATTTCGGGCTTCGGCAACGTGGCCTGGGGCGCAGCGACGAAAGCGACCGAGCTGGGCGCCAAAGTCATCGCCATCTCGGGTCCCGACGGCGTGATCTACAATCCGAACGGGATGACCCCGGAGAAGATCGCCTACATGCTCGACCTGCGCGCCTCGAACCGCAACATCGTGGCTCCGTTCGCCGAGAAGTTCTCCGACGCGACCTTCACCCCCGGCAAGAAGGCCTGGAGCGTGAAGTGCGACATTGCGCTCCCCTGCGCATTCCAGAACGAGCTCAACGGCGACGACGCTGCCGAGCTGCTCAAGAACGGCACGTGGTGCTGCGCCGAGGTATCCAACATGGGCTGCACCCCTGAGGCGATCCACGCCTTCCAGAAGGCCGGCATCCTCTTCGCTCCGGGCAAGGCGGTCAACGCCGGCGGCGTAGCCACCTCGGGTCTGGAGATGACGCAGAACTGCATGCACCTCTCCTGGTCGGGCAAAGAGGTGGACGAGAAGCTCCACTTCATCATGGAAAGCATCCACGAGGCCTGCGTGAAATACGGCAGACAGGACGACGGTCACATCGACTACGTCAAGGGTGCCAACATCGCCGGCTTCATGAAAGTGGCCCACGCGATGCTCGAGCAGGGTATCATCTAACGAACCCCATTACAGAAAAAATCCTGGCCGGAATCCGGCCGGGATTTTTTTATTGCGCTCCGCCCGACGCTCTCTTCCGCCCCGACGCCGGACTATCCATCCCCGCCGAACAGTTCAGCCTCCGCGAGAGCAAACCTCACGTTCCACCCGACGCTCTCTTCCGACCCGATGCCGGCCCATCCGTCCCCGCCGAACGGTTCGGCCTCGGCGAGAGCAAACCGCGCGGGTCCGATCGTAACATTCCCGCGGTTCATACCCTGTGCCTGCACCGCCGCCTGAGGGCCCGGACGATTTCGCCGAAGATGGCGATCAGGGAGGTCATCCCCACGATCCAGCACCAGTCGCGCCAGCCGAGGGGCACCACGCGGAACACCTCGCCGCCGAACTGCACGATGAGCACCTGCCCCACTGCGATACAAAGCAGGATGCCGAAAAACTCGCGGCAGCCCCGGATACAGGCGAACACCGATTCGCGGGTCTCGAATCCTTTGGCGTTGAACATATTCCAGAACTGGAGGAAGACGAACGTGGTGAAGAACACCGTAAGCTGACGCACCGTCACCGTCCCGCAGGCGGTCTCCCAATAGAACAGCATCCCCAGCAGCACGGCCACGAAAGTGATGCCGCAGGTAAAGATCGTGCGGGCCATCGCAGGGGTGATGATGAACTCGTCGCGCGGACGGGGCGGCTCGTCCATCACCTCCCGGCGGGGCGGCAGCGAAGCCATCGCCATCGCAGCGAACGTGTCCATGATGATATTGACCCAGAGGATCTGCACGACCGTCAGCGGAATTTCGGTGCCGAAGACGGCTCCGATGAAGACCACGATGATCGCCGCGAAGTTGATCGTAAGCTGGAACAGCACGAAACGCTGGATGTTGCGGTAGAGCGAGCGGCCCCACATGACCGCCGTGGCGATCGAGGCGAACGAGTCGTCGAGCAGCGTGATGTCGCTGGCATCCTTTGCCACGGAAGTTCCCGTCCCCATCGACAGGCCGACATCGGCGAAGTTGAGCGCCGGAGCGTCGTTGGTGCCGTCGCCCGTGACGGCGACCACCTCGCCCTGCTGCTGGAGCAGGCGCACGAGCCGCTGTTTGTCGAGCGGCCGCGCCCGGGCCAGGATTTTCAGGCCGCCGATCCGCCCGAGCAGCTCCTCGTCGCTCAGGGCCGCAAACTCCGTCCCCGTCATCGCACTCCCGTCGCCGTCCGACGCGCCCCACAATCCGATCTGGCGGGCGATCTCACGGGCTGTGGCCTGTCTCTTATACACATCTGACGCTGCCGACGACTTAATAG
>ERZ1027194.1018-NODE-1018-length-13310-cov-10.530592_pt1 | contig 13310 bp, 10 predicted proteins | sample MGYA00519246_ERZ1027194 | MGnify/ENA primary metagenome ERZ1027194 (study PRJEB26926, sample SAMN06164505) | human gut metagenome | biome: ENVO:00009003; feature: ENVO:2100002; material: ENVO:00002003 | host: Homo sapiens | place: USA | collected 2012 ...
AGCCCTACACTGAACATCAGTGCGCAAAGTGCATAAAAGCTGACTTTACTATCTATTACGATATCGATAGGTATCAGGTGAAAGACTCCGCAGAGTGTTCCCAGCACAAAAAAGCCGACTATGATGAGACTCCCTTTCATGCCCGGCCTCCTTTCCGTTTGTATAAAGCTCTCCACAATGCCCAAGCAGCAATCACGCTTCCCAAAGTTCCGCCTATGGTGAGTATGACGGCTTCGAGTCCGATGGTATGAAGTCCTTTGATAATCTGTTCGTTTCCTCCCACTTCAATACCCAGTATGAAGAGGAGTAACCAGATGAGCACTGTAATGACTTTGTGGATTCCGCTCAGATTCCGTTTCCGTAAGAGGTAGCCCAGCAGCATTCCTGTGAGCATTAGTCCGATGATTGTAAACATATCTATGTCGTTTTTGGGGGCAAAGATAGGGTTTTTAAAGGTAAACAAGGATGCATCAAAATCACTTTGTGCAGCACTTCTGACACATCCTTGTTTGGTTATGTTAGAGAAAATCACTCGTTTATCTCATTGTTAGTCTGGATTTCCATCAAAGGGATGGGCAGGAATGAGTGCGTGGAAGAGTTGAAGTTTGTTCTTCCGTCCGCTTTCATAGCTTCGTCCAGCTTGCCCCAGCGGCGGAGGTCGTAGAAGCGGGAGTTCTCCAATGCAAACTCTACCAGACGTTCGTGTTCGATTTGGGCTTTAACCGCTTCATAGTCGCTTCCCGTCATGGCCGGCAGTTTACCGTGAATACGGCGGACATCGTTAATCAGGGGAATAGCCTTCTCCGGATGCTTTTGTTCGTTGTAAACTTCTGCCTGCATCAACAGCACGTTGGCATAGCGCATTAGAGGCATGTTGGTGCCCACAGCGCTTTGTTTCTGCTCATCCCAAGTTGCGGGCATGTATTTGCGGAAATTGTACTGCGTAACGGAAGTTTCATAATAAACATCATCGTAATTGTATCCCAAGATATGTTCGCCTTCATGGTAGTAAGGGTCATCAAAAAACATGGAACCATAGGCGCGGGCGTCGTACAGGTTATTTTCGGCAATGCGTCCTTCTTTTAGGAACTCATTGTACATCTTCTCGCTGACGCGGATTTCATCCCATCCTCTCATGCTTCCTGGAGCAACCCAGAAGTGAAGCACGTGCTTATGGTAGGTTCCATCTACTGTACTGTTGGTGAATTGCAACTCAAAGATGGACTCTTTGCAGTTCTTGTTTGTTCCGTCGAACATACTTCCGTAATTCGGTTCCAGTTCGTAGCCGGTCACCTTATTGAAGGCTTCTTCTGCCAGTCCCAGATATTCGTCTTTCTTGGCGGTTTCTTCGTAGGCACGTGTCAGGTAGGCCCACCCCAAGTAAGAGTAAGCTGCGGCTTTGGTCACACGTCCGGTTTCGGAAGAAGGGCGGTCTTGCGGGAGTAAGCCACCGGCATTATTCAGTTCGGAACAGATGAAGTCCCATACATCTGTTCTGGAAGAAAGGGCTTTGTGGGTTTGCGCCTCTCCCGTCAGGTATTTATCGCGGATGATGGCCTTTTCCCAGCTCATTATCAGTTTGAAGTGAAAATAAGCGCGCAGGAACAGGGCTTCACCGGTAAGGTGGTTTTCATCTTCAGTACTCATCTTCTCACCGGTATCCTGCACTTTCTTGATACCGAAAAGAACGTTGTTGGCATAGTTGATGCCGTTATAATTGTTCATCCAGTACTCTTTGATGCAGGAGTTCTCATTATTATAGCTGTAACTGGCCATGGCTGCCCATTCAGGATAGTTGTAAACGTCTTGTCCCACAGTCATTTCGTCACTCCGGAAAGTTTCGAGAACATACTTTACCTCTGCAATGGTATATGCGTTGGTACGGCAATCCAACTGTCCGTAAACGGAAGATAATCCGGCTTCCACGTCAGCTTTGTCTCTCCAATACTTGTCTGTGGAGAAGTCAGGCGACTCTGTCGTTAAGAAATCATCGCATCCTGCCAGCAAGGCGGCGCATAAAAAAGATGCTATATATATTATTTTTTTCATTGTTTTCTTATATTAATTAGTGATTAGAATATAACTTGTAAACCTACTACGAAAGAGCGGGTAAACGGATATACAAAGGAGTCGACACCGGTATTCAGGATACTGGAAGAGAATTCTGGGTCGATGCCGGAGTATTTGGTAATCGTGAACAAGTTTTCTCCACTGACGTAGAGGCGGCATTTCTCAAGATACATCTTCTTTGCCACTGCTTTGGATAAAGTATATCCTAACTGCAATTGACGCAGGCGGACAAAGTTTCCATTTTCGAGGAAACGGTCGGACTCGCGGGTATTCTCGTTCGGGTCACCCAGCACGGCTCTTGGGATGTCTGCTCCCGTATTTCCGGGAGTCCATGCGTCCAGCGTGCTTGTGAAGTAGTTTCTGCCGGCATCCATTCCTTCGTAGTACAGGCGGTTTACGTTGTAAAGCTTGTGCCCCCATGCGCTGCCGAACTGGAAGGAGAGGTCGAAGTTCTTGTAAGAACCGCTGAATGACAAGTTAGCCTCTACTTTAGGAATACCGGAACCGGAATATACCTTATCGCCTGAGTCGATGCTGCCGTTGTTGTCCACATCCTTAAAGCGGATATCACCGGCTTTTGCATCCGGTTGGAGGCGTTCGCCCTTGCTGTTTACATAAGCGGCAGCTTCTGCATCGCTTTGGAAGATACCGTCTGTCTGGTATAACCAGAAGCTGGCTACCGGGTAGCCTTTCAGAGTTTGAGTTACGAAATGGCCGTTTCCTTTCCATGCCGAACCGTAGAGTACCTGGTTCGGGTCTGCTTCGAGCATTTCATTGTGGATAGTGGAGAGGTTGAGCCCGATGTTATAGTCAAAATCGCTTATGCTGTTTCCGTAATTCAGTTCGAGTTCAAAACCTTTGTTCACCATCTTTCCTACATTGACTGTGGGATTGTAGATACCGGCGGAAGGTGCCATGACTTTTTCGATAAGCAGGTCTTCTGTGGTGTTGTAATAGTAGTTGACGCTACCGCTCAGTTTGTTGTTGAACAGTCCGAAGTCGAAGCCGATGTTTTTGGTATCGGTGGTTTCCCAACGTAAATCGTCGTTTACCAAATAGAGGTTGGACATACCTGCCCAGGCATTGCCGCCCTGAATGTAACTCATCCATTGGGTATTGCTGTTGGTCATGGTCGGGGCATAGTAGTTGCCAAGTGCACTTTCGCTACCCAAGCGTCCCCAGCTGGCACGGAACTTCAGGTTGCTGATAGGTGTGTTCTTCGGGAAGAAGTCTTCTTCGCTGAGTCTCCAACCCACAGCTACAGAAGGGAATGTACCCCAACGGTTGTTCTTACCGAACTTGGAAGAACCATCCGAGCGTAATGTCACTTGTAGCAGGTAGCGGCTGGCGTATGAATAGTTGAAACGTCCGAAGAAAGAGGCACGGTTGTAATCGTAGAAAGTACCTGAACCCGTAAATGTGCCGCCTATACCGGCATCGATAGTGGGGGAGGTGGGGTCGAAGAAACCGCCTGGGACTTCGCTTGAGGTCAAGCCACCGTTCACTACATCATATTCGGTCTTCTTTCCTTCCACGCTCACGGAACTTTTGTCCTGATGGGCGGAAATGATGGAGTTACCCACCATGGCGGTAATAGAATGTTTACCGAAGTCTTTCATGAAAGTTAGCACATTCTCGAAAGTTTGGTTACGATAGTAAGAGTTGTATTCGTAATTATACGGATAAAGACTCGGTTCCTGTGCATTTGCTTCGTATTTGGCACGGTGGTAACGGTCGTTATAGTAGTAACCGTTGTATGTATAGCTTGTCTTGAAAGTAAGCCATGGGGCAAACTTCACGGTTAGGCCGATGTTACCGGTGATGTCGTAGCCGGTATATTTCCTGTCTTTATAGTGGTCGTCCGCCATCACATTACGGTTGGTGGGGAATTCCATTTTTACACCATCTACGGACATGTCTGTCAGACCGTATCCATAAGTTTGGTTTTCATCATAAACAGGTATCAGCGGAGAGATGGAGTACATTTCTTTCAGGGTATACTGCGGTTGCTTGCTTTGCGTAACTTTGAAGTTCAGGCCTGCGTCAAAGTCAAAGATGTATTTATGTGCATTCAGCTTCAGGCGTGCGTTGTCTTGAATGTAAGAGTTACCTCTGAAGATACCTTTTTCATCAGCATGGCCATAAGACAGGGAGTATTTGGCAACTTCCGAACCGCCGATAAGGTTTACGTAGTAGTTTTGTGCAATACCGGTGCGCAGCATCTCGTCCTGCCAGTCCGTGTCGGCACCTGTAGGATTCTGTCCATTTTTGTAAGTCAGGTAGCCCGGCTTGCCTTTTTCTGCATTTTCGTACATCATATTGTGTACTTTCAAATATCCGTCTGCATTAAGCATATCGAATTTTTTTGCTACGGAGTTGACCGTCATGTATGTATTGAATGAGATTTTCAGTTCTCCTTCTTTGCCATTCTTTGTACTGACAATCACAACGCCGTTGGCTGCTACCGAACCATAGATTGCAGCGGCTGCACCGTCTTTCAAGATTTCCATGGATTCGATATCCTGCGGGTTGATGGTGTTGATGTCGCCGGGATAACCGTCGATGATATAAAGTGGTTCGTTATCTCCCATCGTTTTGATACCACGGATTTTTACGGAGATGCTTGCACCTGCATTACCACCGGATTTAAGTACGCTTACACCGGCTATTTTACCTTGCAGTGCTTCGGTGGCGCTGGTAGTGGCACGTTTCATCAAATCTTCCGATTTCACCGAAGAAATGGCTCCGGTCATATCGCTTTTCTTCATTGTACCATAGCCTACGACTACTACTTCATCCAGCATCTCAGTATCATCTTTCAGAGTTACTGTTAATGTTTTCTGTCCTTTCAGAGGAATTTCCTGCGGCACATAGCCCACATAAGAGATTACCATTGTCGCATTAGGAGCAACAGTCAGTGTAAAGTTACCGTCGATGTCGGTAATGCAACCATTGGTTGTACCTTTTTCCAAAACACTGGCGCCAATGAGAGTTTCTCCTTTGGTGTCGGTTACTGTACCGGTTAATTGGATGGTTTGTGCTAAAGAGCTTAGCGGTACCAAACATACAAAGAGCAAGGCCAACAAAGCGGCTCTTTGTATTAAGGAATACTTTTTAATTTTACCCATGTGTGATAGTTTTTAAGGTTAATAACATTTGTTTCTCACATGGCAAAGAAAGAGATATAATTTGGAGTATTCCTATGAAGAATGGTCTGTAAAATATCTACAAAGAGGGTGAAAACTATGAGTTTTTAATCTACAATGATTATTGTAAGTGGTTGAAATACAGTTGTGAATCTAGTGCTGCTATATCTACAAACATAGCATCTGCTGTAATGGTAACTTTAGTAGTTTTGCAAGTATTCCACCAGGTCTTTTTCTGTTGGTAAGTTCAAAGCCTTACGCAATCTGTAGCGATTCATATTAATTGTTTTAGGACTATTCCCGCTAATCATGGAAATTTCTTTCGTTGAAAGATTGACGCGCAGCATGGTTGCCAGATATTTTTCTCCTTGTGTCAAGTTGGGATGTTCTTTTGTGAGCCTTTCAATGAATTCTTTACTCTTGTCTTCGATATTCAACAGTAACGCATTATTGGTCTTGTCTCCGCTTTGGTATTGACTGATATAGGCATTCACTTTTTTCAGGTGGGGGATAAGTGCTTGATTATCCATTTTGTACCCTTCCTTAATCATTTCGCGTATTTTGTCCAGCAATTCATTGCGGCTTCTCAGGAAGACGGCAAAGCTGGTTACTTCTTGCTGGCTACTGTCCAGTGCATTCTGTATATTCTGTAGTTCCAACTCTTGTTGGTGCAGTTTCAGTTCGGATAACTCGCGTTGCGACAACTCCAGTTGGTAGCGGGCCTCTATCAGTTGAAGGCCTTTTCTGCGCTTATACCATTTATATAAGAAGATGCTGAAAGCTAATCCAAGTACGAGCACGCTACCCAAAAACCATAAATTACGTTTCAGTAGTTCAATCTTATAGGTTTGCTCCTGCATCTCAGTAGCATATTTCTGGTCTTGATATCTTTTATAAGAGATTTCCTGCTCAATGTTGCGCAGCTTGTTGCTGCTTTGCAGCTCTTTACTCAAAGCATACATCTGGCTGAGGCGGGTGTAAGCCTGTTTATAGTCACCTATGGCGGCATATACCCACGATGAATATTCATAATTATCACAAATCAGCTCTTTGGCACCGATGTTATGGGCGTATTCATAGGCTTTCTGCAAAGCTTCCAGGGCTTTGGAGTATTGTTCGCCGAAATAATACTGTTTGCCCATATTGTTATAGTTTTCACCCAGTGACCATTGGGCATCCAGATTCTTGTTGATGGCAATTGCTTCTTGAATAAGGGAGAGTTTCTTTTCCGTATCTCCCTGATATAGGCATAGATTATTCAGATTGGTAGCTATTTCCTTTAAGTTTCGTTGGGCACGGTTGATTGTCAGTGCCCGTTGAAGAAATTTTTCAGCTACCACAAATTCATCAAGTAGATAATGCATGACTCCGCGCTCATTATAGCATCCGGCCACCGAAGCCGAATCCCCTAAGGATTTGAAAATGGAAGTGGCTTTGTCATTTAGTTCGATGCCTTTGTTATAATCGCCCAACTTGCTGTATACGCGTCCCATGAGGGAATAGAGTTGAGCTGTTTGCCTTTTGTTTGCAGGGTTGATATATCTCTGTGCATCATATAAATTTTTGATACTTAAGTCGAAGTTACCCAGTAGCTGTTCTGCCTGACTGTGAAGAATCATGGCTTGTGTACAAATCTCATTAGGCTGGTCTTCGGGAAATAGAGCGGCAGCTTGTGCCGCATAGTAAGAAGCCTGTTTAGGATTACTGAACAGAGCATTTTGAGCTTGTTCAACTAAAGTCTTGGCTTGGTTTATATCTTGGGCTTGTAAAGGAGTTACAGTTAGCGGGAGAACTGCAAGTATTAGATACAGAGCTTTCTTCATGGTATAGTCTTATTTTTGCAAATGTAATTATTTTCCTTTAAAAAGTCCGGTTTGCTTTCAAAAAGATTTATCTTTGTGCCTCTAAATTAATGCTGTATGCTATTGCCTTATTTGAATAAAGATTTGATAGAAGCCGGTTGTGATGAGGCTGGCCGTGGTTGTCTGGCAGGAGCTGTGTATGCCGCTGCCGTGATTCTTCCCAAAGATTTCAAGAACGAATTACTGAATGACTCCAAGCAACTGACGGAGCACCAGCGTTATGCTTTGCGTGAAGTGATTGAGAAAGAAGCGCTTGCTTGGGCTGTCGGCATCGTATCTCCCGAAGAGATTGACAAGATAAATATCCTGAACGCCTCGTTCCTTGCCATGCATCGTGCGGTGGACCAGTTGAAGATGCGTCCGCAGCATCTTCTGATTGACGGCAACCGCTTCAAGAAATATCAGGACCTGCCGCATACAACGGTAGTCAAGGGTGACGGCAAATATCTGTCTATCGCTGCCGCCTCCATTCTTGCCAAAACCTACCGTGACGACTATATGAACCGCCTGCACGAAGAATACCCTTATTATGACTGGAACCATAACAAAGGCTATCCCACCAAGAAGCACCGTGCTACCATTGCCGAACGTGGAACTACTCCCTATCACCGCATGACATTCAATCTGCTGGGCGACGGGCAGTTAGCACTTGATTTCAAGTAATTATTCTATCGCTTCATCCAGATCGATAAACAGGAATTGGTTTTCATAATTAAGTAGCAGCAACTTATTACCAATCACTTGTCCTTTCTTGAAATCTGTTTGAAGATGGGCTACAGGCATTCCCATTTCATGAATGAACCAATAGTCTCCACGATTGCCGATACATAAATAATCTTTTAGTTGGATACTGGGGCTGTAGATACGTTCCCGTTCGTAGGTCTTACTAATATTCAAGTTCTTGTCTACCTCGTAGATAACTCCCTGATCATTATATACCAGGCAATGTTCCCCATTGTAGGCGAGCGACTGGAAAGCTGTTGTATCTTTGTTGGCTGCATAAAATGTACCGGGCAGTATTGCTTCCAGCTTTCCGCGTTGTTTGGTATCCCAAGGTACAATATTTACGACGGAGTCCATCAGCTCCTGATAAGCCATTCCATCATCGAACAGCATATAGAGTGCGTCCTCGGTCCGCAGGGCGTCTTCAATCATATCTTTCTTTACGCTTAGTTGATTGAAGAAGATTTCTTCTCCGTTTAGCAGGTTGTAACAGGCTATAAATGGGCGTCCATATTTCTTGCGACTTGCTCCTTCGCGTAATCCGTAACCGTAATTTAGCATGAATAACTTGCCATCTTGCACGAAAAGTTGGGAGCGGGAAGCCTTCACATCAGGAAACTCTGTTTGCCACACTACATTGAAAGCTGTGTCCATACAGGAGATATGTTGACGGTCTGCCCAGTAATAAAGTGAATCCTGAGACAGTATATTGGAGGTTAATCCGGTGATTGTATTATTGGCAATGGGAACATAACTGTAATAATAGGCGCCACCGGTTGCCACGCCACCAGCTACTCCGACTGCTACAGCGGCTAATCCCTGTAACAATGCCGCCTTTGTATCATGAGCTCCCGGTTTTCCCGGATAGGTCAGTAATTCTCCGGTCATGAAATCCAGCTTATGCAATGCATCCGCTACAATCAGACGTTTATTTTGTTCCAGATCGAGAACTTCGTTCCAACCGTATTGGTGAGGTATTTTGTTTTCCCACAAATAGTTACCGAATTTTAGGCTAACAGCGCGGAGTTTGTTGGATGTAGGAGAATTATATCCTAAGACTAACCCAAGTGAATCATCCACATATACCGGAAATAAATCAGCTTCCCATTTCTTTGCTCCTGTTTCCTTACTTAGCAATGATATTTTGCTGCCAATTTCAGATATTAAGACCCCTTCCGAAAGGCAGGTTACTCTTGATTTACTGAAATCAATGGGTTGTTTCCATAGAAGTTGGCTACTCTTGGTGTCATAAAAGCCTATTTCTCCTTTATTCTTCAGGTACTTACCGCTTTTAGTCGTTTCCCGGAAGCTGATACAGAGGTAATCTCCTTTATCGCTTATTGAAAAAGTTTCCACTCGTTGAGGAAATGTGTAGCACTGTGCTTTCAGGTCTGTTCCGCCTGTCTTCTTTCCTACAATGACGGTTTCGGATTGCGCATAAGATATTGATGCCATGAGAATCAGGCATGCAAGCGTTAAAATCCTGTGTGTTTTCATGTTCATTGGTTTATTTTTCGCAAACATACGTATTATTTGCGAAAAATGACCGAAAGAGATGAAAATACTTGGATGGATTGTTAGAACCACTTGATCTTTCTGAACCAGATAAATGTACCTGCCGATAGGATTACAGAGATTAAGATAATGAATATGAAAGCATACGGGAAACCATCCAGATGAATATCCACATTCATACCATAGAAACTGGCTATCAGTGTGGGTATCATAAGCGTGATGGAGAGACTCGTCATACGTTTCATGATGGCGTTGACATTATTGGAAATAATAGAAGCAAAAGCATCCATTGTTCCTGTAAGGATATCACTATAGATATTTACAGTATTGTATGCCTGTTTTAATTCGATGATTACATCTTCCAATAGTTCCATATCCAGATAATCGGTGTCCTGAAAGATATTCTTCAGGCGACCGATCATCACTTCATTACCACGGATGGAGGTATTGAAGTAGACAAGAGTCTTCTGTAACTTCATCAGGCGAAGCAAGTCTTCATTGCGGATACTCTTTTCCAGTTCTTTTTCCGCATTGGCAACGTCATTATTAATTTGCTTCAGGTACTTCAAAAACCAAACTGCGGAAGAGTAAATCATCCGTAGGATTAAATCCAGTTTATTGTTGACTACGATACCTTTGCGACGTGTATGCTGGATGAAATCAGAGATAAGTTCGGTCTTATGATAACATACCGATACGATAATTTCATTATTGGTAATGATGCCTATGGGCACAGTGATAAAAGGAATACCATGCTGGCTGCTCTGCATCGGGATGCGCAGAATAGTCAGTAACCAATTACCTTCTGTTTCTGTACGCGGACGTTCGTCCGCATCAGCGATATCTTCTAAAAATGATTCGGGAACTTTCAGTTCCTGTGTGAGAAAGTCAAAGTCATTGTCATCAGGGCATTCAACATTTACCCAGCTATTGGGCATCCATTGTGGCTTTTCTATAAAGCCGGCTTCAGAGTAAAGATACGTTCTCATCGTAATAGCCTCCTTTCTTTTAGGGACGAACCGAGGCATTGCGAGCAACGTCTCCGTTCGCTTTAATTATAAATACTGTTGCACGTTCGTGGGTTTGAATCGTCCATATTTCTTGTTTTTTATTTTTTAAGCGTGGCAAAAGTACATAAATCATTTGAAACAGTACGCTTTAACCATGCTTTTTTGTACCTTTGCAGCCGGAAAAATCGCTCTTTCTTCAAAGAACGTTTTTGCAGAGGTTAAAGATTGTACATTTAAAATCAATTAATATTATGAGTAAGAAAGCCCTTTTAATGATTCTTGATGGCTGGGGTGTCGGCGATCAGGGTAAAGACGATGTGATTTTCAATACACCTACTCCGTACTGGGACAGTCTGCTGGCTACGTATCCTCATTCACAGCTTCAGGCAAGCGGTGAGAATGTTGGTTTGCCTGATGGTCAGATGGGTAACTCGGAAGTCGGACACCTCAATATCGGTGCAGGACGTATCGTATATCAGGACCTGGTGAAGATTAACCGCGCATGTGCCGACAATAGCATTATGAAGAATCCGGGAATCGTTTCTGCTTTCTCTTATGCTAAAGAAAACGGTAAGAATATTCACTTTATGGGATTGACTTCCAATGGTGGTGTTCACAGCTCATTCGACCACTTATTCAAACTTTGCGATATTGCTAAAGAATATGGTGTTGACAATACATTCGTTCATTGTTTCATGGATGGTCGTGATACTGACCCGAAGAGCGGCAAGGGCTTTATTGAGCAACTGACTGCACATTGTGAAAAGTCGGCAGGTAAGATTGCTTCTATTGTAGGCCGTTTCTATGCAATGGACCGTGATAAACGTTGGGAACGTGTGAAGGTAGCTTATGATTTGCTGGTAAACGGTGAAGGTAAAGTTGCCACTGATATGGTTCAGGCTATGCAGGAGTCTTATGACGAAGGTGTAACGGATGAATTCATCAAGCCGATTGTAAATGGTAACTTCGATGGAACTATTAAAGAAGGTGATGTAGTTATCTTCTTCAACTATCGTAACGACCGTGCAAAAGAGTTGACAGTAATGCTGACTCAACAGGATATGCCTGAACAGGGTATGCATACTATTCCGGGCTTGCAGTATTATTGCATGACTCCGTATGATGCATCATTCAAGGGTGTACATATCCTTTTCGATAAAGAAAATGTTCAGAATACATTGGGCGAATATTTGGCAGCTCAAGGCAAAACTCAATTGCACATTGCTGAAACAGAGAAGTACGCTCACGTAACTTTCTTCTTTAACGGTGGTCGTGAAACTCCGTACGATGCTGAAGAACGCATCCTGGTTCCGTCTCCGAAAGTAGCCACTTACGACTTGAAGCCGGAAATGAGTGCGTATGAAGTAAAGGATAAATTAGTGGAAGCTATCAACACTCAGAAGTTTGATTTCATCGTTGTGAACTATGCGAATGGTGATATGGTAGGACATACTGGTATCTATGACGCCATTGAAAAAGCAGTGAAAGCTATCGATGAATGTGTGAAAGATACAGTAGAAGCAGCTAAAGCTAACGATTATGAAGTTATCATCATTGCTGACCACGGCAATGCAGATCATGCACTGAACGAAGATGGTACTCCGAATACGGCTCACTCTTTGAATCCGGTTCCTTTTGTATATGTAACGGAGAATAAGAATGCTAAAGTAGAGAATGGTGTTTTGGCAGATGTTGCTCCTTCTATCCTTCACATTCTGGGTATGGCACAGCCGGCTGAAATGACAGGAAAAGACTTGATTAAGTAAATAGTTATAATTATATAAGTAAAGGCGGGGGTGTACTCCGCCTTTATCTTTTCTAATCTTAGATTGAAGATGATACAGATAGGTGATGTAGTGGTGAGTTTTGATGTGCTGCGTGAGAAGTTCCTTTGTGATCTGAATGCTTGTAAGGGTGCCTGTTGCGTTGAAGGCGATGCCGGTGCTCCCGTCGAATTGGATGAGATTGAAAAACTGGAAGAAGTACTTCCGGTAATTTGGGATGAACTCTCGCCCGAAGCGCATGTCATATTAGAGAAGCAAGGGGTTGTTTATACCGATTGCGAAGGTGATCTGGTAACCTCTATTGTTAATAATAAAGATTGTGTCTTTACTTGCTATGATGAGAAAGGATGTTGTTATTGTGCTATTGAGAAGGCTTATAGGGAAGGCAAGACAGATTTTTATAAACCTGTATCCTGCCATCTGTATCCAATTAGGGTAGGGAACTATGGGGGGTATAAGGCGGTGAACTATAACCGTTGGGATGTATGCAAAGCCGCTGTATTGTTAGGACGGAAGAAGAATCTGCCGGTATATAAGTTCCTGAAAGAGCCGTTGATACGCAAATTCGGTGAAGACTGGTATGCAGAACTGGAATTGGTGGCAGAAGAAATGAAGAAGCAGAATATGCTTTAAGATAGTGTGGAATGAGGCGGATTTTTCTATCTCGTGGGGTGAAAAGAAAAACGCCGGGCAACAGGATTTTCCTGTCCGTCCGGCGTTTCTTCGTTGTAAGATGTGAGGTTGGTTAATAAAACGTGTTATTCAGTGACTAATCACTAATTGTTAATCATTAGTCACTGTTTTTTTCTTACGCATCTATATTTGCATACGTTGCGTTCTTTTCAATGAATTCACGGCGTGGACCAACATCTTCGCCCATCAGCATGGAGAAGATGTAGTCTACTTCAGCAGCATTCTCAATGCTTATCTGTTTCAACATACGGTTTTCGGGGTTCATGGTCGTGCTCCACAACTGTTCCGGGTTCATTTCACCCAAACCTTTGTATCGTTGTGTGTGTACGGCACTTTCTGAACCACCACCATAAGTGTCGATAAATTTTTGACGTTGTTGGTCTGTCCAGCAATATTCCTCCACTTTGCCTTTTTTGCAGAGATAGAGTGGCGGAGTGGCAATATACAAGTACCCGTTGCGGATTACCTGCGGGAAGTAGCGGAAGAAGAGCGTCATGATCAGTGTGT
>ERZ1027194.1020-NODE-1020-length-13302-cov-5.445912_pt1 | contig 13302 bp, 4 predicted proteins | sample MGYA00519246_ERZ1027194 | MGnify/ENA primary metagenome ERZ1027194 (study PRJEB26926, sample SAMN06164505) | human gut metagenome | biome: ENVO:00009003; feature: ENVO:2100002; material: ENVO:00002003 | host: Homo sapiens | place: USA | collected 2012 ...
AGTCGTCGGCAGCGTCAGAGGTGTATAAGAGACAGGTCCTGATTCCTGCTTCGGCCCGTTCGCTCGCCTTCATGCCCGACGGCGGCATGAAGATTCTGACAAGCTGGATCGGCTGATCCGCCTCTTCGGCTCAACGAAAAAACTCCGGCCTGCGAAAATGCAGGCCGGAGTTTTTCGTTACGGCAAGCCGGAATTACTCCGTCTTGAACCACGCCTTCGTGTCGTAGGTCGCTCCCGCACCCGTCTTCACCACCGAAGCGTCGACCGGGAAATACCCCTTCGCCGCATCCATCGAAGAGAACGGAGCTTCCACGCCGTCGCCCATCTGGTTATTTGCAGGCGTGTAGCTTCCGGTATGCTTCGCCGACCAGAAATTCGTATCGCTGACCGGCGCGGTGTAGAGGTAATTATAGGTTACCTCCGCCTTGTCAGCCGTAAATCCGGCCGTGTCATACACACCCGTCAGATAATTTTTCGCGGTAACACCGGTATAATACCCGACATTCTTGGTCACGGTCAGCCCTGCGAGGACATAAGCCCGGATCATAATGTTCGGCTGGTAAATGTTATAAATCGTATTGTTCGTCACCTCGACCTGAAGCCGGGTCGTCTGGAATGCCTGCGACCTGTCCCCGCAGTTGATCAGGTAGTTCTGCAAAGGCGTTTCGGCATAAAATACGTTGTTATCCAGACGAATCAACTGCTGCGTATGCGCGTCCTTCGCCTTGGTCGAATAGAACGGCTTGTTGGCGACGGTCATCTTCACGATCGAATTCCCGAAATAGACACTCTTGAAATTCTGCGTATTGTGCGAATCGTAAACCACATTGTAGGCGGCATCCACGGTACAATCCTCGACATGCAGCGTCGGATCATAGGTGGCATTGGTCGTCGTAAAGAGGTTGTAATTGCCCGAGGCTGCGATATGCAGGTTCTTGAAAGCCGCATTGTACTTGCAACGCAGTTCCGGCCCGGAGATCGTCGCCTGCGCACGTTCGGGATAACGGCCGATCAGCACGATGTCGCCCATATTGATCGACGCGCCCGAAATCGTGAACGACAGATCGGCAGCATCGGAGTTGTCGACGAAAATCAAACCTCCGGCCGTAATGATCGCAGCGGTCAGTTCGGAGGGCTTGAGCAGCTGCGCTTCCGGATAGACCGTCTTATTGATCGTCAGGTCGCCCAGCGCGATGTCTTTCCCGTCCTGATAATCCTGATAGTAGTCCGTCTCGGCGGTAACGGGAGCCGCCGCCGTCGTGTTCTGCACGCTTGCCACCTCGCTCGTCAGATCGCCGGCATAGGCGACCACGTAGATCGTATAGGCCGTATTGGCTTCGAGATTCCTGACCGTCACGCCCGTACCCGCACCGGCCGTGCCTTCGGCAAGAACCCTGGCGGCGTCGGGAGCCGCTTCCGTCGATTTGAGGCAGAGGTATTTCCAGCCGTCGGCATTGGCCGAGGGCGCAACGTCGAAGGTCAGCGCCGACTGCGTGGGCTCGACCGTCGCGGAGTTGGTCACCGCAACCGTCGGAGCGACGGGAGCCGTTCCGGTGCTCTCAACCTGGATTTTGGCCACCGTCGAAAGCCCGCCGGCCGCAAAGGCCTCGATCGCCACGTCCTTCGACGTGTCGGCCGTGGCGCGGGTCACGGCTGCGGGGGCCGTCACGATCAGTTCGGCCCTCTCATCCACGGCATCGGTCAGGCGTGCCGACCAGCCCTCGGGAGCCGACAGTTTCACCTGCTCGACACCTCGGATCTCCACCACGAAACGCTTGGTGGCCCCGGCGTCGAACGTCTGCACGCCCTCGGTCGGCGTGACGATCCGGCAGAAGAAATCGCTCACGATCGGAATGCGCAGTTCCTCGCCGCCGAGCAGCCTGATATAGAGGTCGCCGCCGTCGACCTTCACCTCCTCGAAGAACTTGTCGGTCACCGTACCCGAGCCGATGGCCTTGACGGGCTGCCCCTTGGTGTCCTTCACATTTTCGAAGGAGGTGCCGCCGTCGTAGCTCACCTGCCAGTAACCGGTGGCCTCGTCGATGCGGAACCGGGGCGTCGTGCCGTCCTCGGCCACGGCCTTCACGCCGAGCGAGGTGAACGTGGCTCCGTTGTCGGTCGACACCTGCCACTCGCCCTTGTCGTTGATCGAGACGATCGGAATCACGGCCTCGGCCTCGCTGCCCTGCACCAGTTCGATGGTCTCGCCGTTGGTCAGCGTGATGAGATATTTGCCATCGGAGGTCTCGACCTTGGAGATCGTGGCGCCGCCGTAGAGTTTCTGCAACGCCTCGATGTTGCCGTTCAGCGCGTCGACCTGCGTTTCGAGCGCCTGCACGCGGCTCTTCAGGTCGTCGATCGCATCCCACAGGTCGTCGTTGTTGTCGCACGACTGGAAAACCGCAGCCAGCGCGACGAAGATCAGGATCAGATACTTTTTCATAATATGTTTGGTTTTTTATTCTATTTCAATGAATTGAGCCATGCGGGGACATACCCTAACCGCTGGCGCAGCTGCGCTTCGTAGAGCGACAGCGGCTCGACGGCCGCGCCGTTGCTTTCGAGGTATTTCACCTGTTCGGCGCTCTCGTCGAAGGTGACCGCCGCGCCGTGGAATCCGACGATGATCGGCGGCATGGTCTTCCACCACTTGTCCGAGGAGAGCCACCACTTGAACGGTTCGGCCCCGAAATCGTGCGCCGCACGCGTGGCGTTCAGATTCCAGATCGTCAGGTCGCCCAGGTGGTTGGGCACGTTGGTTTCGTCGCCGCCGAAACGCCATTGCACGAATCCGCCCGTGCAGCGGTCGACGAGCGTGGCGCGTGGCTGCCTGGAGTGCGACTCGAAGAAGGCGTCGTCACCCCACGTGTTGTTCCACAGCACAGCCCCCAGCGAGGTGTTCGACACTCCCGAGGCGTGGTACTGTCCGGCGTTTTCGAAATACCCCGTGCTCGTATAGGGCGGCGAGACAGCCTGCCCGCGGCTGCGGTCGCAGACCTTGCCGATGAAGATGCGCGACGAGGACTGCGAGCGCACGCCCGAGTGGCCGCGGTTGCCGCTGATCTCGATGTCGTAGGCCGAGCAGTTGGCGCTCGACACGATCGACAACGCCTCGCTGACGCCTCTGAAATCGACGCGGCGAATCCACGAATCGGTCAGACGCATCATGTTGAGCGGCTTGTAAGCCCCGTCGTCCTCCCACGAAGCGTGGTGGCCGAAGTTCTCCTTCGAGCGGCCCTCGAACGTGAGGTCCTCGACGCCGACATGTTCATAATGGGGGTATTTACGGATTTTCCAGCCCCATTTGGCCTCCACAGCGTACATGATCGGTTCGGCGAAGGTCACGCGGTTGCCGCTTACGGAAGCCACCTGGTGATAGTCCTCGACCGTAATGGTCTGAATATCGGTCATGTTTCCCTCGACCCGGTGCGGCGCCAGCTCCTGCGCCACCAGCGTCGGGTCGTTGTTCGAAAGCGAAAGGCACACCCAGTCGCCCTTCCCGATGCCGGCCGCCGAAGCCACCTCCACCGAGAACGTGCCGCGTGCCGCGTCGCCCGTCACCGTCGTGAGGTCCGAAAGTCCCGAATTGTGCTTGATATTGATCATCATGGGCGACGACCACATCTGCTCCGAGTTGTTCGGCAGGTTGGGCGTGTCCATGACGAGCGTCGTCTTGCCGCGGCCCGCGCCCTTGAGCACGAAATACCCCCCGCGAATGAAAATCTCCTCGCTGCGGTTGTTCCCCTTCGAATCGGTGTATTTCTGGTTGGCGGAGGTTGGGTCCACCACGTTGTCGTCGTCGTTGTGGAGGACGAAACGCCCCTCGGGGAAATAGATCACCGCCCGGGCATTGGCATTCGCGAGGTTCGCCCCCGCATCGCTCCGCCCGGAAAGTTTCAGCTCCTTGAGCAGCGCAGTCAACGCCCCGCGCGAGGACCTGACGCCCGTGGGATCGGCGCCGTAGTCGACGACGTTGTAAACCTTGTAGCCCAGTCCCCAGACATCGGCCGGAGCCTCCTCGCCGTGCTTGTAACCGGCATACGAATAATCGAGCAGGACGTTATCCGCAGTTCCGGCCTTAAAATTCCGCCATGCCAGAGCGGCGTTGACATCCACCTGCTCGTCGAGCAGCGTCACGTTCAGCGTGACGAGTTTCCGGTATTTCCTGTCCGAATAGACCGTCACCGAGACCGCCGCCTGCTGCGAAGCGGCGTCGAACGTCGCGGGAGCCTTGACCGTCAGCGTCGTCTCGCCAAGCACGGCCGTCCAGCCCGCAGGAGCGTCGATCACCGCCTCGGCGACGTTGTTCTGCACGACCTCGAAAGCCCGGGTCTCCCCGAGGCGGAAAGTCTCGTTGTCGGAAGCCGTCACCGTCAGTCCGAAATCGTCGAAGACGGGAAGCGTGAGTTTTTCGCCGTCGAGCAGTTCGACCGCCAAAAGTCCGGTCGTCGCGTCGTAAGTCACCGACTTGAAAGCCGAACTGTAACTGACAACGACTTTATCCCCCAAGGCATTGACCGGCTGTCCGTTTTGCAAAAGCGGCGCGTAGGTCGCCCCGCCGTCGAGGCTCACGAGCCACTCCCCGTCGGCCGAAACCTTCAGCTGCGGGGTGACGCCCTCGGCGCCGGGCTTATGGTCGCCGCCCGAAACGGGCCATGCCGAAACGTACTCTCCGCCGACCTTCAGCCGCTCGGAAGTGGCTCCGCCGTCGAGGCTCACGGTCCAGTAGCCCTCGGCGTCGATGCCCATGACGGGAACCAGCGCCTCGATCTTCTCACCGAGGATGACGGGCAGCCGGGTTCCGTCGCTCAACTCGATCTCGTACCCCTTTGCGTTGGGTTCGATCCCGACGATGATCGTCGACTCGTCCATCAACTTGTGGAGCGCCACGATGGAGGTGTTCACGCTGCCGATCTTCGCCTCCAGCGCAATCACCCGGTCGCGCAGGCTCCCGATCTCGTCGCGGATGCCGTCGGTGTTCTCACACGATTGCAGCACAAAGGCCGAGGCCGCTGCAATCCACAAAAACAATTTATTCATATCCGATTGATTGTTAGTTATTCGTATCATAGGGAACCACGTCGGACAAGACGCCCTCGCGGAACCACACGTCGTCGTTGTCGCGCAGCAACACGGCCAGTTCGCGGCACAGCGCGGCGAACAGCGCGGGATGCTCCTCCGGCGCGAGGTTGTGCAGCTGGTAGGGATCGGCCGCATCGTCGAACATCAGCACGCGTTCGAGCGTCCCGTCGCGGCCGATGCGCAGTTCCATCGTATGCGTTGCGGTCTTCACGCCGCGCGCCTGGGCGAAGAAGCCGCGGACCAGTCCGTCGGCATCGCGCCCGCCGTCGAGGTTGCGCATGTAAAGGGCAGCGCGCGGGCGTTCGGGCTGCACGGCGTCCTGCCGCAGCACGGCCGAGTAGTCGCGCCCCTCGACACTCGCGGGAACCCGCTCCCCGAGGCCCGCCAGCCCCAGCAGCGTCGGCATGATGTCGGGCGTCGAGAGCAGCAGATCGTCCACACGGTGCGGCACCCGCCCCGGATAGCGCACCAGAAAGGGAATGTTCAGCGACTCGCGCCAGATCGAGTTCTTGGGGTCGTCGGTCGAATGGCTGGTCATCGTCTCGCCGTGGTCCGAAGCGAAGACCACGATCGTGTTCTCCGTAAGCCCCGCCCTGTCCAGCGCAGCGAGCAGGCGGCCGAACTCGCGGTCGATACCGCTCACGTTGGCGAAATAGTAACGCACGGCGGCGGCCTTGGCCATCGTCGTGTCGGCGTTGTCGCGCACGAGCAGTTCGGTCAGCGACTTGTCCTTGTAACGTTCATATCCCTCCAGGTCGCAGTCGTCGGTCGAAGCGTAGGGCGAATGCGGCGGATTCATGCCGATCATCATCAGGAACGGTTTTCCCGGATCGCGCACGCCGCCCTTGTTTTCGATATATTCGATGGCTTTCGAAACTTCGTGCCGCGGCGACCACTCGTCGACATCGTGACGGTTGCCGTCGGTATCCCAGTAATGGGGATGCTTGTGCACGTCGTAGGTGCCGTAGGAGTACCAGTAGTTGAACCCGTGGCGGCGTTCGGGCGGCGTGTAGGCGTCCCACTCGGGAACGGCGTCGCTGACGTAGGTTCCCGGACGCTGGGGGTTGTTCTTCGTCGGGAAGTCGGCGTGCAGCTTGCCGATGTAGGCGCAGTCGTAGCCCGCCGCCGAGAAGACGTCGCCGATACACTCGGCGTCCTCGCGCAGCGAACTTTCGGGACGCTCCGACATGCAGTTCAGCACCACGCCGTTCCGCTCGGGATACATGCCCGAAAGCAACATGCCCCGGTGGGGGCTGCTCACGGGGAAATTGCTCACCGCCTCGGTCAGCACCGTGGCTTCGCGGGCGAAGCGGTCGAGGTTGGGCGTTGCGACCGGATCGCCCTTCCACCCCACCTCGGCGGCGAACTCCGGATCGCTCCAGAACCCCAGCGAGGAGTTGCGATACTGGTCCGGAAATACGTAGATCACGTTGGGGCGCCCGGCCTCCGACTGCCCGCAGGCCGTCAGGGCGAGGCCCGCAAACGGAATTGCAATTCTAATTTTCAACATCGTGTCTTATTTCATTTCAATCAGGTTCACTTCGCGCGTCGCACCTTCGCGGCACGTGAAGATCAAAACGGTGTTTTCGCCCGCGGGTTCGATCCGGCACTCCGGTCTATCGTCTGCGGACTGCCAGCGGCCGCGGATCACGACCTTCAGCTGCGACTCTCCCGAGGGATTGTCGATCCACTTGCGGGAGTAGACGCTCCGCTCGGCGCGCCTGCCGTCGGCATCGAACACCTCGTCGCTCGGCCCCTCGTAGAAACGCAGGTCGGGGTCCGCAGCGCTCACCGTCAGCCCTTCGCCATCCCCGCCGATCATCACCAGCGAAGGCAGCGAAACGCTTTCCAGCAACCCCTCGCCCACCTTACCGGCCGCAAAAAGGGCATAGCCCGTAATGCCCGACAGCCTGTCGCGCAGGATATGCGCCGAGGCGTCGCGGCGCAGCACCTCGTAGGGAAGTTCCCGCGCGTAGCGGGCCGCCTCTTCGTCCGAAGCGTGCACGGCCAGCATGTATTCGTACCCGCCGCCGCTGACGGACCCGCTGCCGTGATCTATCCACGCCGTTGCGAAATTGTTCTGCGTCGGGGCGTCGGTCTCCTCGTCGAGCGAACGCTGAAGTGATTTCGAAACGACTACCCTACCTTTCGGCACGAAGTAAGCGTTGCGCAGGTTGTCGCGCAGGACGGCGCCGCCCGCAAGTTCGGCCCGGTAGGGGAACTGCGTCACCGCCTCGCCGTTCACGACGAGCGGATCGGCCCCGTCCGCCAGAAAATTCTGGAACAGCGTCGTATGCACACCGCCCTCGGCCTTGTTTTCGATGTCGGAACCCATACAGACGATGCGGTTGTCGAAGAAAAACCACGACTTGCGCGCCCGCAGCGAACCGTTGTATTTGTCGTGCTCGTGGAGTTCCATCGCGAACACCCCGTCGCGGCCCCTGTGGCTGACGCCTCCGGCGAAGGCCTCGTCGGAGAGGAGCATCTCCTCGTAGCCCGACGCGGTGTCGACGTTCCGGATATCGGCCTTCATCCGCTCCATCGGGATTTTGAGCGCCGTCGTCCCGGGAATGTGCCGCCAGTCCCAGCCCTCCTGCCGGAACCCGCTGCCGAAGGCGCTCACGGGATCGCCGTCTGCAAGCAGCTGCATGCTGCCGTGCGTCAGGTAGCGGCCGTAGTGGTTGGCTCCCTGGTAAATCTCCGCCGACCAGAGATAGCGGCTGTGGCCCGCGACGGTCACCAGCCAGTCGGCGCGCCGGTGCGACACCGAGGCATTGTAGCCGTAGACGCGGTTCCCCGCAGGCGAAGGTTCGGGAGCGAAGCCCTTTTCGGCGAACAGCCGCGTATAAGCGTCTTTTCCTTTGGCCACGCGCAGGTAGGCGGCGGCCAGCTCCGGGTCGATCTCCCCGCGGCCGTCGGGCGTACCCGCGACGGCCAGCCGGGCATAATGCCACGGGACCAGTTCTCCGCGGCCGTCGGGATGACGGCCCGAAAGGGCCAGCGGAAACGACCGCAGGTTGCAGTAGAAGCGCATTTCGAGCAGCGCGCGTTTCAGAACGGCATGGCTTTCGGCGCTCACCGCGAACTGCGTCTTCGACAACAGCCACACGGCATTCACGGCCCCGCCGCTGAACCCGTCCACGGCATAGGCCGGGTAGTGACGCCGGTGGTGGAAGACCGTGCCGTCGCTCTTGAAGCAGGGTCCGGTCCCCTCGGTGACCTTATATCCGTTGTCGACCCAACGGGAGAACGCCTCCAGCCAGGCCGCTTTCACCGGGGTGTCCGGGAGCATCACGATGCTCGCCAGACGGCCGACGAGCGAGGTGTTGAACGCGTCGATGTCCATCCCCGGCTCCGCCGGCGGAAGTTTCACCTCGCCCACGCCCGAAAACCACTCCATAGCCTGCTGCACGTCGTGTTCCAGCCCGGCGCGACGCAGCACGTCGCGCATGATGACGGGAGCCGTGTAAAAATTGCGCATGCTGTACCCCAGGTGGTGCAGGGTTCCCTGCGCACTTCCCGCGGCGAAGCCCTGATCCAGAAGATGCCGCGTCAGCAGCACATACATCCGTTCCAGCTCCGCCCGCTCGGCGGCGTCCGCAGCGGCATCGTGGGCCACGGCGACCTGGAACAGGAAGTCGTTGTATTTGCGCAGCGTCTGGCCGTTGTCGTTGAACAGTTTGCCGACATCGGGATGGCCCAGATTGATATAGGTCTCGGCATAGCGCACGAACCAGATCGGCTTGCCCCGAAGCGTCCCGTCGGGATTTTCCGCAATGCCGTATGCGTCGAAGCGTTTACGCAGGGTCTTCATCGCCATCGGCTTCCGGCCTTCGAGCAGCAGTTCGCGCAGACGCCGTTCGACGGTCGCCATATCGCGCCGCTCCCCCTCACCGACCGCGGCGGGGAGTGCGGGCATCGGATTGCGCCACGATTGCAGCAGCGTGAGCCAGTGGCTCGTGGTCGCGGCGTTGATGAACGGCGCCTGGAAATCGGCCGTATGGTGCCGCACGTCCTGAAACGAGGAGAGAATCAGGTGGTCGAAATACAACTCGCCCCGTTCGACGCCCTCCGCCGTGACGACCAGTTCGTCCATCCCCTCCTCGGGCCGGCCCTGCATGTCGCGGTCGAAAGCCACCCATGCCCCGCGCCAGCCGGTGAACTCCAGTCCGTAGTCGAACCACGCGCAGGTGCGCCCCTCCTTGCGGAACTCGAAACGCAGTTTCCCGTCGAGCGCCTTCGGGGCGTAGACCCAGAACACGAAGGTCGAAACGGAGGTCTCCCTGGGATTGGGATTTTCCGACAGATAACCCACCGGGGATTCGATGCGCACCCGGGCGCCCGCCCGCGACCATTGCCAGCGGAGCGCGTGCGCGCCGTGCTTGTAATGGTCGCCCGAGACGGACAGCGACGAGCCTTCCGACGCCGTGAAAGGCGCCGCAGACTCCTCGAACGAAAGAATCCGCGCATCGGCGACCTCCCGCACCGACTGCGCCGGTGCGGCCCACGACCACACCGACGCAGCGGCGAGAAACAACAGTTTATACATGGGCATCCGGTTTAAAACAAAGGTTCGCCCGCCTCCAAGCGGCCCTTGCGGATCAGTGCCTCAAGGAAATAGTAATCTGCGTAGTTCAGCGGCACGTCGATATTGCTGCCGTGCGGGATGCTGCCCACGGAGTGCATCAGCAGGAACCCGCCGTTGCCGCCCACCGGAGCGCGGTAGGCCGGCGACGAGAGCGACTCGACGATCCGGTCGGCCTTCTGCTTATACAGCCCGTCCCCCGTATAGGTGTACATTTCGTAGAACGCCGAAGCGATGATGGCCGCCGTCGAGACGTCGCGCGGTTCATTGGGAATGTTCGGCGCATCGTAGTCCCAGTAGGGAACCAGGTCGGCGGGCATGTTCTTGTCGTCGAGCATGAAACCGGCCACCTTCCGCGCATGGTCGAGGTAGCGTTTGTCGCCCGTGTAACGGTAGCAGGCCGTATAGCCGTAGACGGCCCATGCCTGTCCGCGCGCCCACGCCGAATCGTCGGCATAGCCCTGCGCCGTGCAGCGTCCGCGCACGTCGCCCGTCGTCAGGTCGTAGTCCACGACGTGATAACAGCTGTAATCGTCGCGGAAGTGCTCCTTCATCGTTCGGTCGGCATGCTTCACCGCGATATTATAATAGGTGCTGTCGCCCGAAAACTCCGTGGCCTTGAACATCAGTTCGAGATTCATCATGTTGTCGATGATCACCGGGCACTGCCAGCCGCGCTCGCCCTGCCAGCCGCGGTCGGCGTCCCACGACTGGATGACGCCCGGCACCGGCCGGAAACGCGTCGCAAGCGACTTGGCCGTCTGGACGATCACATCCTCGTAGCCGGGTATGTTTTTCAGCCGCAGTCCGTTGCCGTAGCTGTCGTAGACCATGAAGCCCACGTCGTGATGCCATTGCAGGTACTGCACCGAATCGAGGATCTCGGTATGCTTCCGTGCGCGCGCGGCCCATGCCTCGTCGCCCGTCAGTTCGTACATGTACCACAGCGTCCCGGCGAAGAAACCGCTCACCCAGTCGTCGACGGGCACGTAGTCGATCCGCCCGTTCTTCCAGGTCGAGGGGATGCGGATCACACCGCCCGTCTCGCTCGAATCGGCCAGCATGCCGATCTGCTTTTCGGCGACGGCGATGTTTTCGTCAATGATCGAAGCGCGCTTCGAAGGCTGCGAGCAGGCGGCAGCCCCTGCCAGGAGGAGCGCGACGGTCGCATATTTAAATAAGATCTTCATAAATTAGGTGATTAACATGATTATTTTGGTAAACCAAATCAGCTTTTCGGACAAAGGTAAAGTTTTTTTCGGACTTGCAACATATTTTAATAATCTTTTCTGATGAATGTAAAATTTTTATTATTTTCTCTTTGAAAAATTTTGGCGAACCAATTTCTTTATTTATTTTTGGCCAAATATGAATCTATGAAAAATATATTAAAACACGCTGTACCAGCGATTTGGATACTATTCGGCACGCTTTGGGGCCAGCATGCCGCTGCGGCAATCGAAGCCAAAATCAGTTTCGAAACGGAAATTCCCAAGGCTTTTGTATGCGGCGAAAACAGCACGGCCGAATTGAGCGGCCTCCACTACAAGGACGGGAACCGTTCGCTGCGCTGGTCGTGGAGCGCGCCGTCGACGCTCCGCTTCAACGACTTCGGACAGCTGATGCGCTCGCTGCGGGTCAAGGGCGCGGGCGTCATGCTCTGGATCTACAACCCCAGGGCCGTCGACGCCGACATGCGATTCTCGTTCGAGACGCCCACCGGCGAAGTCCCCTACCGGTTCGATTTCCACATGGATTTCACGGGCTGGCGCGCCTGCTGGATCAAGTACAACGACATGCCGGGCGACCACGCCTCGCAGCAGGTATCCCGGCTGACGATCTCGACGCCCGCCGGGGTCGAAAGCGGCGAGCTGTTCCTCGACCGCCTGACCTTCTCCGAGGTCAAGCTCCACGACCAGATCACCCCCGACAAGCAGATTCCCGGCAACAACTGCAATCTCTCTCGCGAATTGTGGCACTGGGCGCGCCTCTGGGAGTGGGAGCAGTACGAATACGAAGAGCCGCTGCGCGACGTCACGCCCGCGGAAAAGGCCCAGCTCGACGCCGTGAAATCGCGCATCGAAAGCATCGTCGCGGCCAACATGTCGAGCGCCAACTACATCAACGGCACGATCATCCCGCGCGCCCGGGCGACCTTCGAAAAGGCCGCGATCCGCCGCACCGACGACGGCGGGATCATCGGCGCCCCGCTGCTCTCGAACGACGAGTGCAACCGCCCGAAAGGCGAACTACGCCTGGACGACATCGAGAACATGCTCAACGCCTTCGCGCTGAACAGCCATATCAACAACGATCCGAAATACGACGACGATTTCTTTCTGGTGATGGACCACGCCATCGACCAGGGCTTCGCCTTCGGCCACGGCAACGGAACCAACCACCACTACGGCTACAACATACGCAAGATCTACGACGCCATGTGGCTCATGCGCGACAAGATCGCCGCACGCGGCAAGACCGACGAATACGTCAAGGTGCTGGCCTACTGGAGCGGCCTGGCGGAGACCCGCAAACCCTACGTCTACGGCCGCGACGAGCTGCTCGACTCGTGGCACACGCTGCTCATCCCCAAGATCGTCAGCGCGCTGATGCTGCCCGACGAGGCCGAACAGTACCGCGCCATGAAGAGCCTCGGCGTATGGCTTTCGGGGAGCCTCGGCTTCACGCCGGGCACCATCGGCGGCATCAAGCCCGACGGCACGACCTTCCACCACGGCGGCTTCTACCCCGCCTACTCGACCGGCGCGTTCGCCATGATCGGCTACTTCTGCAAAGCAACCCGGGGAACGAATTTCACCCTCTCGGAGCAGGCGCGCCGCAACTTCAAGCTGGCGCTGATGACCATGGCCAGCTACACCGATCTGCGCGACTGGGGCCTCGGCCTGGCCGGCCGCCATCCCTTCGGCAAGAACGGCCGCATCCCCGACGCCGACGTCAACGCATTCGGTTATCTGGCCGCGCTGGGCGACCTGACGGGCAGCGGCAAGGGCGCGGACCCCGAACTGGCGGGCGCCTACCTGCGCCTGAAAGGCACGGACAAGGAGTTGAACAGCCTCTTCAGGAAAGAGGGGATTTCGGCGGGTCCCACGCCCTCGGGATTCTTCGTCTATAACTACGGGGCCGCGGGCATCCACCGCCGCGGCGACTGGATGGTGACGCTCAAAGCATTCAACACCGATGTCTGGGGATCGGAGATTTATACCAAGGACAACCGCTACGGACGCTACCAGAGCTACGGTTCGGCGCCGATCATCGGTTCGGGCAATCCCGTCTCGGCCGCGGCGAGCGGATTCGTGCAGGAGGGCTGGGACTGGAACCGCGTGCCGGGCGCCACGACCATCCACCTGCCCTACCCCGAACTGGAAAGCCCGCTGCCGGGGACGCTTATGGAGCGCAACCCCGAGCGCTTCTCGGGCGCCTCGTCGCTCGAAGGCCGCAACGGCATACTGGCCCTGCACTTCGTCGAAAAGGACCGCAAGAACTTCACCCCCGGGGCCACGGCGTACAAATCCGTCTTCTGCTTCGACAACCGGATGGTCTTCCTCGGCAGCGGCATCGACAACGACAACCAGGCATACCCCACCGACTGTCTCTTATACACATCTCCGAGCCCA
>ERZ1027194.1037-NODE-1037-length-13210-cov-5.318282_pt1 | contig 13210 bp, 10 predicted proteins | sample MGYA00519246_ERZ1027194 | MGnify/ENA primary metagenome ERZ1027194 (study PRJEB26926, sample SAMN06164505) | human gut metagenome | biome: ENVO:00009003; feature: ENVO:2100002; material: ENVO:00002003 | host: Homo sapiens | place: USA | collected 2012 ...
GGGCTCGGAGATGTGTATAAGAGACAGCCCGAGAAAGGGTCCGCTTTTTTTCGGCCGTCCCGGCGGCTTACTTCGCCAGTTCGCGCGCCACGGCCAGCGCCTTTTCGTAGTCGGGCTCGTGGGTGACCTCGGGCACGTACTCCACGTAGCGCACCACGTCGTCGCGGTCCACGACCACCACGCCGCGCGCCAGCAGGCGCAGGGAGTCGATCACGAAGCCGTACTTCATGCCGAAATCCAGCTCCCTGTAATCCGAGAAGACATGCACGCGGTCGATGCCCTCGGCGGCGCAGAAGCGTTTCTGCGCAAAGGGCAGGTCGACCGACAGCGACACGACGACCACGTCGTCGCCCAGTTTCGACGCCTCGCGGTTGAAGCGGATGTTCTGCAACGAGCAGACCGGGGTGTCGACCGACGGAAAGACGCTGTAAATGCGCACCTTGCCGTGGAAAACGTCCGACGACACGGGTTGCAGCCCCGCATCGGTGATCGTAAATACGGGGGCCGTCTCCCCCACTTTGCAGCGATTGCCGACAAGCGTCACGGGCTTGCCGCCGAAAGTTACCTTGTGATCCATAATTCGATAGTTTTTATAATCAGGTGGTTCAACGCAATTCCGATGCCACCCGGCTGCGAGCCGGATTTGCGGGACGGGACGCCGCACCGCGCCCCTCCGCATCCGGTCATCGGCCGGCTTTGATTCGCGCGACGGCCGCCGCAACCCCGGCATAGAGCGCCGGCAGGTCGACGCCCGCCACGCAGCGGTTCTCGACGACGATCCGTCCGTCGACGACCACCGTATCGACATCCGAGGCCTTGCCGCAGTAGACCAGATTCGACACCACGTCGTTGACGGGCTGCAAATGGGGTTTCTGAAGGTCCACGACGATCAGGTCGGCCAGCGCGCCCTCGCGGACGACGCCCAGTTCGCCTTCGGCATAGCCCATCGCCCGCGCGCCGTTCGCCGTCGCCAGCCGCAGCGCCTCCCAGGCCGGAAGGGCCACGGGATCGCCCGTCGCGGATTTTTGCAGGAAGGCCGCCGTGCGCAACTCCTCGAACATGTCGAGATCGTTGTTCGAGCAGGTTCCGTCCGTGCCGACCGTCACCAGCGCACCCGCGGCGCGCATCCGCTCGACGGGCGCCACGCCGCTCGATATTTTCATGTTGCTCTGCGGGTTGTGCGACACGGCGACGCCCCGCGCGGCGAGTGTCTCGATGTCGCTGTCGGTCACGTGGATGCAGTGCGCGCCGATGGTCTTCGGCCCCAGCAGTCCCAACCCGTCGAGGTGTTCGACCGAGGTTTTCCCGTACTTTTCGCGCACGATGCGCACCTCGTCCTGCGTCTCCGAGATATGGGTCATCAGATGCAGGCCGTATTTATCCGCCAGCCGCTTGCCGCGCAGGAGGTTCTCGGGCGACACGGTATAGGGCGAATGGGGCGCCAGGGCGATCTGCACCCGGTCGCATCCGGCGGCCAGCCGCACGGCCTCCTCCACCTGGGGCATCACCTCGTCGACATTCGAATCGAAGTAGTTGCAGCCCAGCATGGCGCGGATGCCCAGCCGTTCGACCGTCTCCACGCAGCGGTTTTCGAAATAGTACATGTCGACGAACGACGTCACGCCGCCCAGCAGCATCTCGACCACGCCGAGCGTCATGCCCAGCGCCACATCGTCGGCCGTCTGACGCGCCTCGAAGGGCCAGATATAGTCGTGGAGCCACTCCATCAGGGCGATGTCGTCGGCAAGGCTGCGTTGCAGGGTCATGGCCGCATGGCAGTGGGTGTTCACCAGCCCCGGCATCACGAGTTTGCCCCGGCAGTCGAACTCCCGAAGCCCGGGGTGCGCCGCGCGGAACTCCGCGGCGGCCGTTTCCGACTCCGTGACCAGCGCGATTCGGTTGCCGTCGACGCCCACCCAGCCCGCAAAGGTGCGGGGGGCGTTCCCGACGGCCGTCATCGGCAGCACCGTCGCGTTTGAAAAAAGAATTGCCATATTTCGGTTCATTATGTCATTCGGTCCCGGGCAGCGCCCTGCCATAAGCCCCCGCCGAGGCGGGGGTTTGGGGGTGGGTCAGACTTGCCAACGACGCCAAAGGCGGCGAAAGCGGCAGTCGACAGCACTGCGGGATGCCGATGACTCGTTCATATTCTTACTTATACTTCACTTTCACCTTTTCGGTCTTGACCTTTCCGCGGGGCTGCCCCTCGATCGAGTTGCCCTGCACGGTGATCACGTCGCGGCCGTCGACCGAATTGGAGTAGACCTGGATCACCTTGTTGAAGGCTCCCGGCTCGCTCTTGTGGGGTTCGTAGGTGATGCGGATCACCCCCGAATCGGCCGGCTCCACGGGACGCTTCGAGAACGACGCCTTGAGGCACGAACACGAAGTGATGACCCGCACCAGCACCAGCGGGGCCGTACCGTCGTTGACGAACCGGAATTCGCGGACCAGATCGCCGCCCTTGCGGGGCACGTCGCCGAAATCGTAGGTCGCGTTCTCCAGCCGGAGGTGTGCCCCCTTTACGGGTTTTTCGGCATAACCCGCAGCGAACGCCAGGCAGGCCGAGAGGGTTAACAGGATATGTCGCATAGCCAAAATTTGTATTTATCCAATATCATACCAGCGGGCGGCGGGAAACCGGGTAAAAAACGGGCGCCGACCCGGCCGACCCGACGCGGGTTTCTCAAACACACCCGTTACTCCATGCGGAAAATATAGGTGATCGTGCCGCCCTGCACCGCGGCGCGGCTCTCTGTGAATCGCGCCTTGCGGGCCGCCGCTTTCGCCGCCTCGATCAGCTCGGCGGCGTCCGTCGTCGAGCCTTTGGGTTCGAACGAAGCCCCCGTGACCTTGCCCGAAGCGTCGACCGTCACGCGGATCACGACCTTGCCGCCCTTCTCGCCGGGATACGACGGCTTGGGCAGGTCGCCCACCAGTCCGCGCCCTTTCAGCCCCTGGTCCAGCTGGTCCAGTCCGTCGGGGTTCAGTCCCGGACCCGTGCCGCTGGCCTTGTCCTCGCCCTCGGGAGCGCGGGGATTGCCCGCATTGTCGGGTTCGTCGGCCCCGCCCTTGTTCATCTTGAACAACGCCTTGGGGTTGGGCGTCTGCGTCACAGGGTCCTTGCCCGCAACCTGCGCCGTCTGCTCCACGGGTGCCGCGACATCGTGCACGCGCGGCTCGTTGGCCACCTTCACGGGCGGTCTGGGCGGCTCGGGAACGGGCGGCTCGGTGAAGTCGACGAGAATCGTGTCGCCCGGCTTGTCCGTCACCGGCGAGAAATCGAACGACACCAGCGCGAACGAGCCGGCCAGCAGCACGCCGTAGACCGCCGTCGCGATCATCGCCCACCGTCGCGGGGATTTATTATCGGGATCGTAGTAATACATTGGTTTCCCAATTAAAAATTAAGAATGAAAAATTAAAAATTGCCCCTGCGCCAGGGTGGCACGGATTTCATTTTTAATTCTTAATTTTTCATTTTTCATTGAACTTATTTCGGCGAAGTCGCCAAAATAAGTTTATAATTATTGTCCTTGGCGATGTTCATAACCTTCACCACCTCATCCACCGCAACGGTCTTGTCGCAGTGGAGCGAGACGGTAGCGTCCTTCTGCCCGTCGAGCCGCGCCTTGAGCGCCCGCTCCACGCCGCCGATCGAACCCACGTCCTGCAATTCGACATAGTAACGATACTTGCCGTGACCCGCATCCTGAACCGACACCGTGGTCATCGCCTTGTCCTTCAACTGGTTCGAACTCTTCGGAAGCATCAGTTTCAGGGCGTTGGGGTTGATCAGCGTCGTGGCGATCAAGAGGAACAGCAGCAGCAGGAACATCAGGTCGGTCATCGACGAGGCCGAGAACGATTTATCGACTTTCGATCCGTGTTTGATTGCCATAACGCGCTATTTTTGAACGGGTTGATTCAGAATGTCCATAAACGCGATCGAGTTGGCCTCCATCTGGAACACCAGCTTCTCGATGCGCGCCACGAGGTAGTTGTAGCCGAAGTAGGCCGGGATGCCGACGATCAGGCCCATCACGGTGGTCACCATCGCCACGTACATGCCGCTCGACAGCAGCCCCAGGTCGACCGTGCCGCCCGCGGCGGACATGTCCATGAAGGTCTGCACCATACCTAACACCGTGCCGAGGAAACCGATCATCGGCGCGCCGCCGGCGATCGTGGCCAGGAACGGAAGGCCGTTTTCGAGTTTCGAGACTTCGAGGTTGGCGACGTTCTCGATGGCGGTCTGTACGTCGCTCATCGGGCGTCCGATGCGCTCGATGCCCTTCTCAATCATGCGTGCGATGGGCGTGTCGGTCTTCTTGCAGAGGTTCACGGCCGTCGAGATCTTGCCGTCGGAGATGTAGTCGCGGATGCGGTTCATAAAGTTCATGTCCAGCACCGAAGCCTTGCGGATGGCCATGAAACGCTCCACGAAGATAAAGATCGTCACGCCCCCCAGCGCCAGCAGCGGCCACATCAGCCAGCCGCCTTTGGTAAACAGGGTCCACAAGCCCATACGGGTCTCCTCACTTACGGCCACCGCCTCGGCAGCCTGCAAAAATGTTGTCATAATGGTTTAGAAATATTTAAGTTTACAAATTTTATCCTTCCAATTTCGTTTCCGAGCGCCGGTTTTGCAGTCTGCGCCCGCGGGGGCGCACGCGCCCCGGCCCCTCCGCCCGCGCTTTTAGTCGGGTCGTTGTTTCACGGCTCCGGCATCAGGTCGGATTCAATCACCGCAGGGACATCTTTCACTTTTCAAGCAGTCTCTGCTCTCGCTTAACCGCAAAGTTCACCTTCTATTCATCCTCTTCCTCTTTAACGTATCCGAACGGCGAAAGCGTATCCGCCGGTTCGCGCAGACGGCTCCGGTCCGCATCTTCGGCCGCCTTTTCGGCCGCGCGGGCCGTACGGCGGGCGATGCGCCGCGCCTTGCGCTTCTTGTTCGTAAAACGCTCCTTGATCCGCTGCCGCAGGTCGCGCAGGTTGTCGAAATCCTCCTTGAAGTAGACGCCGATGCCGGTCTCCTGCAAACCCTGGTTCTCGTCGAAGCGGTCGATGGTCTGCGTGAAGGCTTTCAGCTTGAGCGTCCCGGCCCGGTCGATCAGGTAGGTGATGTAGGCCTCGCCCATGAAGTTGGACATCGAACTGTTCACGGCCTGCTTGTTGTCGATCAGGTAGTTGCCCTCGACCTCGACGAACAGCCGGTTGTTGATCAGGCTCTTCGACAGCCCGAAATCGACCTCGTCGCTCGTCAGTTCCGACTTGGGCCGGTAGCGGATCACCACGTTGTAGTCGGACGACGAAAGCCAGTTGCTGACCATGTTCGACACGAACTCCAGTCCCGTGGCCGCCGACACCGAGCTGCCGATGTTCGACGAGGCCTGCGACGAGTTCTCGGACATGAAGCTGTTGAACAGCAGCAGGTAGAGGAACTGCGTGTCGACCGTCTCGGGGGTCGAGAGAGCATTGGCGATCAGGCTCTGCGTCTCGGGATCGGAGCCGGGAACCCGCACGTCGAAGGTGATCGTGGGGTTCGAAAGCCGCTCGCCGAGGTGAATGACGCACTCCACGGGAACCGAACGGTCGCCCCCGAGGTCGGCCGTGCCCTGCAGGAGGGGTTGCAGCGACGCCTTGACCTTGTACACGGCGTCGATGTCGAGCATCGCGTTCATCGGCGACCCGGTCCACTGGATCGACGAACCGCTCTCGATGGTGAAGCGTTTGTTGATGATCTGCTGGAGCGACAGCATGAAACTGCCCTCCGCGATCGTATAGTCGCCGTAGATCTCGAAAATATTGGCCTTGGGGTTGATCTGGAGGTTCAGCGCGCCCGCGCCGCGCCCCTTGACCGTGTTGCCCGCCACTTCGAGTTCGACTTCGGCGTCGGGCCGCACGTCGAGCGCGAGGGTGATCTTCATCTGGCTCCCGGCGTCGGATTTCTGGCGGTGCTTGCGCTCGAAGGAGAGTTTCTTGCGCGCCACGTCGTCGAGCGTATCGGCCTGCTCGGGCTGCTCGAAGACCACGAAATCGGCGTTCGAAATGTTCGACTTGCTCGACAGCGGCATCACGAACGAGGAGTTGCCGTCGGTCGAGGCCGTTATATCCATGTTCACCGCCCCCTTGTCGCCCAAGATGCGGGCCGCGCCCGTGGCGAAGACCCTGCCGTAGAACATGTCGTTGTCGTCGGAGTCGGTGTCGAGCACCAGCATCTGCTGCGGGGCCACGCGCACGTCGTAGGAGATATTCGAAAGGTGCTGGAGGCTCATGTCGAAATCGAACCGCCCCCGGTTGCCCCGGGGGTCGAAAATCGGAACGTTCGAAGCCCGGAACCGGTTGTTCTTCACGTTCAGCACGGCCTCGGGCATCGAGTAGGTCACCTGCGTGAAATCGACCGTGGTTTTCAGCCCCGCGACCCGGATTTCGCCTTCGAGATCGGCCTTGCGGCCCTGGCCCTGCAACGTGAGGCCGGCCGAGGCCATGCCCTCGGTCGAGGAGACGACACCCGCGAGGATCGGGTCCAGCAGCGCCATGTCGAGACTGTCGACGTCCAGCCGGGCGAAATAGCGGTTGCGGTCGGGAGCGTAGAAACCGCGGATCAGCGTGTCGCGCCTGATACGGTCGGAGACCGTCACTCCGGCGCGGCTGCGGGCGAAGTCCCAGCGCGAGGCGAGGCGCATCGGCGGCGCGGGAATGTCGTTGACCTCCACGCTGTCGAGCAGGATGTCGGCCGTGATCTCGCCGCCGCGCAGCACCGACTTCATCGCCGCCGAACCGTTCGTGCGCCCCTCGATGTAATAGCCCATGCGCTCGGCGACCTGCGCGAAGGGCGCCAGGTCGAAATTATGCAGCGAGAGCGTCACCGAATCCTCGCGGCTGCGCGAGGCGACGCCGTCGAGCAGCAGCTCCTGCTCGCGGTTCATCACGTAGAACTTGTCGATCACGACCTGCGCGGTGTCGAGCAGGATTTTGCGGGCGAAAATCTGCCACGTCTTGTCGCCGCGGGTGATGTGCGAGGGAAGAATCCGCAAATCGACGACGCGGCCGTTGGGTCCGTGCTCGTCGGCCACCGCGGCGCGGAACCCGACGAGTCCCGAGACGCGGCGCAGGGTGTCGTCGAAGCCTGCCGAGAGCTGCACGCGGTTCTGCCGCGCGCCGCCCGTCAGCGAGAGGCGCGGAAGGTGCAGCACCCCTGCATAGAGATCCTCGGCCGAGGCGTAGACCGCCAGCGAGTCGCCGCGGTTCGAGGCGTTGACCGAAAGGCGCGTGGCGAGCATGCGCCGGCGCTCGATGTACTCCGACGCTGCCTTGAGCGACAACTGGTCGCTGGCCGGATTGAACAACAGTTGCAGCGACGAGCCGTCGGCGATCTGAAGTCCCGTCGACACGGCGTCGGCCACGGGGTTGAAATTGCGGATGTTGACCGACAGCAGCGAGAAGTCGTTGGCCACGGCGGCCTTGCGTTCCGAAGGCGTCTCCTCCCACTTTTCGCCGCCCAGCATCGGCAGGTATTTCCACGCGCTCCGGCGCAGGTATTCGAAGACGGTGCGGTAGCTGGTTTTCGACCGGAACGTGACGTCGGCGAAGTCCGAGCGCAGTTCCACGAACTTGCTCCGCTCGGAGTTCTCGCCCGTGACGGTCATGCTGGCGGCCGCGATCTCCTTGTCGTTGTAGCGGTAGCGGGCGTCGGTCACCTGAATGCGGCCGTTCAGATCGTCGAGCGAACGCCCTCCGGCGGCAGCGACGATGCGGCCCGAGAGCTGCGACACCGAGTCGCGGCGGTTGACGTGCAGCCGGGCCAGATCGGCGTGCCGCAGGTCCATCGTGAAGTCGTAGCGCGGCACGGAGTCGTTCAGGTCGACCGTGCCGAAGAAGTCGAAGTCGAGGTTGGGATCGCGGGCCGTGATGCGTCCGTCGAACTCGCGGTTGCGCAGGCGGCCGTCGAGCCGCAGCGAGTCGTAGACATAGCCGTTGAATCCCAGCTGCGTGACGTTGCCCACGACGTTGGCGTCGGCCACGCCCCTGCCGATCACGCCGTCGACATAGGCCGTGAGGGTGGCGTTGCCCAGCAGATCGCGGCGGTCGAGCAGCTCGCCCAGACGCAGGTTGCGCGTCTCGACATCGCCCCGCACGCTGCTCAACCCCCCTTTGACCGGGGCCATTTTCAGGTTGCAGGAGACGTTGCCCACGCCCGTCGCGGCGCCCAGCTGCATGTCGAACGACGAGAGCAGTCCCCGGAAACGGGCATTGAGGTCGATCTGCCCGGAATTGCCCAGCACGCCGACCAGCTTGTCCGAGAGTTTGCGGCCCGCGATGCCGAGGGCCAGCCCGTCCACGGCCCGGGCCGTGGAGCGCAGGCGGGGAACCGACAGGTCGAAACGAGTCTTCCGGATGTCGGGAAGCCCCTTCACCGAGGCGTCGGCCACGAGCGTCGTCCCCTCGCCGATCTGCATGCTCCTGATCCGACCCGTGAAATCGGACACCACGCCGGCGACCTCGACGTTTACGTCGGTGAAATCCACATGCCAGTCGCGCAGCTTCGGGGCGAAAAAGGCGATGTCGTCGGTCGAAACGGTCGTATTGCGCATCGAGGCGTCGATGCGCACCTCGCCGATGAAATCCTTGTACTGCGCCCACGAGTCGCCCGCCAGCGAGACGAACGGAAAGTTGACGTTCGAACGCGGCGTAATGATCGAGGCGTTCTCGAAGCCCAGACAGCCCTGCGTCATGTAGAACCGCCCGGCCAGGTGGTTCAGCACAAAGCCGCTGCGTTCGCGGGCCGAAAAGGCCGCAATGGAGGTGTAAATGGCCTGCCCGTCGATCGTGAAATCGTCCACGCGGGCCGTGATGCCGTAGAGGTGCATGTGCGAGAAGTCGATGCCGTGCTCCGGATCGCGATGGTCGAGCCGTTCGAGGCAGAGGTCCATGTTCTCGATCGAGGCCTTCTTCAGCGAGAGGCGGAAATTGCCCTTCTTGGGTTTGTCGGGGTCGGAAATGCGGTCGACGATCTGTTTGATGTTCATCTCCCCGCCGGGCGTCTGCCGCAGGTAAAGCCTCGCGTCGGCGATCTCGCCGCGGCTCAGCTCCAGCCCGCCGCCGAAGATGCCGAAACTCGTGATGAAGGCGTCGAGCTTCCCGACGTAAAGCAGCGTGTCGCGCTGGTAGTCCTCGACATAGAAGCCCTTGACCCTGACCTTCGAGAAGATGCCGATGTCCACGCGGTCGATCGACACGGTGGTCTCCAGCTTGCGCGAGACGAAGCGCGCGGCCCTGTGCACCGCGTAGTTCTGCACGGCGGGAATGTCGAGCAGCAGCGAGAGCGCCACGGGAACAATTATCAGCAACAAAACCGCCGCCGAGAACACCTTTCCCAATATTTTTATACCTTTGCGCATCAGGACTCCTATATAACCTGCAAATTTAGCGAAAATAGTTAAAAAACAATTATAATTCCGGATGGATATTACAATTCTCGGCATCGAATCCTCGTGTGACGACACCTCTGCCGCCGTGCTCCGCAACAACTTCCTGCTGTCGAACGTCATCGCCTCGCAGGCGGTTCACGTCAAATACGGCGGCGTGATCCCCGAACTGGCCTCGCGGGCCCACCAGCAGAACATCATCCCCGTCGTGGACACGGCGCTCAAGGAGGCGGGCGTCGCCGCCGACCGGATCGACGCCATCGCCTTCACGCGCGGCCCGGGGCTGGTCGGATCGCTGCTCGTGGGCGTGTCGTTCACCAAGGGGCTTTCAATCGCCCGCAACATCCCGATGGTCGAGGTCAACCACCTTCAGGGGCACATCCTCTCACACTTCATCGACCTTCGGGACCGCACGCTGCCCCATCCGGACTTTCCGTTCCTGTGTCTTCTGGTGAGCGGCGGCCACACGCAGATCGTGCGCGTGGACTCCCCGCTCGAAATGGAGATCATCGGCACGACGATCGACGACGCCGCGGGCGAGGCCTTCGACAAGTGCGCCAAGGTGATGGGGCTGCCCTACCCGGGCGGTCCGGTGATCGACCGTCTGGCCAAGGAGGGCGATCCGAAGGCATTCCGCTTCGCGCATCCCCGCGTCGAGGGCTACGACTATTCGTTCTCGGGCCTGAAAACCTCGTTCCTCTACACGCTGCGCGACGCCGTGGCCGCAGACCCCGACTTCATCGAGACGCACAAGGCCGACCTCTGCGCCTCGCTGCAAGGGACCATCGTCGAGATTCTGCTCGACAAACTCATCCGCGCCTCGAAGGAGACGGGCATCCGCGACATCGCCATCGCGGGCGGCGTCTCGGCCAACTCGGGCCTGCGCGACGGCATCGCCGAAGCGGGCCGCCGGCGCGGCTGGCGAACGTTCCTTCCGGAGTTCAAGTTCACGACCGACAACGCGGCGATGATCGCCATGGCGGGCTACTACCGCTACCTGCGGGGCGACTTCTCGTCGCTCGACGTCTCGCCCGTGGCGCGGCTCGAGGAGTTGTAAGCTACTCACTCACAAAAAAATAATTTATGCAAACATCCAGATTCATGCGGGTCCTTTCGGGGTTGCTGCTGTCAGTTTTCGCCGTCACCGGCCCAACCGCCTGCAACGACAACAACGACAAGAACACCGCGACGCTGACCGTCAGCACAGACGACCTCGTACTGGGCGGCGAGGCCGGGGAGTCCGAAACCTTCACCATCACTACGACCGCCGCGTGGAAGGCCGTCCCCTCGGGCGAAGGCTTCACGCTCGACAAGACCGAGGGCACGGGTGACGCTACCGTCCGCGTAACCGCCGCCGCGGGCAACTGGGACGGCTATGTGAAGCAGCTGGGCAGCATCGAGATCGCGGCCACGAACGTCGACGGAGTGAAAACCGTCAGCGTCAGCCAGGACGAAATCACCCCGGTGCTGCCGTCCGAGGTAACCCTGGTGGCCGATTTTACGCTGGGAGCTTCGGTCGCCACCCCCGAGCTGCCGCCCTATTCGACGGATAACTTCACGACCGGGCGCCATGAGTACACGATCGGCGGCTACACATTTGCCATTTTCGTCGATCCGGACGAGGGCGGCAAATTCTACTGGCTCGACAACAAGCAGTTCAGCCCCTCCATTCCGGATCCGGCCCAAGGACTGTTTTTCAGCAAATTAGGCGCATACGTCGAATTCCCGGCCATCGCCGGCAAAGTTCTTTCGGAGGTTCACTACCTGCCCACGAGCCAGCAGAACGACGTCAGCCTCGACCTGTTCGGCGCCGACGATTCGGAACCGCAGTATACGCTCGATTACGGCGACGACGGCACATGGTCCTACACACTGATCGACGCCCGGGAGAACCTGCGTTACCGCATCGAGATCACCAACAAGAAAAACGCGCAGCTCGCCAAACTCAAACTCGTCTACGCCGCGGCGAAATGACGCACGACATCCGGCAAAGACAAACCCCTCCCGGCCAAATGGCCGGGAGGGGTTTGTCTTTATTGGGAGGCGGCGGATCACTTCGCGCCGAAGAGTTTTTCCCGGAGCGAGAAGCCTTCGCATTTCGCGGCGAAGCTGTCGTACTCGGTGCGGAGCGATGTCATCAGCTCCCGGACCGACTGAATCTTCTCGGCACGCCAGGCGTTCGAGCCGCAGAAGGCGTAGCCGTTGCGGAGCTTGCCCTTGAAAGCATTGTAGAGGGCCAGCATGATGCAGTAGGGGCTGTGCGTCACGTCGCACGTCTTGATGCAGTCGAACGGGCACGCCTTGGGGACCTTCAGGCCCTCCTTCACGCGGTCGAGGAACGAGTTGCGGATGGCCCGGCCCGGCATGCCGACAGGGCTTTGGATGATCTCGATGTCCTCCTCGTGCGCCTCGATGTAGCTCTGCTTGAAAGCCGGATCGGCGTCGCACTCGTCGGTGGTGACGAAGCGCGTCCCCATCTGCACGCCGTCGGCGCCCAGCGCCATGATGCGGTAGATGTCCTCGCCCGTGTAGATGCCGCCGCCGGCGATCACCGGAATGCGGCAGTTGTGCTCGGCCTCGAAGGCACGGACCTCGGCCACGATCTGCGGAACGATGGCTTCGAGCGAATAGTGCTCGTCGGTGATCTGGTCGGCCTTGTAACCCAGGTGGCCGCCCGCCTTGGGACCCTCGACCACGATGGCATCGGGGATGTACTTATATTCCGAGAACCATTTCTGGCACAGTACCTTCGCGGCGCGCGCCGACGAAACGATCGGAGCCAGTTTGGTCTTGGCGTCTTCCGTGAGGAACGACGGCAGGTTCAACGGAAGCCCCGCACCCGAGAAGATGATGTCGGCCTTCTCGGCGATGGCGGTCTTCACCATGTCGGCGAAGTTGGACATGGCGACCATGACGTTGACGCCGATGATGCCCTTCGTCGCTTCGCGGGCCTTGCGAAGCTCCTCCTTCAGCCCCCAGATCGAGGCGGCGCGATAGTCCTTCGAATAGTTGTTATAGATCGCCCCGAGACCGGCCGACGAGATGACGCCGACACCGCCCTGATTGGCCACGGCCGATGCCAGGCCCGCAAGGGAGACGCCTACGCCCATACCGCCCTGAACGATGGGCATGGAGGCGCATAAATTTCCGATTTTCAATGATTTCATGCTGTTTACTTAAAAGAATAAGTGACGTAACGGGGTACAAGGTACGGAAAATCGGAGCGTTTGGTTCCGCGCGGGAACATATTTAACGCAGACTTCACATTGTCCGCTCACAAAAACCGGATGCCGCGGACCCGTTTCTGCCCCCGGCCGGCGGCCTCGCGCTCGACGATGCCCGTCACGACATCCGCCGCGTCGTGCCATCGGTTGGCGCGGAACTTCCGGCGGTAGGTCGTCAGATGGGCGTAGAGTTCGGGCCAGCGGAGGTTCCAGCCGCGGGGAAAACGCACGAGGTGGAGCGCCGTGGCCGAATTGGAGAGGATGCGCGCCTCCTTGTTGCCGCTCTGGTGGAACCACTCGACGCGCACGCCCGGCGCAAGCGCCTGCACGGCCCGGGCGAAACCGCGGCCGCCGTTGTTGCTCTCGATGGCGGCCTGCCGCGTGTCCGAGCGCACGAGCATCTCCCCCACCAGCGGCTCGGTCGCCTCCATCGGCTCGCGCGAGTAGACCGCGTCGGTAATGTAAATCACCCCGTCGGCATCGACCGCATAGGAGAGCGAACAGCTGTCTCTTATACACATCTGACGCTGCCGACGACTTAATAGGTGTAGA
>ERZ1027194.1051-NODE-1051-length-13074-cov-7.268607_pt1 | contig 13074 bp, 10 predicted proteins | sample MGYA00519246_ERZ1027194 | MGnify/ENA primary metagenome ERZ1027194 (study PRJEB26926, sample SAMN06164505) | human gut metagenome | biome: ENVO:00009003; feature: ENVO:2100002; material: ENVO:00002003 | host: Homo sapiens | place: USA | collected 2012 ...
ACCGAGATCTACACCTATTAAGTCGTCGGCAGCTTCAGATGTGTATAAGAGACAGATAAACTTTTATTCTTGTTCGTTTTTTCTTCCCGGAGTGCCTCCTGTTGCGTTTTTTGAGGAACTCCAGTTCGATTTTAGAGCCGACTTTAGCTCCGGTGATTTCTTTTCAAGAGATACACCCTGGTTTCTTACTCCTTCGTTATGCATCTTGTCGGAGTAAATGCATTTGTCTATGATTCGTGGTTTTTCTTCATTGGTGGTTATGGCCAGATAGCCTCCATCATTGTTTATTCGTGGGAAAGTGGATATTTGTATGATATTATTTTTGTCAGCTTTGTGCTTGTTGATAAGAGTGGCAGCAGATTTTGTCAGACAGATATACCCATGAGGAGGAAAGTCCAGCCTTTGATTCTTGTCCGGATGCTTCAAGATGGCAGTTGTCGTGGTTTGCGTTGTACCGGAACCATTGTCAATGTACCTCAATAGTTTTAATGACGGGACCGAAACAGTGGAGTTGGATGGATTGTAAAGCTCTATATACTCTGCACCATATGTTGCGTTATCATACATGATTTCATTTAGCAATAATAGATTTTTTACTTCTTCCGGGTAATCGGGGAGAACGGGCTTTTCCGGTGTTTCTGGTTCTTCCGGATGATCCGGTGTTTCCCCCGGTTCCGTAGTTGTCTCCACATCATTGGACAATTGTATATGATGGAAAGTAAAGCCGTCACAGCGGGTCTTTGTGTAAACACAGTATATGCCACAACAGACGGAATTTTGTATACTGCTGTCTTTGATCTGTTTTTCTTTCGTATATTCTTCCTCTGACAGCAACCGTGTCCAGAAAGTCCAGTATCCATTGTTGTCGCATTCTACTTTGACGTAGAGTTTAGGTGAGTTGTTCCCCTTCATAAGCTCTCTGCCGGAAGCTAACAGTTTTAATTCTGCCCCGTTCTGCCGGTAAAGTGCCACGTTGTCTTTGGCTCCTCCTATCTGAATAAAATATCCGGTTAATTCACCGGAAAGGACGTTTGAAGAGGAAGTAAGATAAAAACGGGCATAATTGTTGGCAGAAGGATTAAATGTCAGACGTACTCCAAACTCCCACCGGGTATTTGGGACGGAAGAAGACGGAAATGTGATGTAGGCTGTGCCGGCATCTTCTTCCGGATCATTGAGATGTACTCCTTCTTTGGTATTAATGGTAAATTTATCCGTTTCTCCTGTCCAGGGAAGTTCGGCTGTAGTGGTGTCTTCTCCTGTTTCTTCCTTTGCGTCTTCATCGGGCGGAAGTGCACAATTGTAGAATGCAACCATGAAAAGACTCAAAAGAATCAGGGCTTTACAAACTTTCATACGGTTATAATTATAGTTGTTATCTTTTTTACCGTATTTGTTTGTGTGTTACGCAGAGGCAATTGCGGTGTGGATAATTGTTTGATGAGGCAAAGATAAGGTATAATGTTGAATAAATAAAAGATAGCTACTTTAGTTTTGCATACATATGTCGTTTAATGAAAAGAGTTGCCGCAGATCTGTTGTAACAAGACTTGGGGCAACCCTTTATCGATTACTCAAAACGCGGCATCACATATTTATCTGTATAAGAAGTGAAAGTAATACCGGGCATATAATGCGTATTCGATTCATTTTCCAGTTTCTTTATCAGTGAATAATCATCCGCATTCAAAGCATAATAATTATCAGAGGCCGGGCTGGTTACCCGAACTGTCCAGTCGAACATATTGCCTATGATAGTCAGTGCATCCGTTTCGGGATTGAATGCAGGAATGCCTGTTTTCACTATATCGTATGTGCGGCTTCTCAGCACGTAAAAGGCGTTATTGACATCTGTCAGAAAGGCAAGCGTCTTTTTGTTTCTGAATTCCGTCAGATATAGGTGCTCTAATGTCAGTCCTTCGGGTAACGGAATAGCGCGGACATAAGGGCGTCCTTTCACCTGTTTCAGATGGAACAGACGACGGTCGGCATCCAGCAGAAGATATCCTTCATCGTATTCCTTCTTCACCGTAGGATTTCCTACAATCTCAATGGCAGGAAAATGAAAATCTTTCTTTGCCATCGCTTCTGTGAACTGAAGGCTTTTTTCTGCATTTACACTATTCGAAGCCATATCGATAAACTCAATACCTTTGGACGTAATGCGGAATACATCATCCGGCATCTTCAGGTCCACACGTCCGGACATGGACTCCAACAAAGGATAAAGGCCGATAGAAGGAGCATTGATATCCGTAGGTACACTGCGGAAATTGAAGTTTTCCGTCTGTACGATTTTCGGAGTGACGGCTATCCCGTTAATTGTATCCGGGAAGCGTTCGTCGGACATCAGTTGGCGGAAATAAAACATGGGGAGGATACTGTCGAAGGCCGCTTCGGAATAAATATTTCCGGCAGCATCGCGACGTACGGTTCCTTTTCCTTCTTCCTGTCCCATTAAGGCAAAGTCGCCGATCACGAAACTATATAGCGTAAAAGGAGTCTTCTCCGGTTTTACGACAAAGAAGTTGTAACACCAAGGCAACTGCCAGAGAAGCAGGAACGCGATGGTGACATATAATAGTATGGTACTGAAACGTTTCATCTTTATTTAATTCTTCATTTTTAGTTCTTCATTCTTCATTCTCTTAGTCCTGTTTTCCCGCTTTGAACCGCACTATGGAAAGCCATGAGAAAGAAGCGGTCAGCAAAGTATAAACCAATAGATACGGGAGGAACTTGTTGTAAGCTTCCGGTGTGGGCGACAGAAAGAAGATTCGCAGTAATAGCACGGCGATAATGAGATTGATGATTCTGCGTTTCCATGCCGGCTCGAGACAGATCCATGCGATGAGCAGGTATCCGGAAATACCGGCAAGATACCATGTAAGGGCAGTCAGCAATATATGATTCTTCAGTTCGTGAGCCAGCACTCCGCTTAGATAAATCTCCATCAGCAGGAAGTTGGAAGCAAAGCAGACAAGCAGCAACACTAAACCGGAGAACAGCATATTGCCCGTCATCTTCAGTTCGGGATAAGGCAGATGCAGGGTCAGCTTCAGACATTTGCGCTGCATCTCGGGGACGAACTGCACGACAGCCATCAGTACTCCGGCAATCAGGGGAATGTATTGTAACATCTCGATGAATATGGCGTCCCGTTGCATCATGACTTCCCATACATGCGCAGCGCCTTTCATTTCTACTACCCGGTTGATACGAAGCATACAGTAGCCTGTAAAACCGAGCGTCGTGATCACGGCAAGTAGAAAATACCACCGGGTCTTTATCCATTCTTTATAAAATATAGCGTACATTCTTTTGGAATTTTGATTGGTGAATTTTGATTTGTGAATGATGGAAACCTTAGTATTTACCGGTCAGACCGATGAAGGCGTCTTCCAGATTCACATGCTCGCTATGCAAGTCCGTATAAGGCACTGACATTGATTTCAGTTTCACTTCTGCCTCTGCAGGCGGAAGGAAGGAGAATGTTTCCAGCGTATTCCTCATAACGGAAGGATGATAGAAATCATCGGATGCGGGAAGTTCGTAACCTTCGGGAACAGTACATGTGTAGCGACGTCCTTCTTTCAGTAATTCATCAATCGGTTTCTGAATCAGAATCTTTCCGTAGTCCATCATGATACAGTCGTCTACCAGTCGCTCCATATCCTGAATAATATGCGAGGTCAGGAAGACGGTTTTGCCTTCGGAGCGGGCGTAATCACGAAGATAATCCACAAATAGGCGGCGATAGCCGGGATCGAGTCCGAGTGAGAAATCATCTAATACAAGGAGTTCGGGATTCTGCGCCAGGATCAGTCCGAGAGCCACTTGTGAACGTTGGCCGCAAGACATGCGTGAGATACGCTGTCCGGGAGCTACTTTCAGCTTGTTCATCAGCTCATAGTAAGCCTCTTTTTTCCATTGGCCCGGGTAAAAGGCTGCGTAGAACTTCTCTATCTGCGTGATGGTCATGAATTGATACTGTACGTGCCCTTCGATCAGCAGTCCGATGTTGCGGCGCAATGCCGGAGCCATCGTCTGTATCTCTTGCCCGAAGATACGGCATTCTCCGGAGCGTGGTTTCAGATAGCCGCTCAGGATGTTGATGGTCGTGGTTTTTCCGGTACCATTCTTGCCCAGTAGTCCGAGGATGCGTCCTTTGGGGACTGTGAAACTGAGATTCTCGTAAATCAACCGTTTGCCGTAATAGTGCGTCAGGTTGTTACATTCTATAATTTGTTCCATTTTATTATATCAGTTATTCTGTTCAAAAGAAGAGAAGAAAAAGGACGGGAATGATAATTCCGACAATCATTTCTATTCCTCCTCTGCCGATAATACCTTTATTGCCTTTCAGCATGATGACTCCGGAAAGGGTGATGATGATGAGGCCGACTGCGAAGATATCCGCAAAGTAAGTCCACCATTGTCCGGGGTTGTAGTGCAAACGTGCCATTGCTCCGATGAGTGGCCGGCGGGTGACTGACTCGTAGACAGCCTCTCCCGTACTGACGTTTACCTGCAAGTTGGACCCTCCTTTCAGAAATACTTTCATGATGTCCGCTTTCGGGAAATAGTGTTTGGTATAGTTGCCTTCCTCTCCTAATGGTTGTAGCAGGGTAAGTACTTTTTCCTTTTTCATTCCCTCTTTGCCCGGTAGCTTCCCGGTAATCTTATATTCTTTCCGTTCGATGGAGAAGTTGGGATTGATAGTGTCACGATGATTCATTACAATGCCGGAAATGGCATAAATCAAGACCATTCCGGCAAAGAAAAATGATAAATCACGGTGTATCAGTCGACTCCATTTACGGATGCTGCTACTCCACTTCATACGAATTAGCTTCCATGAAATAGAAAGACAGATATTCTTTACCGCTGTTCGCTTTCCGGTCTGCTATCTTGGCACGGAAGTCGGCTATGCGGGCTTCGGGAGTGCTGGCAGTTTCACCGCGTGCTTTCTTTTCAGAGTCGCATCCGGCTTCTCCGTCGCCATGCTTTTCGGCAGCTTGTGCTTTGAGCTGTGCTTCCCAGTTCTGGAGGTAAGCTTCGTCAATGCGCTGTTCTTTCAGTGTTCCGGTGACGCGGACAATGGAGTTCACACATTTCGGGTCGAATGCTCCCAGTGTGCCGGCTTCTACGCGGATCACTTGTGTGTCGTCACTACCCATCAGGAAGATTTTCCTGGCACCATGCTTGCAGGTATGTGTGCAAACACCTTCGATGGTTACTTCTTGCCCTGCCAGACTTTCGGCATTGGCAAGAAGAGAGTCAATTTCTAAAGCAGACGATGTAGCCTGTTCTGTTGTTGTGTCCGAGGAATTTTTCTGTTGTTTGTTTCCACAAGAGGTTCCGATGAGGGCAACCGCCAGTAGGGCGATTGCGATGTTTAGTCTTTTTGTTTTCATTGTTATAGCTTGTTTTATATATAGTTTAAAATTTTATTCTGCTGCTTTGTCTCTTACGCAACGGAGTTGCTGACCGGACTTCATGCTGATGTAACTTAATGACAATCTGCCTTCCGGATATCTGGCGGATGTAAATGTACTCATCAATCCAAAGAACTGGATGTTCGTGAGTACGTTTGATGCATTGTACACTGGCTTATAGGCAGTTGAAGTCATATAATGATTCAAGGCAGGTTTATTATACCATTCTGTCTTTGTACTGGTAGCACTGGATATTACAGTCTTCTGATAACTGGGAGTGGCAGTGAAATTTGCCATCATACGAGTTCCGGAGAATTTGTAATTGAGTCCGGCATCAATCAGGGATTGAATTTTGGCTCCGTCATAGCCGCTATCATAGAAGAGGGCATCTTGACTATTATCCGGTGTTTTACCATCGGCATCAGCTGTAGTTTTACCAACAAGATTGAAGTATTCGATACGTGTCGGTATATGCCAGCCTTTCGGACAAATTCCTTGTGCTCCTTCAAAAGTATTATAATTGCTTTCGGTTATAGTTTTACCAAGTGCGGCTTCCATATCGTATAGATAGCCCAGCTCTTTTACAGAAGCATTGTCTGTTAGTGCGGTTGTTGCACCGTCTACGATTTCGTATGGATACCAAATATGAGAATCTGCTGTCGGGTCACTGGATGGAGTATATCCTTTAGGCAGATAGCAAAGTGGTTCAGCCATCCATATTGTACCGTTGGCAAGAGTTACGGTATTATACTTTACTTCGTCATATAAGAAATAGTTTTCGTCCAGATGCTCTTCAAAAGGAACCGTATTATCTGCTCCGATTTCTCCTTCCTCCGTCCAGTTTTCTATCTCACCACTGAGCGTCACAATGATATCATCGGACAATACACGGACATTGACACTATATTGACCACCTTGAACTAACGTTGTAGATGCGAGTCTTTGCGTCAAAGTCTTATTGTCTGAGGTTGTTACAGCAAGAGTGAATGCAACCGTCTGTGGAACTACGATAGCACGGTAAGTGGTGTTTTTTGTCACCTGTTGTGTTGTGACGTTTGCTGCCGCGGCACTCTCGCTTGCGGTTACCTTCATGGTAGCCAGATCGATATTGGCAGTGGGAACAGCCCCTTTGAGAACTACCGACGAAATATCTAAATGAGTTTCGTTTGTCACATTGATGACCATTTTGGTAAGCATGTGTTTGAAGACCATGCTGATTGAGTTAGCCGAAGGAAGTACTTCGGATTTGCTTGCCGCCATAAAGTCGGAGATTCCGTACTTGTCGCTCTGGTCTGCATGCACGGTGAATGAAGTCGGTACACCGGCTGAGGTATACGGATAATAAGCCACGAATGAAGACTTGTCGGCCCCTTCGGGATACCATTTCAGACTTCCGGCAAAAGCACCGTCATTGAAAGTCATAAGCTCATTCTTGGCATATTCCGTACCGTCTTCTTTAGTGATACTCAGACCAATCTGGTCCTGATTCTCGAAGTTGACTTCTGTGGCACGCGTAATAATAGGAGTGATAGTCACCCGGTCGACCGATGATACAACTCCGTTCTCTTCTTCTTGTTGGCAGGATGCCAGAAACGCTGCTGCCAGCACAAATAATATCCCCTTTTTCATCATTAGATAGTTTTATATTATGTAAAAGAATAAATTTAAAAAGTATAACCTAACTTAATCGTTTCGTTCCAGCGGCTCGAACCTTCTATATACCGGAGATTGAAGTCGTGTGTATAGCTACCCTGAACTTCCGCATAAATTCCCCGGTTGAAGTTATAGCGTAATCCGAGATTGAAAGTTGCTTGGGAAGCCGTTGCATATTCGTTTTGCAGATTGTAGTAATCTGTCAGACGATACGGAGGATCACCGGGTTCCGTATTCGTTTCGGCAGTCCTGTTTTTCTCGCTGGAGTTTCCTGTCGAGAAAGAGACGGCTGCTTTCAAATCTAACTTTCCCGTATGGAGCACTCCGGAAACATACGTCCGGCTGCAAAACATCTTTTGTGAAGCTACATAAGGATACATCTGGGTAGTGAGTTGTTTGAAGGTGGAAAGATGCGTTCCCAAACGCACTTCTCCCCGACGGCTCATTAGTTCATATTCGGGATTGGCCGTGAAAACTTCTTTTTCGAAGATACGGTTCGAACCATGAATATGAGTATTTGTCACTCCGTTGACAGTCTCTTTGCTCAGCACATTCTCATTGTTGACCAGATGAGACCATTGCAGATTGAATCGGATAAAATGCTCGTTACTGCCTTGCCTGAAACGATAGCTGATATGGGAAGTGAGCCGGTCAGTGGGAAATTTGAACCAGATGGTTTCTCTTTCACCGGCAGAGCCGGAAGAATGGGTGTATTCAATATCACCATAGAAACCCTTCCATTGAAACTGCAGTGCTCCTCCGTGTGATAACTCCTTGATAGGGAAACCGTTGATGCCCGATTCGCTCAGGTGAATGCCACTGCCATTCCATGTTTCGTAGGCTCCGTACATCAATCCTTTGTCCAGAAAAGCATTGTACAGACTTTCTGCCGTACCGATTACTTCCGCTTTGACTGATTCGCTGTTTTTACCGAAAATGTAGGAAAGCCCGATGGCCAGTTCTCCCGAATGATACATGATGCCGGGAGCCACTTGCAGATCCAGTCGGTAATTGGTATGACGCACATCTTTTCGTTTGGAGTAGTTGGCAGAAGCAAAGTCTATCTTTCCTCCCAGACGCCAGTTCGGGTTCAAATTGGTGGCTATACCTCCCATAAAGGAGTAAGTTTGCAGGTCTTTGCGTCCGGGTGTGAACTCCAGAATATCTACAGGATAAAATCCGGGATGGATAAACATAGAACCGCTCATATCCTTGCCGGAAGTGTGGTCGAACGAGAATGATCCGATTAAAGAGTAATCTTTCAGATGCGTAATGGACTTCGCTGTCGCTCCGGCACTCCACGTCTTGCTTGCCTCGTAAGAGTTGCGGAAGTCACCCTGATTATTGCTGCCATACAATTCGGCATAGGAGGCGTTCGTGTTCTCCATCATGATACCTGTGACATTGGCTCCGGCGTTCCATGAGTTGCGTCGTTCTACTATGTCATAAGTCTGTGCCGATATTCCGGACACGATACACAGCAGCAGACATTCTATATAGATTCTTTTCATATTACTCATGCAATGATGGTTTATCCCGTTCATAAAAATCGGTAGAAGAGTTGTTCGTATCTGCCATTACCTCATAGCCTGCCTCCTGCGTGGCCTCTTCGTCTATATGGCGATATAGGCTGCGTCCGCTGTACGTTGCACTTTGGGTGACGTAGCCGGCATCAATAGAAGGGGAGATTCTCTTTTTGTTGCTTGAAGAACCGCCATAATATACTTCCGCTCCGTCAATCACCCAGTCCAGAGGAATCTTTATGACCTGGTCCACTGTGCTTCCGGGCTTTTGTATGACGTTGCCCGCTCCAAGAACATAGTCCTGTATGGTAGTCCCTTTAGCCTTGAAGATGATGGTGGCGGGAGAAAAAATCGAGTAAGAATACGCATTGGCCTGTCCTGTCTTTATGACTACATTCAGGTGGTGGTCCGATGTGATTTGATCACCCGGAGCCGGATGGTACAGCGTATTCGGGAAATAAACATTGTTATAGCATACAAAGTACCCGGGTTTGTTCAGGTTGACAGATTGCGGGTATTGCGCCGCATGATCGATCGCTCCGTTGATGGCAATGACTGCATCTTCACCCGGTTGGAGGGGGAACGATTTGCCGGTACCGCCAAACTGCCAGATGCACTGGATAACGGGGGCGAAATCGGGGAAGATCGTTGCTCCGGTCATCTCGTCTTGTGTCACCCATACATTGGTAGAGTGTGAATTATAAGGATCGAGTGCTCCAAAGCACAAGCTGTCGAGGTACTGTACTTCCGAATCGTTGTTGTGCAGGATGATGTATTTGTCGGACTGATAATCTCCTTCCAGTGGCAGCTTTTTGCATCCTCCGCAATAGATTTCTTTGATAATGATTGTTCCGGCTCTGGAATGAGTCAATGGAAGGCTGAAGGTCATGTCGCTGTTGACCAGTTTCACATTGTCTGCCAGTCCGTTGAAGATATGCGTTCCATTCTTGTCGCTGACCTGTATGCGGTATATACCATTGGTCAGTGAGAATTGTGCCGTTCCCTTCTTGTCGGTCTTTGTCCGGTAAGAGTTGTCACGGTCCACATCCTCTATTTTCACAGTCACTCCCTCCCGGAGATATTCAGCGTATTCATCCGGATAAACGGCGGTGACTTGCAGCGTATGCAGCTGGTCATCATAAGGATTGGCCTTGTCGATGTCCGTGCATCCGGCTACGGCATAAACAACAGTTACTAATAATATGTATATAGATCGCTTCATAAGTTTAAAATTTAACGCGGCAAGTGAGTCCGTAATAGAAATCCGGAGTGAAAACGGCACTGACACCGGTTGCATACGATTTCACATACGGTCGTGAGTTGGTAAAGTTAATAGCATTGAGAGACAGAGATACATGGTCACCGATCTCTTTGGTGATATTAATATTGGCGGAGAAATAAGGATCATATCCATCTGCGGCAAATGTATAGGCGTTGCCCGACTTGCGTATCAGATGGGCAAATTCCGGATTTCCGGCTTCGGCCTCGGTAAAAGGATGCACCTCATTGTTCAGGTCGAGATATGCCACCGGATAGATGGCCGTATAAGAATTGCCGTCATAAATACTTCCTCCTGTTTTTGTATGATTGTCCTGACTGACATTGAAAGCATATTCTCTGCCGTTGTACTCGGATATGTTTTGCGACCGCTTCACCAAAGAAGCTTCCAGCCTGCATGATATAATCAGTCTGGCTTTGGGGATACGGGTAATCGCTGTGATATTTGCATCCAGTGAGTGTGTGCGTTTGCCGTTGGCTGTTGCTGATGGATTGTCGCCATTGGCATAAATACCTACATATTGGTACGAACGGTTGGCAAGGCTGGTGTGCGACCATCCGTTCTGATAATAGTAAGATAGCGAATTGTCAATGTATTTGCTATACGTATAGGCGGCATCTACCCGGATTTGTGTACGGATAGGAGTTATTTCCGGAAAGTCGACAATCATTTCGGCTCCTCTGCGGACTACATCCGTTCCATTATCCGGTGAAGCAGACTTGACAAATGTCTGATCTGTTACTTTTACGTCCATCGGTGTCCAATAGCTGGATTCGTTTTCCCGTATATAGACCATTCCCGTCTGGTTGTCCACATTGATCTGCGGATTGGCGGGCATGCTGAATCCGTCCGGCAACTGAAGCACATTGTATGAAAACGGAGTATAGCTGTTGGTATATTTATAAGGCAGTTTCGTTCGGTTGAAATATCCGACCAATGAAACTTTTGTCCGGCCCATGTTCATGTCAATACCTAGTTCCGCATTCTGATTCCGCTGCCAGCGCAGCTTTTCGTTGTGTAGCAACGTGTATGGCTGACTGTAATAGATGTAGGATGACTCATTATTATTATAAGAAAGCCCGAATGTCTGGATGTCCCGGTATTCCTGTCTGGGATACAATACATAGTACGACGGCAGCTTTTCGGTAATTCCCCATCCGCCCCGGATGGAAATGTGGCTGTTCAACTGCCATTGGGCATTGAAACGGGGAGATACCGTATTCAACTTCTCATACTGTGTACCGCTGATGAACAGATTCTCCCAACGTACGCCTGCCATGAGTCTTACCATTGTGTTGCCGACAGGGAATGATAAGTTTTCTTCTGCATAAAGCGAAACATTGTGCATGTACGGATAAGATGTGTACGGACGCGGACGATATCCGTTAGGAGCTAACGAAGGGTCCTGATAGTATTCTCCCTCTCCTGCGTTTCCTGTCCCTTTCCATTGAACACCGGCCTTCAGATTGCTGTTCACATGGTTGAACCGTCGGTTCCATTCATATTTCAGTGATGCGGCGTAATCCAGTTCTTTGGAATCGATGATCTGGTCGGCAAAAAAAGTATATGGTAATTTGTTGGCAATGAAGTAGCCTTCTTGCCCGGTGTGAACGGCAGGCTGTTCGGACGCGTAAGAATAGAAGGTATGCGCGTGCGAGTGATTGTCATTGAAGTATACGGATGCGTCAAGTTTGAGGTTGGTGACCCATGACTTGTTGAGCAACCATGTCAATGAGGTGTTTGCCCGAAATACATTGTCTCTTACTTTCGTGTATTCTCCGGTGTATGCATCAGGATCGTCCTTGGTGTTCATACCTCCAATGTTGCCGGTGAATCCGACGTCGAATCTAAGTACTTTGCGGAATGTATTGCTATAGCCGGCAGAGAATCCTCTTCGTGTATAAGATGTATAGGGTGAAGTTAATTTCTGAGTGGCTTTGGTCCATTCGCCGCTGATGTTGACAGTACCTTTGTCATTCCCTAAATCCAGTCCTTTAGAAAAGGAAACCTGTTCTGTACGGGGATTGACAGACAGGAGAATATTCCACGGGGTCTTGCCTTTTTTGGTATGTATCTTCACCATACCGCTGTTCAGGTCTCCATATTCTGCCGAAGGTACTCCTGTAACGACTTCGACCGACTCGATATCTGCTACACTAATGTTGCGGGTGTCTATTCCGCTCATGTTGCCAAAAGAGGAATTGTTGCCAATGCGTACGCCATCCACTTCTACTGCCGTACCGAATGCCGCGTTACCTGCAGACGAACCTCCGTCTCTTAATGAAAATACATTGTTGTTGGTCAGGTTCGGGACTTTCGTTTTCCCTCCCGGAAGAAGGGAAGAGATATCGCTTACATTAGATACCTGCAAGTGTTCCAACGCATTACTTCCGATGACAAGAGTCGTATTCAGTTCGCTTTTGGGAGTCTGTGCGGTAATCACCACATCATCCAATGCGAGCGTATTTTCTTTCAACAGTATTTTTAATCCTTTTATAGGATGGTTCACATCCACTTGAACTGTGGCCGGAACATAGCCGAGGAAGGAAACTTCCAGATTATACTTGCCTTCCTGTACTCCTTGTATCGTGAATTCTCCCTTTTGATCGGATATTGCCCATAAATAGGTACCTTTGATCAGGATGGATGCACCGGGTAATGGAGAACCCGCCCTTTCGTCGGAGATACGACCGGAAATAGAATAAATGTTGGGGCTGGCTTCAATTCTGAAAACAGTGAAAGAAAGAAGCAAGCAAAGCATTATTTTAAGTGCAGAAGATCTCATAGAACAAATTTTGTGCAAATTTCGCTCTATATCGCCAATGGTACAATCGCAAATAATGGTTAATTTTAGGTATACGAGTACCCATAAATAGGTATGGCTTGATTCCGTTTCCTGCTTTTTCTCTCCAAGTGAATTAAACATAGGTTTTGCTCCCATGCTCTCACTGTCTGTCTGTATCCCTTTGTTCATCGGTGTTTCAGCTATGGTAGCAACTGTGGTAGCAGAGTGGGAGCAAGCGTTTGCTCTCACTCTGTTTTTGTCCTGTAGTATATTGTTTTCCTGATGTTATTTGTTGATCTCTAGTGTGTTAATGCTTGATATGTCAACTATTAATGCTTGATGTCCCGGCTGTTAATAACTGATAAATCAGACGTTAATAGCTGAGACGTCATGCAT
>ERZ1027194.1057-NODE-1057-length-13046-cov-4.948503_pt1 | contig 13046 bp, 10 predicted proteins | sample MGYA00519246_ERZ1027194 | MGnify/ENA primary metagenome ERZ1027194 (study PRJEB26926, sample SAMN06164505) | human gut metagenome | biome: ENVO:00009003; feature: ENVO:2100002; material: ENVO:00002003 | host: Homo sapiens | place: USA | collected 2012 ...
GCCCGACCCGTTCGCCGCCGCGCCCGTACCCGGCGCGACGAGCGCGGACCTCGCCGAAGTCGCCCCTTCCGTCCTTTCCGAAGCCGCTCCCGAGACCTGCATCGCCGCTCCCGTCTTTGACGAGGTGCTCCTGCCCGTGCAACGCGAAGAGCGGAAGCGGCAGCGTTTCCTGCCCATGCGCCGCCGCATCGACCGCAAGGTGGACAACATCAAATTCGCCTACAAGGGCGAGGTGATCCTCGGCCTCACCGCCTCCTACGGCACCCTGACCAGCGAGGACACCGACTACTTCCTGCTGCTGGACAACTTCAACGCCGACGGCTCGATCACCACCGTAAACCCTTTCATCGGCTACTTCTACCGCGACAACCGCTGTGTGGGCGTCCGCTTCGGCTACCGTCATATCGGGGGAACGCTGGGGAACATCGATTTAGACCTGGGCGACCAGAACGACTTCGACTTCTCGATCGACAACATGGATCTGTCGAGCGACAACTTCTCGTTCGGGGTTTTCCATCGCTCCTACGTGGGGCTCGACCGCAAGGGACGCTTCGGGCTGTTCGCCGAGCTGGAGCTCTCGGTGACCACCGGATCGTCGGACTTCAAGTACAAGTCGGGCGACACCTACAAAACCACCTACAGCGACAATTTCCAGGCCCGCCTGTCGTTCAATCCCGGTATGGCGGTCTATATCTTCCCCAACGTCTGCGGCACGCTCTCGTTCGGACTGGGAGGCATCCAGTACTCCTCGGTGACGCAGAAGGACGAAAACGGCGTGAAGACCGGCTCGCGCGACGCCTCGAAGATGCGATTCCGCCTCAATCTGGCCAATATCAACATCGGTATGACCGTTCATCTGTGGGACAAGAAAAAGAAGTGACCATGAAAACACGCCATATTGCCCTCCTGCTGGGGCTTTGCGCCCTGATGCTGACCCCCGGCTGTATCCGCAACGACATCCCCTACCCGGTGGTGCCGCTCGAAATCCTCGGCATCGAGGGCGAGGGTTTCACCTGCACGGTCAGGGACATCGACCCCGTGACCCACACGGCTACGCTGCAACTGGAGGAGACCACCGACATCGCCCGGGTGACAATCACCGGCATTACCCTCACCGAAGGGGCCGAGCCGTCGCGCCCGCTGACCGGGACGTTCGACCTGCGCAGCCCGCTCTACGTCACCCTCTCGCTCTATCAGGACTACGACTGGACGATCCGCGCCGAACAGACCGTGGAGCGCAGTTTCCGCGTCGCGCAGCAGGTCGGGGAGACCGAATTCGACCTGAAGAACCGCATCGCCCGGGCCCGGGTGCCCGAGGGGGAGGTCGATCTGACCGACGTGCATGTGACCGAGCTCAAGCTGGGCCCGCGCGACATCACCACGATCGACCCGCCGAAGGAGGAGCTGACCGATTTCACGTCGGTACGGTACGTCGAGGTCAGCTACCACGACGTGCGCGAACGCTGGTCGCTCTATGTCACGCCGACCGATGTGACCGTGCAGCTCACGGGCGCCGACGCCTGGACGAGCGTCATCTGGCTCTCGGGCACCGGACTCAGCGGCACGGAAATGGGCTTCCGCTACCGCAAGGCGGGCGATGAAACGTGGCTGGAGGTGCCGGACGTGACCGTCACGGGCAGCACGTTCACCGCACGGCTGGCGGCCGAACCCGAAACCGAATACCAGGTGCTCGCCTACTCCGGCGACAAGCAGACCGACCCGCTCACCGTGCGCACACAGGAGGCCAGACAGGTGACCAACAGCGGTTTCGAGGATTGGTGCTCCGTGGACGACATCATCTATCCCTATGCCCCCGGCGCCTCTCCCTACTGGGGCACGGGCAACGTGGGGGCCAGCCTGGGCAGCGCCGTGCTCACGGACAAGACCACCGACACGCGACCCGGCTCGGAGGGCCTCTACGCCGCCCGGCTCGAATCCAAGACCGTCATCGGCAAGTTCGCCGCCGGCAACCTGTTCATCGGCAAGTACGCCGCCACGCGCGGCACCAACGGCATCATCACCTTCGGAGCGCCGTTCACCTGCCGCCCGACGGGGCTGCGCATCTGGGTGAAATACACGCAGGGCAGCATCAACAAGATCGACAAGGTACCCGCCGGAGTCACCATCCGGCAGGGCGACCCCGACACGGGCATCGTCTATATCGCGCTTGGCACCTGGACGGCCGAGGAGTACGGCTACACCGAGGACAAAGGGGTTCCGACCCGCTTCGGCACCGACGAGTCGCCCATCTGCATCGATACGCGCAACGTGAACACCTTCTTCAAGCCCGACGGCAAGGACGTGGTGGCTTACGGCGAGCAACTGATGACCTCGACCGTCGGCGAATGGACGGAATATACCATCCCGCTCGACTACCGCACCACCGCTGTCGTCCCGACGCATATCATGATCGTCTGCTCGGCCTCGCGTTACGGCGACTATTTCACCGGCTCCACCGACAGCCGGTTGTGGGTCGATGACTTCGAGCTGCTCTACGAATAGGGATGCCGGACAAGCAGGACGGGGAGGCTTTGCGGCCTCCCCTTTTTCGTCTCGCGCGCAAAGCTACCGTCCCGCGCAGCCGGCCGCCGAGCGGTCGGCGCGGCAGACCGGCGCAGGCCGGGTCGGAATGGTACCGTTGTTGCGCAGGCGTCCCGGTAACGAAACGCTAAAAACGAAGGCAATGAACGACGTGAAATTTCCATCCGATCGCACCATCCTCTCGACGGACAACAACGGATTCGCCGGCGACGAACGCGACGAAAACCTGGTGGCGGAGAACCTGTGGGAGAGCGAAATCCCGACCGACGACCGTATTCCCGACGCGACCGGCGAAATCGAGGAGGACAACCGCCCCGTCTATGATGAAGAGGGGTACGGCAACGACCCGGGGCCGGGCCACTGACCGAGGCTTCGGGACATCCTCCGCTTAGCGTGCGGGCAAGAGTCCCGGCGGACAGCCCGCCCGCGATGCCCGCAGCGGCACGGACGGACGGATTCACACCCCCGAGCGGCACGGATACGGACACCCCGCCAACAGCCTCAGGATACCTTCCCTAAAAGGCGCATCCCGTCCGGCGCCCTATTCCCGCCCCTCGGCAAAGGCCTTGAGCCGGGCGATCTCCTCGGGCCACCGCTCCTCGTCGGGGGTTTCCAGGATGATCGGCATGCCGTCGAAACGAGGGTCGCGGGCGATGTAACGGAAGCACTCTATGCCGATCTGCCCCTCGCCTATCGGGGCGTGGCGATCCACGCGGCTGCCCAGCGGCTTCATCGCATCGTTCAGATGCAGACCCCGCAGGTACCTCAGCCCGACGATCCGGTCGAGCTCGCCGAACGTGCGCTCGCACGCCTGCTGCGTGCGCAGGTCGTACCCGGCGGCAAAGGCGTGGCAGGTGTCGATGCAGACCCCCACGCGCGACTTGTCCTCCACCGCGTCGATGATCTCGGCGAGCTGCTCGAAAGCGTATCCCAGGTTGGAGCCCTGTCCCGCCGTATTCTCGATCACGGCCGTCACGCCGCGCGTGCGGTCGAGCGCCAGGTTGATCGACTCGGCGATGCGCCGCAGACATTCGCTCGCCGAAATGCGGTTCAGGTGGCTGCCCGGATGGAAATTGAGCCGGTCGAGCCCGAGCAGCTCGCAGCGGCCCATCTCGTCGTAAAACGCCGCGCGGGATTTTTCGATCCCCTCGCGGTCGGGATGGCCCAGGTTAATCAGGTAGCTGTCGTGGGGCAGGATGCTCTGCGGGGGATAGCCCCCGGCGCGGCAGTTGGCCCGGAATGCCTCCGCCTGACGCGGGTCGAGCGGCGCGGCGGCCCACTGGCGCTGGTTCTTGGTGAAAAGGGCGAAACCCGTGGCTCCTATCTTCCGGGCGTTGAGCGGGGCGTTTTCCGGCCCGCCCGCGGCGCTGACGTGTGCTCCGAAGTATTTCATAGTTTTTGCAAGGCGATTAAATCAAGGCAAATATACCGTTTTTCTAAATAATTTCATAAATTTGTACCGCTTAAATCCGCTTACAACACACGGAATGAAACCCATTTACGCAGTACTCGCGCTCGCGCTGGCCGGAACCTGCGCACCCGCGGCCCGGGCCCAGATCTCCATCGACGAGGTCAATGCCCGTCAAACCCCCGTCCGTTTTTCAGACCCCGTAAAGTTCGATTCGGTCGATACGGACTACTTCAGCCCGGCCAAGTACCGTGCCGAACGGGCCGCCATCCGCAAGGAGCGCAACTTCCTGGAATTCGGCGGCGGACTGCTCGGCTCGCTCACCTCCTACAACGATTCGTGGCGGGCCACTTCGGGCGGCGACAACGCGATGGCCGTGATCGCCAACTTCAACCTGCACCACACCTTTACCAAGGAGCGTTTCTTCATCGAAACGAAATTCGACCTGAAGTTCGGCTACAACCGCATGGACGTCGAAACCGAGGATGCGGCGGGCAACACCCTGAGCAACGGCGTGTGGTTCAAGAACCAGGACGAATTTTCCGTCTCGACGGCCCCGGCCTACAAGCTGCCGCGCAACTGGTCGCTGGCCTCCAACATCAAGTTCCGCAGCCAGATCGCCAACGGCTACGTCTCCCGCACCAGCCAGACCCCGGACGCACGCAAGAGCACCTTTATGGCTCCCGGCTACCTGGATGTTTCGCTCGGTTTCACCTGGACCAGCCCCAAGCCCAAATTCCCCGTCAAGGTAAACCTTTCGCCCATCGCCCTGAGCGCCGTGTTCGTCGAGAGCGGACAGGTGCGCCGCAACACGTGGGACGACAAACCCGGCTGGGACGCCTACGGCCTGGCGGGGCCGAACAAGACCTCCAAATACGAAGGCGGCTCCTCGATCCAGATCGACTTCGACCGCACATTCTTCAAGGGGGTGCTTCGCTACCGCACCACCCTCTTCTCGTTCTACGGCTGGATCACCAGCGCAAGCCAGAAAAACAAGTACAGCGGCTACCGGGACTACCGGCAGGCGCTCGACCAATGGGCCGCGCTGGAGAATCCCGACCCGACGCTCAAACCCCAGCTCACGATCCATCCGACCGTGCGGTGGGAGAACAAAATCGACATCAAGGCCACCAAATACCTGACCACCAATTTCAGCTTCCAGCTCTACTACAACCGTGCGCAGAATACGAGCGTGCAGACCGAGACGCTGCTGAGCGTGGGCCTTACCTACACCTTCAAGAACAAGTGACATGTACCGCAACTCCCGCCGTACCATCCTCTTTCCCCTGCTGCTGGCAGCGGGCGTCGTCGCCGGGCTGCTGCTGGGCCAGTTCCTGGGCCGCAACAGCCTGGAATCCCGCATGCGGAACGTATTGCAGGGGTTGAGCCTGCCGACCAACAAGCTCACCTACACGATGGCCCTGATCGAGCGCGAATGGGTCGATTCGATCCCGATGGACACGCTCGCCGAACGGGTGATCCCCCTGCTGGTTTCGGAGCTCGATCCCCACTCGGCCTACATTCCCGCGTCGGAGATGCAGCGTGTGAACGAGCCGCTCGAAGGGGAGTTCGATGGCATCGGCGTGGTATTCAATATGGCTACCGATACGGTGATCGTGCTCAACGTCATCCCGTCGGGGCCGAGCGACCGCGCGGGCGTGCGGGCCGGCGACCGCATCCTGCGCATCAACGACTCGCTGGTAGCCGGACAGCGGATTCCGCAGGAGCGGATCGTCAGGCGGCTGCGGGGGCCGCGCGGCTCGAAAGTGCGTCTCTCGCTCGGACGGCAGGGCATCGGGGAGCCGGTGGAGGTGGAGGTCGTGCGCGACGTGATTCCCCTGCGCAGCGTCGAATCGGCCTTCATCATCCGCGACGACATCGGTTTCGTCAAGCTCTCGCAGTTCGCCCAGACCACCCACCGCGAGCTCACCGACGCCCTGGACACGCTGCGGCGGCAGGGCATGAACAAGCTGATCCTCGACCTGCGCGGTAATTCGGGCGGCTACCTCGATCAGGCGATCCGGCTGGCCAACGAGTTCCTGCCCGAAGGCGACCTGATCGTCTATACCGAGGATCGCAACCACGAACAGGTACGCGAATACGCCGACGGCACGGGCCGGTGGCAGGAGTTGCCGCTGGCGGTGCTCATCGACGAACAGAGCGCCTCGGCAAGCGAGATCCTCGCGGGCGCTCTCCAGGACAACGACCGGGGCACGATCGTCGGCCGCCGCTCCTTCGGCAAGGGTCTCGTGCAGCGGCAGATCGGCTATCCCGACGGCTCGGCCCTGCGGCTCACCACGGCCCATTATTACACCCCCACGGGCCGCTCGATCCAGAAGCCCTACACCGTCGGCGACAACGCCAGCTATGAGGACGAGCTGTGGAACCGCTACGAGCACAACGAATTCTTCACGGCCGACAGCATCCGTTTCGCCGACTCGCTCCGGCGCCTGACGCCCGGAGGCAAGGTCGTTTACGGGGGCGGCGGCATTATGCCCGACCGCTTCATCCCGGCCGATACGAGCGACGTGACCCGCTATTTCATCGAAGTGTCGGGCCGCAACATCCTCTACCGCTACACCATCGAGTACGCCGACCGCCACCGCGAGGCGCTCAACGCCGTGCGTTCGGTCGCAGAGCTGCGCGAGCTGCTCGACCGGGACACGGGGCTCGTGGACGACTTCGTGCGCTATGCCGCACGCCACGGCGTGAAGCCCGACTACCGGCAGATCGCCCGCTCGCGCCGTCTGATGGAGGCGCAGCTCAGGGCCTACATCGGCCGCAACACGCCGCTGGAGGACAACGGATTTTACGCCAACATCTACCCCGTCGATGCGGTGATAACCGCCTCGATCGAGCTGCTCGACGAACCCGCGACCGATCAACCCGCCGACCATGATTAAGCGCATCATCGGACTGCTATTCGTCGCAGCGGCGATCGCGGTCATCGTTCTGACCGTCCTCGATCGCAACGCCTACACCTCGCTCGTACGGACGAATGGAGCGACGCAGGCCGGGGCCGCAGCGATGGACGGCAGCGCAGACGGCAACACGGCTGACGTGGGCAACATGAACAGCACGGGCGGTATGGACAGCAGGAGACCGGCCGTAAGCGCCGGGGCAGACGGCGACACGGGCGGAGCGGACGGCACAGTCGGCACGCATAGCACAGGCGGAGCGGACGGTTTCGCTCCGGAAAGCGGTGTGGTCCCCGCATCCGCCGCACCGGATTCCGCCGTCGTGCGAACGAGCCCGCCGGTCGAAGCGGACACCCGGACAGAGGGCGGGCCGGCTTCCCGGACAGACAACCGCTAACGCGGAAGCGCACTCCGTCTCTCCTCTCTGCACAACGCACAGCACCCCGGACACAACAAACGAACGGCCGCCTTCGCACCGGGCAAAGGCGGCCGTTAATCGGTCGGAGCACCAAACCGCCTAAGGCGTCCCGCACGGAAAGTCCGTCGCGGAAGCCCGAGCGCACCGAGTGCCGGGTCAATCGGCGGCAGGGACGATCAGCCGACCGGTATATTCGACCCGGTAGGTTCCGGCGCAGACGAACGTGAGCGAGAGCTCCACATCCCGCACCTGGCCGTCGATCTCCGTCAGCACATAGCGTTCATAGGGAGTGCCCGCAATCCGGGGAACGACCTGCTCCGCCTCCACGTCGATCCAGCCGGCGGCAGGCGTATAACGAATCCCGTAGGCCTCCATTTCGAGCGGGGGCATCTTATCGGCGAAGCGCGTTTCGTGCATGAACAACGCGAGCGTCCGTTGCTCTGCGGGTGCCTGCGCCTCCGACGGCACGAGCTCGAAGCGGGCCTTTTCGTCCACGAAGCGTTCGCCCGTGGCGATGGTCTCCACCTCGGCACGGCCGAAGAAAAGCATGGAGGTATTCACCCAGCCGTCCGCGACGGCGTCGTTGTTTCGGGCCCAATCGTAACCGGCCGGGAGGCCGTTGCCCGCCGGGGGCGTGTCGTCGCCGTCGTCACAGGCCGAAAAGGTCGTCAGCGCAGCGAGCGTCAGCAGCAAGGTGCAAAATCGTTTCATCGGTTTGGAATTGAGGTTTTACAAAAGAATACTGAGCCGCACGCCCATCGTGCGGGGACGTCCCTGCTGCACGAAGGCATTGCGGATCGATACGAAATAGAAAGCGTCGTAACGGGTGTCGAAGAGGTTGCGCACCCACAAATCGAGCGTATAATGCCGGTGCTCGAAGCGCACCGAGCACTCCGTAAGCAGGTAGAAGGGCTGGCCGAGGCTGTTCCGTTCGTTCCACCAGATGCGCCCCAGACCGCTGACGCCCGCGCTCACCACCACCCGGTCGAGCCACCGCAGCCCGGCGGGAATGGCCCACGACGCCTGCACCGAAGCCGTGTGCTGCGGAGCATAGGGCACGAACCGGTGGCGGAAGTCCTCCTGTCCGTTGTCATAGCGCACGAAACGGGCGTTGGTGTAGCCATAGGCCGCATTGAACTCCAGCCGCCGCGCCACGACCGCCTGCAGGGAGGCCTCGCCGCCGAAGCTGCGCGTGCGGCCGGCGTTGGTCATCATGCGACCCGTGCCCAGGTCGTCGGGAAAGACGGTGAGCTGCTGGTCCCGGCAGTCGATCCAGAAGAGCGCGAGGTCGGCCCGAAGTGTCCCGGAGGGGTTCTCCAGGTGGCTGCCGAGCTCGTAGTTCCAGCTCTTCTCGGGTTTGTAGGTCACGATGTCGGCCACGTCGCCGAGCGTGCCGATGCCCATTTGTTTCATCATCTGCTGCTGGAGCACGTCCGAAAACATCTGGGTGTTGAATCCCCCCGCCTTGTATCCCTTGGCCACCGAAGCATAGAGCGTACTGCGCCTCTCCGCGCCCAGCCGCACCTGCGCCGAGAAACGGGGCAACACCTCGGTGAAGGAGAGACGCAGGGCATCGTCGTTGTCGATGGCGATACGATGGGGGTAGATCCGGCCGTCGGAGACGGTCTGCGTGGTATAGTCGCTTGCGGTGGCGCTACGGTAGTCGAGGCGTCCGTGCTCGTAATCGACCCTCAGGCCGGCGGACAGCCGCCACCGCCCCAGCACGAGCGTCGATTCGTGGTAGAGGGCCGCCCCCCACGAGGGATTGCGGAAGCGGCTGTCGAGCAGGAATTCGTCGGTCGGCGAGTCGGGCGTGCCCCACCATGCACGTATCTCTTCGGAGCGGATATGGCTGAGTATCAAATTGTCGATTCCATCTTTGAGGAAAGTCACCGGGGCCTCCATCCGCATGTGGCGCACGAAGCCGAATGCCCCCGCAAGCCAGCGGTAAACCCCCTCGTCGCGCGAGCGAACCACCACGTCCTCGGTCAGGGCGTGCTCGGTGCGGGCCTGCGTCAGCGTGAAATAGGAGAGGGGCAGGAAATCCTGGTCGAGCACCATCTCGTCGTCGAGGTACTGGTAGCTTGTGATGCTGCTGAGCGAGCAGCCCCCCAGATCGGCCCGCACGGTGAAGCCGTCGCTGAGGGTCGTGCGGCGGTAGGAGCAGGGGTCGTTGTAGGCGATCCGTCCCGGCGTGGGGGCATACTCCCCCGGCAGGGGTTCGTCGGTGGTACGTCCGGCGAAAGCATAGGCGTAACCGCCCTGCCGCAGATCGCCGAAAGCGAGCGTGTTGTCGATGCGCAGTCCGTCCCGCACGGCCCATTGCACGCGGAAGCGTCCGCCGCCCGACCGTTCCCAATCGCATTTGCGGCCCGTAAAGTCGTTGGTGTAAAACCCGTCGCTGCTCCCGTAATGGGCGGAGACGGACACCCCCACGTCGGGCGCAACCCGGAAGTAGGAGGAGCCCCTCGCCCGCCAGATGTTGCCGCTGCCGTACTCCATCCCGATGCGGGCTCCTTCGTAAGTGAGGGGCGAAAGCGTGTAGATGTTGATGACCCCGCCCATCGTATTGCGGCCGTAGAGGGTGGACTGCGGCCCCCGCAGCACCTCGATCCGTTCGATGTCGGCCAGGTCGAAATCGTAGGCGTCCTTGTTCATGTAGGGCACGTTATCGACGTTGAGCCCCACGACGGGCTGGTCGATGCGGGCCCCCAACCCCCGCACATAAAGCGACGAGGTCATCCGCGAACCGTAGTCGGGCATGTGGAAATTGGGCACCAGCGACGCCGCATCCTTGAGCGAGCGGATGCCCTGCCGCTCGATCCGTTCGCGCCCGACCACCGAGGCGGCGACAGGCTGGTGACGCAGCACAAGCCCCTGCTTGATGGCCGTCACCTGCACGCGTTCGACCGTCACCACCGTATCGACAGCCTCAGTCACAACACGGGGCGCCTCTTCCCGCCCGGGGACGGCCGCGGGGAAGTCCGACGCCGAGACCGGAAGTGCGGCCGGCATCGCAAGAAGCAACGGAAGCAGGAATCGTCTTAAACGCATGAATTCGGTACAAAGAAACGCATTTATTTCGGAAACGTCAATCCTTAGTAATGAGGAGCCCGTGTGCCATCGGTTCCGCTCGCGGGACACGCACGCACAAGACGCATAAGAGACCGGCGGACGGGCGGCGGACGGGCGGCGGACGGGCGGCGGAAGAGGGAAAGGAGAAAAAAGAAGGAAGAAAGGAAGACGAGAGAGTGCGCAGGAGGCGGCCGAAAAACGGTCTGTCCGGCACGGTGCGAACCGGTGCGATGCGCCAGAGGAGTGGTAAAATGCGAGTGCCAGATGTGACCGGAAAGCAGCCGCAGGGTGTCAGAGGGTGTCCACGCCGACCAATCCCCGCATGACGGCATAGATCGTCAGCCCGGCGACCGAACGCACCCCCAGTTTTTCGGTGATGCGCTTGCGATGGGAGATGACCGTAGTGAGGGCGATCCCCAGTTCGGCGGCGATCTGCTTGTTCTGGAGGCCCCTCACCACCAGCCGCAGCACCTCCGTCTCGCGGGACGTGAGCGGCTCGCAGAGCGGCTGTCCCGCCGGATCGGGCCTGACGCCGTGACCGTGGCTGTGCGCCCCCTGATGCATGCGCAGGATATCGCGGACGAGCTCCTGTTCGCGCTGGTGTACGTTCAGGCAGTGGAGCCCCGCAAACTGCTGCTGTGCCGCCCCATCCGTGAGCAGGATCGTCCGCATGCGCCGCCGTCCGAAAAACGCCGGATCGGAAAGATAGACGCCCGGGGTGACGAAATAGTGGTAGAACTCCTCCCCGCCGTACAAAACCCCCGACAAGTCGGCCGCCTCACCCCCGTCCGCATATTGCGGAGCCGGCACCGTATCGGTTCCGCCCTGGGGCGCATCCGGCCCGTCCGTACCCGCAGGCGGGCCGCCGTGCAGCAGTTCGTCGAGGCTGCCGAATAGCGCCACCTCCCCCATCGGGATAATCCGCTCGAGCAGGGCACGCAACCCCAGCCCGGTGAGCAGGTTGGGGGTGATGACGGCGATACGGGGCGGACGGGGCATGTTATTCGTGGTGATAGGGTTCGTTATTGAGGATGGTGAAGGCCCGGTAGAGCTGTTCGGCAAGGAGCACCCGCACGATCTGGTGGGAAAAGGTGAGCTTCGAGAGCGAAAGCCGCGCGTCAGCGCGGGCATACATCGCATCGGAAAACCCGTAAGGGCCCCCGACGGCCAGCACCAGACGACGCGTGCCGCCGAGCATGCGTTTCTGCAACCAGCCCGCCAACTCCACCGAGCGGTACTCGGCCCCCCGCTCGTCGAGCAGGGTCAGGCAGTCGCCCGGAGCGATCTGCCTGAGCAGCGCCTCGCCCTCCAGCACGCATTGCTGCCGGGGCGTGAGGCTGCGCGTGCGCTTCACGTCAGGCAGCATCGTGACGGTGAACCTGCAATAGAAGTTGATGCGCCGGGCATACTCCGCCACCAGCGCCGCAACCTCCGGCGAATCCGTCTTGCCGATCGTAAGCAGGTCGATATTCATGAGCGGGCGGGCACTGTTTTCCGGTCGGGACGGCTGCCTCTCGGAGCTGTCCGGGTTGCCGGGGCTGTCGGGACTGTCGGGATTGTCCGGGTTCCCCAGGTTGTCCGGGTTGTCGGGACAGCCAAGTCTGCCGAGGCTGTCGAGACGGTCGGGGTTGCCGTGGCTGCCAAACCTGTCAAGACCGTCGGGACTGCCAAGCCTCTCAAGAATGTCCGGGTTGCCGGGGCCGGAGCTGTCGGGGTTGCCGGGGCCGCCGCCCCGAACCGTGCGGCAGAGCCGGCCGCACAAAAGCGGTCGCCGGCCGTCATAGGTCGGTGTTCCACTCGCCGTCGGCGTCGAGGTAGATGACGAAACGCTGCGGCTCGGCCTCTTTCAACCACTGGTAGGCCTTGTACATATTATAGCCGTTACCCGAATCGCTGCCGAGCGCGAAGCCCGCCACCGAAGGGTGGTTGCGCGAGCGGAAGTACATGCCCCTGATGCGGTCCATATACTCCCCGAGCAGAGCGGGGTCATTGGAGGGGGTGCCCCCGATGCGGCGATCCTCCTTGCGGTCGGGGGCGTTGATGGCCGCCTGATCCACCACCATCAGCCCCATTTCGTCGCACAGGTCATAGAACCAGTAGGGCTGGGGATAGTCGGGGAAGAGCATATTGACGCCCGATGCGCGGAGCGCTTCGAGCTGCTTGCGCGTGGTAGCCGGATCGCGGGCGGCATTGTACGTGGCCTCCCGCACCGCGATTTCCGACCCGAGCCGCATCAGCCGCCCGTCCTCGATCCCGGTCGTGCCGAAGCCCAGCCGCACGGGGATGTATTCCCGCAGGGCGCCGTCCCGCTTGGTATAGAGCATCAGCCGGTACAGCGGAGCGTTCCTGCCGGGCCATGGGTGTTCGTAGGTGTGGTAAACATAGGGATGAAAGCGCACCGTATCGGTCGAGCGGCCATCGACGGTCACTTCATTGATGCTGAAATCCAGCAATTTGCCCGTCGGATCGTAAAGGTCGTATCCGACGGTGACCGGCTCGGGATAGTTGAAGCCGTTCATCACCACGATCTGCAGGTCGAGCACCCCGAAACGGCGCGTGGAGTCGGGCACGAGCGCGGCGCTGAAATCCACCACGCTCCGCTTGTCCTGGCAGAGTACATAGCTGTTGGCGAAAGGCTCCTGTCTCTTATACACATCTGACGCTGCCGACGACTTAATAGGTGTAG
>ERZ1027194.1064-NODE-1064-length-12956-cov-9.695372_pt1 | contig 12956 bp, 19 predicted proteins | sample MGYA00519246_ERZ1027194 | MGnify/ENA primary metagenome ERZ1027194 (study PRJEB26926, sample SAMN06164505) | human gut metagenome | biome: ENVO:00009003; feature: ENVO:2100002; material: ENVO:00002003 | host: Homo sapiens | place: USA | collected 2012 ...
TAAATGTGTTCGTTCCTGTAAAGTTGTTATCTCCTGCGGCGGTAACATCACCGCCCCCGCCTGCCTCAATGGTAATATCTTGCGTTCCGTCGAAAGCCACACCGTTTATTGTGCGGGCGGTTTCTAGTTTCGTAGCTGTATATGCATTGCCTAGCCACTTCGCAACGCCTTCATAAGTTACCGTTGCGAAAGCGTTATTATTACTTGATAAAGCCATTTTTAAGTCATCATTACGTATGCTAAGCACATCGATGTTAGTTCCAATTCTAAATACATGAGGTTGCTTTGTGCTTGTATTATAAAATAATCCACCTAAATTGTCTGTACCAATTCTCGCTTGTTCTGTCTCACCTGCTGGAGAAACACCAAAACTTACACTACCAGGACTGCCTGCCGCGGTGCCGTTTGATACTCTCATGTTTGCTCTGAAAGTATTTAAAGCGGTAAAGGTATTAGCTAAATTTAATTGAGCGTATCCACTTAAATCATGGTTACCGCCTAGAATATCCCATTGTGCGCCGTCCCATGCTACATTGTCCCCTGCTTTAATACCGTGGTCGGGGTCTGCCGTTTCAACGTTCCACACGTCGCCTACTTTCTGACCTGTAGTTGGTAAATCTGCATAAGTAGCAACGCTGCCTTTATATTGATATACCGTTGTTAATCCGAGTTGTTCGGCGGTTACTTTATGCGGATTACTGAAGTCAGCTTCATGTGTAGCAAGGTTATTCGCCACAGTAGTTATTTTTTCGGTTAAGTCTGTTGTAGTTCCGTCAATATCTGCTTTTGTAGCCAGTTTATACCATTCTGACCAACTACTAACAGTAGCAGGGTCACTATTTTCTACGATTTGCCCGAAACGGTTATAAATCGCTCCGGTCGTTTCGCTCACCCATAACTGTTTACATACACTGTCATTATGGTCGTTATCAACGTTTAAAAAGCCCGGGTTTGTTTCGGGCGCGTTAGGATTATTAGAAGCTTGTAAATACCAGCGATGAATATCAACTAATGTGTTTACATCTGTCGCTTCTGTCAAGTTGTTATAATAATTTAATATGCTTACCTGCTCAATTTTTTTCAATGCGTCCTCTGCTTTTGTTAACGCATTTGCAGCGTCATTAGCTGCGCTGTTAGCGGCTTTTTGCGCAGCGTCAGCAGTATTTTGCGCAGCGTCAGCGGCTTTTTGCGCTGCGTCAGCTAAATCGTATGCTTCGTCTGCTCTGTTTTGCGCTGCTGCTGCTGCTGTAGCTGCTGCAGTTCCAACGTTTAAAGCATTGTTTGCAATGTTCAAAGCATTATTAGCGGTTTGTTGCGCCGTTTGAACGGTGGCAAGTGCATTGTTCGCCGTTTCCAGTGCAGCTACTGCAATATTATAAGCCTGCTGTGCAACTTGCAGGGCTTCATCTGCAACTTTTTCTGTAGCATATGCCACGTTGCCTATATCATTAATAGCGTCCTCTGTTTGTTGCTGGAAGTATAACCCGGGCAGTGCGCCCTCAAATGGCAGATATTTGAATTTATAGTATTCTCTGTTTAATATCTTGTTATTTATATCATCAAGTAACCTCGCATTTCTCATACGGGTTGAGTTGACTATATTGTTAATATCCATTTTTTCACCCCTTTGTTAATCGCTTATTAATGGTAGCCAGCGCACATAATCTGCGCCACTCACTGAATAACTAGCATCTTTAGGCACCGGAAAAGATATTGAACAGCTTCCCTGTCCGTATTTACTTCTACCTGCGGTATACATTACTTCTAAACCGTTTACATAGCCAGTAATCCCAGTATTCGAATAACTTTTTGCAGTTATAATTCCGTCTGTTGTAGCAGTGCCTCTTGATGAAACACTTGAATAACTGCCGAAATGTGTTGCCACAGGTTTGGGTATCTCTCCAATGGATATGTCTATCTTATCTTGTACTTGTTCAGGTGTGATACCGCCTATATATGGCAAAAGCTCTTGCCAGTATGTTGTATCAATGCCCGGAGTTTTTAGCCCTGCCGCCGTATCTACGCCATTAGCAAGAATGCACATATAAAGCTTGTTGTTGTGATTTATTAGGCAGTTTGCAGAATACTGTAAAGTCGTCTTGTAAGTCATTAAACCGCCGCTTTGCTGCCAGTAGGCAAAAGATGATAGCATATAAAGAATGCCGTTAAAGTCTGCTCGTGTGGGGGCTATGCCGCCTGCCTTAATTGGGACTTGCGTTATAGCAGGAAAGCCGTTCGTCTGTGACGCTAATCCCGTTGCTTCGTTATTCGTTGCCGGAATTATGTTTTTTGTTCCTTCATTAGCAAAAGGTCGTTCAAATAAATACAATGGTTCTTGCACGACTGGAATAGCCATTTTAACACTTCCTTTTTTCTTTTTTTCTTTACTCTATAGATTGGGGGTACGGGTCAAAGACGCCATTATTGAATGGCTGCAATAAGCTGCCATTAAAACCAAACGTATTATCGGTATCAATCATAACTAGCGACCAGCCGACGCCTGCGCCTACGATTAAATTCGCGCCTATCCTAAATATGGCAAGCTGCACATCTGTTAAATACATTGCGAATATGAAGCGAACGTGCATGGGATAGTTGTTGTAAAATGTGCCGTCCTCTCTTTGTTTTTCATCTATAACGTTGAATACAACGCCGCCCAGCTCAGGAAAAAGCTTGTTTAACATATAGTTAAGCGTCGCAAGGCTTGCGTCGGTGATATTAGCTAAAGCTTTATAGTAAAGCAGTGAGCGGAATTCATCATCTTCTAACGTGAATTTTTTCCCGTTAATAGGGTCTGTTATAGTCCTGCCTATAACAAGGATTTCGCCCCAAACGTCCAGCCCTACGCCGTTAGCTGTGGCTATGTTAAATATGTTGTCATAAAAGACCAGCATATCTTTGCTAGGATTAATGTTTGAGCGAAAATCATCTAAAATCTGATAAATAGTTGTGCTGCTACCGTATTGACTTTGGATATACGGTTGTAGTTCAACACGTATATTGTCGCACTCGCGCACATCTTCTTGCCCTCTAAAGTCCATTTTTACGCCCCCTTACTCTAGTACAGTAATCGTGATATTGCTTTCGCTCATTACTGGTATCTGATTAGCTGGAATATCAACGCTATCAGTCCATTCTGACCCGCTAGGGTATGATATCTCAATATTTTCAAGGTTATCTACACCGATGTCAACTATATCGGCGTAGAAGCGGCTTGCGTAAATCGTCTGTGCCATTTTCGCGCGTCCGTATTTATTTAGTTCGCCGTTGAAGTTTTGCAGAACAACTTTTTTGATTTGTTCTTCATAATTGGTTGGAAGCGTCGAAGTTTTTCTTATATTTACAGACAGCGCGAATGTTGTTGTAGTAGGTATCTCAATATAGTAAACGAACTCATTGCCTTTTTCATCTACATAAGCAATTTTTGTGTTTCCCGAAATTCCACAGCCGCCGTCAATTTTTTCGTGAATCGTTTTGGCTATACTCTCTATGTTCCCGCCATAGACGCTACAGTAAATGCTATGCGGGGGCAGTGTGACGCCGTAAAGCATTTTGTCCGTATCGCCTCGGTTCTCTAGCACCGACACGGCTACGACGTCGGAAAGGTTAGCTAGTGCGCCCTCAACAGCCGACGCTATGCCGTGGGCGTTCTGTGCTACGCTGGCACGTCTGCGCTGCTCAAATTCTGCCTGCGTTTCGCTGTTTCGTCCGGTGACGCCTGCGGCTAGATTTGTTATGCTGTCCCAGCCGGGAACAACGGTAACTATCTTCGTAAGCTGCCCTACGCCTATTTCAATAGCCCCACGCTGGCTACAGCGGAAAATAGCTGTAGCTGTTCCGTCCTCTCCTATGGTCGTTACTGTGACGTTCGTATATGTGTATCCCTTTTGGTCTTGGACTATAGCTCCATAGGGTATAACTGTGCCGTATGCGCCTTTGATGTTGCCCGTAACAAGGGTTGCTATGGCTATATGGCGTTCAATGAAGTAAATGCCTGCTAGTGCGTCCTGCCATATTCCAAACGCGGTTTTTGGATTGAACATATTCGCAAGATAAAGAATCTCACTATCTTTCCTGTTAATCAATACAGCCTGTCCGTCAATAAGCTGCCCCGCCGGTGTTTCGGGGTCTGTGTCAAGCAATGGCTTATCGGGGTCTGTCGCGAATGCTTTTTGCCATTGAGTTACAAGGTTAGCCCGTATCGCCGCCGTTCCGCTTGATATAAGCCCCGTATCCGGGTTGAATGTTATCATTGTTAATCCCCCTTAATCGTTTAATCTAAATGGATTGATATGAAAAGCGATCATAGATTGCCCCGCAGTCCCCTTGAATTTCCAGCCTAAATAAATTCGCAGATAAAACCATTTGCAATATTTTTTTGTGTAAAATATGCTCCATGTTTTATTTAAAAATATTCGATTATCGTTAACGACAGCGATATAGCATTTGTCGTTTTCAGCATAGTAATAGTCAACGTATGTTTTTACCTTATCGGCGAATACGTAACGCCCGCAAACTTCATAAGAAAAGCCATAAGCAGTGTTTCTATAAAGCCAAACGTTACGGCAAAAATAACGCTGAATTTTTTCCCATATAGTAAAATTCGGGTCTAATATCTCTACGTATCCCGGCTTCATGGCGTATTTATTTTTGAATTCAGGGGTGTATTTATAATGCTTGTCAAAGTCATATCTAAACAGCTTTGGAACGCCGCTGTTAATTGTATGCGGTATGTCGATACAATTATCGTAAGTCTGCCACCAGCGCAGAGGATATGGAAGTTCTCCGTGTTCGTTTGAGAATAATATTACAACTGGATTAGTTACATAGCATATCAATGTAAACATGATATCTAATATTAGATAAAAAATGTAAGTCATGTTTTCGCTCCTTAAAAATCAATTTGAACGTTTTCGCTTTCCAATACTGTCGCTTGCACTTCACCGCCCATGACACGCCCGCTTTCATCAAATGTTAAGTCAACTTCTGCGCCTGTTACTCCGTTTACATTCAGAACGGTTTCACGTATGCGAGTTCGCAGGATAGGGGCGGCAATCGCCGGGGCTTTGCCCAGCTCGATTTCAAAATGTGGAATCCCGCGCGTTTGTGCTAAATAAGCGTCGTTTTTAAACAGCCTGACTGCGTTCGCCGCATTCTGTGCTATAGCATATGCGCCGGATACTAACGCTATTTGTCCGCTTGCGTCACTAAATATATCCCACTTGTCATTAAGGTATAGTGTATGCCCTATATCTCCGGGCGTAAAATACGGGTTCATTTCAATTCCATATTTACCTGTGACGTAAATAGGTTCTTTGATATTGGGCGGCTTTGGCGGTTTCGGCTTATCTTTAGCTTTCACTTCAATCTGATATGTGTTATCAATATCTATTGAGCCTGTAAGTGGTTCAAACGTGTATATTTGCATTATAGGTTGCAAATTAACCCCAACAACGCGCATTGTTTCGCCGTCGATATAGCTGCTTTCATCGGATTGAGCTGTAACATATCCTTTCACTGTAGGATATGCTTCCCATTCTCTTTTAGTCGCTACTGACGAAAAATCTGCTTCGTTTGGGCTTGCAGTAACAAACGCTTTTAATTCAACAACTTCTGCCATGTTTACACCCCCTAACTTTTTCTAAAATAACTGGTTTCTTGTGTTTTAGAGTTTTTTTGTGACTTCTTATTCATTCTTTCGTATATTTTAGGCAAGCATTCTTTGCATATATAATAAGTCTTATGATATGCGGGCATTTCAAAAGCCCACTCAATAGGCTTTATCTTACCGCATGAAGTACATTGATGTATCATTTTAGCAATTCCCCTTTTTTAGCGCAGCTTCAACCTCTTTGATATGTAACTGGTTTTCGTTTCGGATTTCTAAAACGGATAATTTAGTAATGCAATCTATACATATACCGAATTTGTTATTAAAGTAGTAGTAACCAGTAAGCAAAGGCTTATTGCAGCGGCAGCAAATTCTATCTATATCCATTTTATCACACCTTAACTTTTGATATTTAAATTGGATCAAGTAATATTAAGTAATCTACATTCGCATGAAAAACAGCTTCTTCTAATATTGGCAAAAACCTATCATCTTGCACTATTATTTCATATACCGTTTCCGCATACAAATTCACAGGAACGCCAACGGTAGAATTTACTTTTGCATAGTAAGTTTGTTCTTCTGTTTTAAAATCTGATATCTTAAAGGTTACAGGCAGGTCTATATCACCCGGCTGATAAATAAGGCATTTCAGATAAAAATTTATAGTTACTACAGCGGGTATGTCCCCCCCCGAATTTGCAATCAATAATCTGCGGTTAAACATTAGCTTGTCAACTCCGTTTCAATAAAGCTAAAATTTAATAAATTCTGCGGGTATAAATCGCCTACTTGTGCGCCGGGCTTTATTGCTACAATAAAAAACAAACAGCTATTTACAGAGGTTATTTTATTTGTAGAATTTATAGCAAGAGGATTGTTTGGCGATATCGCAGCGTATATATTACTTCCGTCTAAAGCCTGCAAGAGTGCTGTTTTATCTTGAAACAATACTGGTCTAACTTGGCTTTGCTGTGTTCCTATCGCGGATATAATAATCGTACTGGACTGATACCCCGCTGCTAATGTTCCGCTAGATATTTCAAAGCCTGCCTCTGTTCTTAAATATAACGGGAATCCGATTAAAGGGCAAAAATTCGCAACACCTACTGTTGAGGTTGGGTACGAGATGATATCTGTAAATGTATTTACAGTGCCTAAACTAAAAGGACTGCTTATGTCGACTTCTTCACCGTCCGCTGCTCCTATAGTGCCACCAGTGTACCAGTGTAAATGATTTGCCATTTTTTACACTTCCTTTCTATTCTATACTATGAATTAAATCTATAACATAGGCATAAATTTTTATTGAAGTATCTACCGTAGCCCCGTCACTTGCTGTTGCGTAAAAAGTAAAGGTTAATTCTTGATTGACATCCGAAACTGTTTTTAATACGGTTTCAAAATACCCCCCTGTTAAACCTATCGTTTGCGTAATTGAGTTGTTGAATGAAGTTATACGGCATTTAGTAAATTTATCGGCATTAACTCCAACTAAAACCTGTCTATAACTTTCTCCCGCGTCTGCTCTGATATATACCTTAACGCTTTTGCTTGCTGCCGTGCTACCCGACGGGAAAAGCCCTGTAGCTGTGATAGGATTTATTGATGTAACTTCTGTACCGTCTTTTTGCCCTGTTGTCCCGTCTATATAGAATCTAATCATTTTCTAGCCCTCTTTCTACCTTTTTTATCGCACAATCAATAATGTTTTTTAAATCAATAAATATATTGGTGTTGCAGTCAGACGCGCAAGACATTTCTGCTTCTATCGCTGTCATACATTCATTTAACAGCTTTTCTACGACTTTTTTGTCATAAGTTATACTTAACGCCGTTTTTCTAAATTCTTGGCAGTATATATCTAGCTTGCCTGATAATTCTTTATCATTGTCGGGAACCTCTAGTTTGATAGCCTTAATATAAGCGTTCCCGCTCAACATCAACAGTTCATCCTCGCATTTTATTATAATCATTTTTTATAAGCTCCTCTAAATCTTTTTTTATCTCGTTGCTGGGTCTTTCCCGCACTTCTTTTTTATTGATAGCAACAATCATTGCTTCTAGTGGTGATAAATTCAGTTCCATAAAAAACCTACCCCTCTGTTAATACTGTTTCAACATATTTCAGCAAAAATCTATTTAATACGGTTTGTCCGAATTCTGCACCTTCCGGAATATTTGAGCGCACATAAAATAATGTATTTGTATCGCCGATATTCGCAAATTCTAACTTTTGACCCCACGTGCTACCGTCTTTCGATATCTGTAACCATTCAGGATTACTGCCGATAACAGAAAGCGAAACGTTATAAACATTGGTCGTTAAAGCAGCACGCAGCGCATAGGGAACTATTGTTCCAAGCTCGCCCTTTTCCCCTGTGTACTTCAAAATATCGCCTGTGGTGATTAGTGTTCCGTCTGTTCCGCCGGATGTAACACTGCCGTTATAAATGCTTAATTGCGCCATGAGTAAGCCCCCTTTTATTTTTTATTTAACTATGTTATAATTTTAGTGTAGCATAGTCATAGCCCTTATATTTTTTTATTCGACAAAACCTCTGCAAAATTAGCAATCGGCAACGGTTGCTTTTTTTGCGTCCGGCTGCTATAATGTAGACATTCACAGTCAGCGGTGATTGCTGGTAACTAAAAGGGTCACAGAAGCGCAAATGCAACGCACCTTTGCGTTTTTCTGTTTTATATGATAGAATAAATCCGGTACATATCAGGTTTATCTCCCCAACGATAAAGCTGGTAGTAAAAAAGCCCTGCGGGGCTTTTTTATTTTTGTTTACATTATACCATATATGCGCTATAATAAATATGGTGCAAAATTAAACCGCCTTTTTATCATGTGACGCAAAACAAGTTAAAAAGCAGCAGACAAAAGCAAAGTTAACGCTTTGCTTTTTCTGTTTTTATGCTATAATATTTATGTGACGTCAGCTCTCCGGTTGAATTAAAATAAAAGAAGCAATCATAAAAGGTTGCTTCTTTTACGCCTTGTTGCTATAATTAAATATGCAGAAGCTGCCCCTTCTCACAATTCTTTTTAAACAAAAAAACACCCTGCTAAAAAGCAGGGTGTTTTTTTACTTCGTCACTTGTGCTAATCCTGCGCCGATAATTAAAAAGCAAACGCAGAAAAAGACGAAATTCATAATTAAGCCGTTTTCTTTTAGAACAGTAAAAAACTTATCCATGATATACCCCCTCTCTTGAACGCTGTTTAGGTTACAGCGTTTTATTTTTGCTTGTATATAGTAATTGTCCTAAAAGTATTTTGAAACGATTACAGGGCAAATATGAGCGTCATTCTTTTCCTGTTGACCCAAAACCGCCCTTGCGGACTTCGTTTGTATCGTCGCTGTCGCATACAGCATATTTAACAAAAATACCTTGCATAATCCGTTCGCCTTTTTTAAAACTCACGATTTCATTACTGTTATTTTGCAGGCAAATGCCTATATTGCCGTCGTTGTCGGGATTGGAAAAATAATCGGCGTCAATAATTCCTGTCCCGTTCGCTAATGTTACATGATGTTTAATGCCTATTGAGCTGCGAATATATAGCATTAACACTTCATCATCAGGCATAGACGCTTTAACGTTTGTTGGAATAATAGCCGATACGCTGCGGGGATTTAAGCGCACATCACAGGGTAGCACGAAGTCATAACCTGCGCTTTTTGCTGTTTTCCTTTTCGGCAGCACTGTATCGGCAGGGGCATTTTTTACGGGGTAAAATTTGCGGGAAACTTTTTCTTCTTCTAAAATTCCGAATTTTACCGGGGCTTCAATCTGATTAGAATTTTCCATGTTATCACCTTTAAATATTTCATTTATTTTGTTTTGCAAAAGTTTGCTCGGATTATCTACGATGATTTTTTCACCATTCGTTAATCTAATAATAACTTTTATCACGTTATTTTTCAAGTTTCGCGTTTCGGTAACGTTAGTTATGCTTCTTATTTGATTAATGTTTTGAATTATTTTTAAAGCTCTGTTCTCTGCTTTTATCTGCTCTCGGTAGGATTGTTTAAATTGGTTATCAAAAAATTTAAAATTATTGCCGCTAGATGTTTGGTCAATAACTTTTCTGATCGATATATAGTCTTTTGGTATTCGGCATTTCGTGATTATTTCCTCGGCTGCTTTTGCAGCTTCTATATCACTGCTATATTTACAACATTTTCCTCTCAATAAGCAACACCGCGGTTTAAGCTTGCTGTTTTGTTTAACTATTTCGCCCATGTAATACCCTTTTGTTTCGATTTCAATATAATAAAAACTCACAACTTCAACTCCTTTGATGTGTCACATAACTTTGTACGCTTTCAAGTTTTTCATCTGTTATACCTTCTATCTCTGATGATTAAATCCATATCTAGGCTATCCAGCAGCTTTATTAAATCGTTAATGTTGACAAAACCTCTTTTAAAACGGTCGTGCAATCCTGTTTCATTGATATTCATTTCTGCTGCAACTTCTTTTAAATACCTCTTGTCCCTGCGTACCAGCCTTTTGACCCATGCTTTAAACGCTACCGGGTCAGCTAATTTCTCGGCAGCGTTCCATTCTTTCAGTGTTGGTTTTTCAAACTTCACTTTATCACCTGCCTACTTTCTTTTTTAAATAGCAATCCATTTTTTGTTGTCGATTTTTTCTCCCCATTCTACCGCTTGATATCCAACCACGTAAGCGCACTTTTTAGCTATTTTCTTTGCCATTTTAATTTTTTCATAATACTGCCCCTTTATTTTTGTTTTTCCTTACCTCTTGCTTATATTGTAGCCCCCCTTCATCCTGTTGTCAAGTCTTTTTTTGAAAAATCGCAAAATAAAAAAAAGCAGGGCAAACGCCCTGCTTACTGGTATTAATGGGGTAGTTTTTTATAACATTCTATGCACAGAAGCCCTTTTTCCTGCTGCCTTTTCCCGCATTGAGTGCATAGCCCGGCAGCTTTGAGTTTTTCCCGCCGCTGCTTTGCATATTCAAGCCGCTGCGCCTTGTGTGCGTGATAGTAGGCATAATAATACTTTTCGCACTCTTTACAATGCAGCTTGCCTGCTACAGCTTTACGCTTATAACATCTTGGGCAGTATCCTTCCGCTTTCAATTCCTCACGGTAGGCTTTCGCCTTTTCTGCTTTATTCATGTCAATTCACTTCACTTTGTTTTTTTCTTAATAATCTAAAACGTTTGGAGTTACGCCGTTTATGCTTGCAGAGTAGGACATTATAACCTGATAACTCGTAGTTATTTCACCCTCTATTGCTTCTCCTCCATATGAAGCTACCCATTCCTTAAAATCAGAATCACTATTATACCTTATTACTTCTACCCCCAAATATTCAGGTTCGGGTAAAAGTCCTTCTTCTACAGTAGCCCAACGCACATTATAAGTTTTACCGCCTGTTACACCAATATATCTAGGCAGATTAGGTTCAACAAACTCATCTATATAGGGACTTTCTGTTACGATTTTTAAAACTTTCACACCTGGCGGGATAGTGATAGTAAAAGTATTTACAGTGCTACCCCTCCACAATACAGTTTACTCTGTTGGCAGTGTTGGCAGCGGGGGTTCAGATGTCCCCTCCTGATATACTAGTAAACGTCTATTAAACATATTCGTACCACCTTTTTTATTTGTCTATTAATTGAATATCTACTGTTTGCCCGTTCCTTCTGTCAAAGTAATCTATTACCGTAGTATCCTCAAGCATTTCGATGGAATAAAAGGTAATACCACCATTATAAATAACGGTATTAAGCGTATACATAGAATTAGCCACATAGATTGTTATTTGACTTATAGAACTCCGGGTATCTCCTATTAACGCTACTGTTAACGTGTTTGTCATATATATACCTGTCATTGTATCCATTATCGCGTCTATTCCAACTGTTGCTATTGTGTGCTGCATAATTGAGCCGGGGCTTATCCCGCCAAAATCATTTTTAATAAATCCCGATTGATAAAAACCCATTTCGACGTCGTAGTTTTGCCCTATAGTTAATTTAAAATTATAGTTAACGAGGGGGGATAAAACAACATACTCTGTTTCATATTCGACGTCTGTGGGAATAATCCATTTCCCTGTAGCCTCATTATATCCTGCCGCCGTTATCGTATAAGATATTTCTGTTCCTGTCGGCACTCCATAGAAAACGGCTATTCCTTTATTATCAGTATTAGATAAATTGCTTTCACCGTTGTAAGTCAGCTCCACTCTTGCTGACCAAACGTGATCGCCGTCGGCTTCGTCTACATGGATTTCAAGCACAGAATAAGTTTGCTGCTCCCCCCCGAATCTATTAATAAACGCCTGTTGAACATAGTTATCCTCCTATCACGCTATACTTGCTGTTATAGGCACCTTTTCAATCTCTCTATTATATCCGCAATACAATACGTTGCAGGGAAACATAAATAAACCAGAACTAGTGGCAGCTTGAAGAATATCATTATTAAAATAAACTAATCCGTTCGCTGTATCTAAATACTTTCCGTTATTTACATTGGTTAGCCGTAATGTCCCGCGTGCACTAGCAAGGTCAGCCCAATTAAAGTAATCAACTCTATATTGCTGTCCTGCTGCCACGGCAACAACTTGCCGAAATAGTCGGCTATATGTGGCATTCATTGTATTACGCGGATACCAGTATAACCCTAATCGCGTCACATTTTCGGGAATGGTAAATGTCGGCATATATTCCACTTGATTTTGAGCGTTATATTGATTTCGTGACGGAACAAAACAGGCGGTAGGAACATCAACGGGAATAGGAACATCCCCCCCTGATGTGGCTTGAAGTAATCTTCTATTAAACATTTTATCACTTTCTTAAAATTCAGAATAAATCATATAGCAAATACCAATGATAGCCCACGTTATCGCACCCATAAATATCGCTTCCACGTCAACGCCTACTTTTCTTTTGTCGCAGCGTTTTTCTCGCCATAACTGCCCATTCGTGACTTGACCAAACTAGACAGGTTGGGCAAATATTTACGTCAAGCCGCCCGTAAGTAAAGCTTTTGCAGGCGTCCGCTGAATATTCTTCATTGCATAGATTGCACTTAATTTTCCCGTTTTCCATTTCAAAACCTCTCTTAGTTTGTATGCTAAATTTGCTGGTATAAATGCGGTAAAATACGATAATTTATCGCTAAATTATTTATGTAGTTTAAATGTCAAAAACAGCGTTTTTTGCTATCTCTTTTTTTGAGATATCAAATTTACCCATTTTTGATGTTTTGCTTTATTTAGGTGTGCCAGTATTACTACTGTCTCTTATACACATCTCCGAGCCCACGAGACCGATCAGTATCTCG
>ERZ1027194.1078-NODE-1078-length-12784-cov-5.253280_pt1 | contig 12784 bp, 10 predicted proteins | sample MGYA00519246_ERZ1027194 | MGnify/ENA primary metagenome ERZ1027194 (study PRJEB26926, sample SAMN06164505) | human gut metagenome | biome: ENVO:00009003; feature: ENVO:2100002; material: ENVO:00002003 | host: Homo sapiens | place: USA | collected 2012 ...
GGCTTCACGCCGCTGCCGACGGTCACCGAATTGGCGATCTCCTCGTAACTGTTGTAGAAGCCGTCGGCCTGGTAGAGATACCACGCGTCGATGGGTTCGCCCTCGCGGATGATGTTGAAGGTCTTGATGTACTCCTGCCCGTCGAGGTCGACGACGATGTTCTTGTTGTAGCAGAAGTTGCCGCCGAGGCTGTAATGGAAATTCTTGACCGCGCTCCGCCACTGGAGGTTCAGCTCGACGCCGTCGTTGGCCACCACGCCGATGTTCTGCTTCGGGCCGTTCAGGTTGCCGATCTGCGCCGGAATCTTCACGTCGCGCAGGATGCCTTCGGTGCGTTTCTTATAGAGGTCGACGCTGAACAGCAGGCGGTGGTCGAAGGCCTCGAAATCCAGTCCGAGGTTGTAGGTGCGGGTGGTCTCCCACGAGATGTTCTCGTCGACGAAATCCTTGATCGCCGCGCCGCCCGACAGCACGTCGCCGAAGCTGTAATTGTAGCTCTTGTTCGCCAGCACGGCCATCAGGTACTCGTAGTTGCCGATGGCCTGGTTGCCCATCTCGCCGACCGAGCCGCGGAGCTTGAGCACGTCGACCGCCCGGACGTTCTGCATGAAATTCTCCTTGTCGATGCGCCATCCGACCGACACGGCGGGGAAGAAGGCCCATCGGTTGCCCTTGGCGAATTTCGACGAACCGTCGTAACGCGCCGTCACGTCGATCAGGTATTTCTCCTTGTAGTCGTAGGTGATTCGCCCGAAGTAGGAGAAGAGCAGTTCGAGCGACGATCCGCCCGAAATATCCTCCATCGTGGAGCCGACCGACAGGGCGGTGAGCTGGTTGTTGAAGTAGTCGCGTTTCTTGGCCTGGAAGTTCTTGCCGTCGTAACGCTTGTACTCCGTGCCGACCATCACGTTGAAGTTGTGGTTGCCGCCGAAGCTCTTGCCCCACGAAAGGGTGTTGTAGAAGGTGTAGTTGATCGCGTTGTTGTCCCAGTCCTTGGCCGAGACGTAGGCGCTGAAGTTCTTCCGCTCGAGGGTTTTGGGATTGTAGGTGTACATCGCGTGCTTGAAGTCCTTCGAATAGTGGTCGACCTTCACGTAGCCCAGGTTGGCGTTGTACTTGATGCCCCACGGCAGGTCGTAGCCGATGTTGATGCGCCCCAGAATGCGGTGAAGCTGACGTTTGGTGTTGCCCTCGTGCAGCTCCATGAGCGGATTCTCGGGGTTGTTGCGCCCGGGGGTCGAGAGCCACGTCGAGAGCCACTTGCCGTCGGGCAGCTGCGTGCCGAAGATCGGCAGGGCGCGGTTGATGACGTTGACCGTCGTCGATACGCCGTAGATCGGGTCGGTGTTGTAGCGCAGGTTGCCCAGCAGGCTGATGCCCACCTTCAGGCGCTTGGTCACCTGCGCGTTGATCTTCATGTCCCACGAGAAGCGTTCCGCGTCGTCGTTGGCGACCATGATGCCGCGCTGGTTCATGTAACCGCCGCCCAGCGAGTAGGAGATCTTGTCCGTGCCGCCCGAAACGCGGGCGTTGTACTGCTGGAGAAAACCGTTCTGGTAGCAGAGGTCGTACCAGTCGGAGGCGGGATAGATGTACTTGTCGTGCTTCATGCCCTCCTCGTATTCGAGGATGTCGTCGCGGTTGTAGGTCACCGTCAGCTTGCCTTCGTTCAGTTCGGCCTGGTTGCGCATGTTCATATACTGAATCGGGTCGGTCACCACGTCGGGCACGTAGGTCGCCGACTGAATGCCGAAGTTGGCGCTCAGCTTCACCACCGGCGCGCCCTTCTTGGCCTGCTTCGTGGTGATGAGGATGACGCCGTTGGCGGCCTTGGAACCGTAGATCGAGGCCGAAGCGTCCTTCAGCACCGAGATCGTCTCGATGTCGCCGGGATTCAGCTCGTTGAGCGAATACTCCATGCCGTCGACCAGCACCATGGGGCTGGAACTGCTCATCGTGCCGACGCCGCGTATGCGGATCGTCGCGCCGTCGCTGCCGGGCTTCGACGAAGCCTGGTTGATGTAGACGCCGGGCATCGAATAGAGCGCCTGCGAGGCGTGCGTCATGGGCTGGTTCTCGATCTCCGACATCTGGCGCACGGCGACCGAGCCGGTCAGGTTGACCTTCTTCTGCACGCCGTATCCGATCACCACCACGTCGTCGAGGAGCTGGTTATTCTCCTTCAGCACCACGGTCAGATGCGTCCGGTTGCCCACTTCGACCTGCGCCGCGTCGTAACCGATGAACGACACGCTGAGCCGCGCGCCCGCAGTCACGTTCAGGGCGAATTCGCCCTTCGAATTGGTCACCATGCCGTTCGTCGTGCCCTCGACCAGCACGTTCGCCCCCACGATCGGATCGCCGGCCTCGGTCTCGACGCGGCCCTTCAGCTGGTATTCCCGGCCCCGGCCTGCCGGGTCGGATTTGTAAAGCACGATGTGGCGGCCTTCGAGTTTGGCCAGAATTCCCTGGTCGGCGAGCACGCCGTCGAGCAGTTTCAGGACGTTCTGATCGTGCGCCTCGACCGAAACGCGCTTCCGGAGGTCGATCTCGCTCTCCCGATACCAGAACGAGTAGCCGCTCTGCGTCTTGACCGCTTCGATCACCTCGCGCACGGTGGCGTTCTTCAGCGTCAACGAAATCACGGGATTCTGCGCGTAAAGAGCCTGGGCCGCCACCGTGAACCAACACAGGGTCAGCAATCCGTTCAGTCTGCACAGCATCCGCTGGCCGAAAAGGTCCCGGAAGGACCTTCTGCTGGTAGAATTGTTACTCATAAGGATTGAAATTTAGGTTGTAGTGAAAAAAATCGTGAATCTCTATCGGTTTCTGTAAAGCTCGAAATGGTTCTTGCGGCTGCGGCAGAGGATGCGGCTGTCGGCCGAGATGATCCGCATGATTTCGTGGATGTTCTCGCCGTCGACGAACTCACCCGTGAAACAGATCCTGCGCAGCCGTTCGTCGGGGATCGTGATGTCGACGTTGAACTGCCTTTCGAGGCTCCGGGCGATCGACGCCAGGGGTTCGGCCCGGAAGTAGAGCCTGTCCTCCTGCCACGAGAGCACCTGCTCGACGTTCACCCTGCGCAGCGACAGCAGCCCGGAGGTCCTCTCGAAGAATCCCTGCTCGCCGGGACGCAGCCGCACGCTCCGCGACTCGGGACCGCCGTCCACCAGCAAGCTGCCCGTCGCCAGCGTGATCTGGTAATTCTCGTCCTCGGAATAGGCGTGCACATTGAAAGTCGTTCCGAGCACCGTCGAGACGACCTGTCCCGTGACGACGACGAAGGGCCTGCGGGCGTCGTGCTCGACCTCGAAATAGGCCTCGCCGTCGACCTCCACGCGGCGTTCGTCGCCGAACAGCGCGGGATAGACGATGCGCGTGCCGCCGTTGAGCCGCACCCGCGAACCGTCGGGCAGCACCACGTCGGACTTCACGCCCAGAGGCGTCGAGACGCTCACCGGCTGCGCCGCGGCGACCAGACGGCTTTCGGTCCGGCGTCCGCCCATGAACCAGCTGCCGCAGACGACGCCCGCCATCACGGCCGCAGCCGCGGCGTAGCGGACGATCCGCATCCGGATTCCCCGGCGGCGGATGCGCGAGCGCACGTCGGCCCACACCGCCTCCCGCATTCCGTCGGCCATGGCGTCGACTCCGGGTCCCACCCGGATGCCGTCCAGCAGCTCCGCCAGCCTGCGGCGGTCGCGCTCCGAACCTTCGATCAGTTCCGCCATCTCCAGCTCCCTCTTCGTATGCTGATATTGCATGATTTCTCCTTTTTGGTCGTATACACATATAGAGTGCGAAAGCCGCGGTTCCGTTTAAGGGAACCGCGGCTTTTTTTCGTTTTTTTCATTCCGGCAGGCGTCAGAAACGCGCCGTGAAGAGGAACAGCAGCAGGGAAACCAGCTTCAGGTCGGGATAATGCGTGCGTATGCCGGCCACGATCCTGTCGACGGCGATCTTGATCTGGACCCGCACCGTGCTCTCGGAGAGCGACAGCGCCTCGGCGATCTCGCGCGACGACAGCCCCTCCTGCCGGTTGAGCAGAAACACCGTGCGGCAGCGTTCGGGCAAATCGTTTATGAGACGGCGCACCAGCTCCTCGACTTCGGCCTCTATCAACCGGCTATCGGGAGCGTCTTCGCTGTGGGGGGGGGGAATTTCGGTCGATCAGCGAGATGGGAATCTCCTCGAACGAGAGGCAGCGGCGGCGCGTACGGGACTCCTTCAGATACCGGTTCGCCTCGTTGCGCGCGACGACGTAGAGGTAGGCGTCGATGTTTTCGATCCTCCGCAGCGCGACGCGGGACTTCCAGACGGCGACGAAGACGTTGCTCACGACCTCGCCGCAGGCCTCCCTGTTGCGCAGAAAATAGTAGGCGAACCGGAAAACGCTCCGGTAATAGAGATCATAGAAAACCCGGAAAGCGTAATCGTCGTTCTCGCTTACGGAAACAAGCAAATTCTCAAGTTCTTTTTTCTTCTCCACGTCCGGGCATGTTCAGGCTTTCACAAGACAAAATTAGGAAACTTTTTCAGAACCGCAATATACGGTTCCGTTAAAATCCCGCGACGCGGCCCCGGAGCGGCAGCCGCAAAGAGAGAGAGGGACCGCGCCCTCCGCACGGTCCCTCTCTCCGCCGGCCTGCGGCCGGATTATTTCCCTTCGTCGCCGCTGCGGATCTCCTTGCGGCGGATCTTGCCGCTGATGGTCTTGGGCAGCGACTCCACGAACTCGATCACGCGCGGGTATTTATAAGGAGCCGTGATGCGCTTCACATGGTCCTGCAACTCCCTGACCAGCGCCTCCCCGGCCTGCCCGCGGTAGGCCTCGGCGAGCACGATCGTCGCCTTGACGACCTGGCCGCGAATCTCGTCGGGAACGCCCGTAATGGCGCACTCCACCACCGCCGGGTGGGTCATCAGGGCGCTCTCCACCTCGAACGGACCGATGCGGTAGCCCGAACTCTTGATCACGTCGTCGGCACGCCCCACGAACCAGTAGTAGCCGTCCTCGTCGCGCCACGCCACGTCGCCCGTATAATACACCCCGTCGTGCCACGCCTCGCGGGTCAGCTCATCGTTCAGGTAGTAACCCTTGAACAGACCGAGCGGCTTGCCCCCGTCGGTGCGGATCACGATCTGCCCCTGCTCGCCGTCCTCGGCCGAACGGCCGTCGGGGGTCACCAGGTCGATCCGGTACTGGGGATTGGGGACGCCCATGCTCCCGGGTTTGGACTTCATCCACGGGAACGTGGCCAGCGTCAGCGTCGTCTCGGTCTGCCCGAAGCCCTCCATCAGGCGGATGCCCGTCAGACGCAGGAAGGTGTCGTACACGGCTCCGTTCAGCGCCTCGCCCGCCGTGGTGCAGTACTCCAGCGACGAGAGGTCGTATTTGGTGAGATCCTCGCGAATCAGGAAGCGGTAGACCGTCGGAGGCGCGCACAGCGACGTGATGCGGTACTGCTCGATCTTGCGCAGCATGTCCGCGGGCGTGAACTTCTCGTGGTCGTAGACGAACAGGCAGGCCCCGGCCAGCCACTGCCCGTAGAGTTTGCCCCACGCGGCCTTGGCCCACCCCGTGTCGGCGATCGTCAGGTGCAGGCTGCCTTCGTGGAGGTTGTGCCACAGCAGCCCCGTGGTGATATGTCCCAGCGGATAGGTGAAGTCGTGGGCCACCATCTTCGGCTCGCCGGTCGTCCCCGAAGTGAAATACATCATCATCACGTCGTCGTTGGCGTTCACCCGCTCCGGGCGCACGAAAGGAGCCGCCTTTTCGATGCCGGCGTGGAAATCGAGAAACCCTTCGGGGACCTCGGGCCCCACGCTGACGAGCAGTTCGGTGGTGGGGCTTTCGGGCATGGCCGCCGCGATGTGGTCGGTGATCACCCGCTCGCCCGCCGCGACGATGGCCTTGATCCCGGCCGTATTGCAGCGGTAGACAACATCCTTTTTGGTCAGCAGGTGGGTCGCCGGGATCACCACCGCGCCCAGCTTGTGCAGCGCCAGAATCGAGAACCAGAACTCGTAGCGGCGCTTGAGGATCAGCATCACCACATCGCCCTTTCCGATGCCGAGGCTCTGGAAATACGAGGCCGTGCGGTCGCTTTCGCGCTTGATGTCGGCAAAGGTGAACCGGATTTCGGCGCCCTGGTCGTCGGTCCACAGCAGCGCCTCCTTACCGGGCTGCTCGGCGGCGTATGCATCCACCACGTCGTAGCCGAAATTGAAATTCTCCGGAACCCGTATGTGCAGGTTCTTCCGATAATCCTCCTGCGAGACGAAGGAGGTCTGGGATAAAAATCGCTCTACCATGCTGCCGTTACATTATTATGGCCAGAAACCGCACCGTTTTGCCGTCGAGGGCTTTCATCCCGTGCGGCAGGCCCGAATCGAAATAGAGACTGTCGCCCGTGTTCAGCACGATCTCCTTGCCGTTCAGCCCGATCAGCAGGCGGCCCTCCAGCACGTAGTTCATCTCCTGCCCGGGGTGGCAGTTCAGGTGCATCGGGGCGTCGTCCGCAGCCGGCTCGACCGTCACGATGAAGGGGTCGATCTTCCGGTCGCGGAATCCCGCCGCCAACGCCTCGTACTTGTAGGCCTTCTGCCGTTCGACCGACACGCCCTTTCCGGCGCGGGTGATGAAATAGGCGTTCATCTTCGGCTCCTCGCCGAACATCAGCACATCGAGACTGATCCCGTAATGGCGGGATATGGTTTGCAGCACGTTCACCGAAAAATCGGCCGTGCCGCTCTCCATCTCCCTGTACTGTCCGACCGGAAGGTTGCAGCTCGCAGCCACCTCCTCCTGGGTCAGTTCAAGCGCTTCGCGCAGCCCGCGCAAACGGGTCGCAATCGACTGAATAGGGTCACACATTGTCTTTTCGTTTTAAATGAAAGGTCCGCGCTGCGGGTCCCGGACGAACAGGTTACAATCCGGAAGGCCGCCCATACGGCCCCTGCGCACCGCACGGGCCGTTTTCACTGGATGCAGGCCGTAAATATACTAAAAACTCTTAAAAACCGCAACTTCGCGCTCCGTTTCCCTTCCGCGCGCCTGCGGCGGCTATAATCAATCCGCCGGATGCAAAAAAATCCGGGCCGGATTTTGTTTTTTCCCGCAGAAACCCTATATTTGCCTCCAACAACCGGACGAATGACGATTTTCAACCATATCCATCATCACCATCACCACTTTACCGAGGGGTAGGTCGATTATGTATATGTAACAGGTTATTATAGAATACATGAAGCTCACCCCCTGCGGGTGGGCTTTTTTGCGTGCCGAACCGCAGGTGGGTGTCCGAAAGAAGCAAACAATCAAACACACACCGAATATGTTACGAATAGCCATCCAGGCCAAGGGCCGACTGAACGAACAGAGCATCGACCTGCTTTCCGAAGCAGGCATCCGCGTTGCCGAGAGCAAGCGCAAACTCATCTCCCGCGCGGAAGGGTTTCCGCTGGAAGTCCTCTACCTGCGCGACGACGACATCCCGCAGGCCGTCTCGATGGGGGTCGCCGACCTGGGCATCGTGGGGCTGAACGAGGTCGCCGAGAAGGGTTTCCCCGTCGAGCAGATCATGGACCTCGGGTTCGGAGGCTGCCGCCTCTCGCTGGCCGTACCCAAAACGACCGCCTACGAAGGCCTCGCGTTCTTCCGCGGCCGGCGCGTCGCCACCTCCTACCCCAACATCCTCGCCCGCTACTTCGCCGAGAAGGGGATCGAGGCCGAGATCCACACCATCGAAGGCTCCGTGGAGATCGCCCCGGCGGTAGGCATGGCCGACGGCATCTTCGACATCGTCTCCTCGGGCGGCACGCTCATCTCCAACGGGCTGGTCGAGGTCGAGAAGGTCCTCTTTTCCGAGGCGGTGCTCATCGCCTGCCCGGGGCTTGACAGCGACAAGCGCCGCGAAACGGAGCAGCTGACCTTCCGCCTCAACTCGATCCTCGACAGCCGCGGCATGAAATACGTGCTGATGAACCTCCCCAAGGAGCGGCTCGGCGACGCCATCCGGATACTCCCCGGCATGCGCAGCCCGACGGTGCTGCCGCTGGCGCAGGAGGGGTGGTGCTCGATCCACGCCGTCATCTCCCAGGACCAGTTGTGGGAGCGCATCGAACGGCTCAAGGAGATCGGGGCCGAAGGCATCCTGATCCTGGCACTCGAAAACATGATCCGCTAAAAATCCGGAACCGTCATGGAAATTCTGAAAATCCACAACAATCCCGAACGCGCCGAGTGGGCCGCCCTCACCGAGCGCTTCACCCGGGAAGAGGAGGAGATCACGCGACAGGTGACCGAAATCCTCGCCGACGTAAAATCCGGCGGCGACCGCTCGCTGCGCGAAGTCACCCGCCGCGTCGAGGGGCGCGATCCCCGGACGTTCGAAATTCCGGCCGACGTGCGCGCCGCAGCCGCCGCGCTCATCCCCGCCGCGCTGAAAGAGGCCCTCGCCGCCGCGAAAGCGAACATCGAGACCTTCCACCGCGCCCAGCTGCCGCCCGAGGTCGACATCGAGACGATGCCGGGCGTCCGGTGCGTGCAGCGCGCCGTGCCGATCCGCCGCGTGGGCCTTTACATCCCGGGCGGCAAGGCGCCGCTCTTCTCCACGGTGCTGATGCTGGCCGTCCCGGCCCGCGTCGCCGGCTGCGGGGAGGTCATCCTCTGCACCCCCGCGCGCCCCGACGGCACGATAGCCCCCGAAATCCTCTATGCCGCCGATCTGTGCGGCGTCGACCGCATCTTCTCCGTCGGCGGGGCGCAGGCCGTGGCGGCCATGGCCTACGGCACGGAGAGCATCCCGCGCGTCGACAAGATTTTCGGTCCCGGCAACCGCTATGTCACCAAGGCCAAGCAACTGGTCGGCGCCAACGACGTGGCCGTCGACCTGCCCGCCGGGCCCTCGGAGGTGCTGGTGCTGGCCGACGACGAAGCGTCGCCCGCCTTCGCCGCCGCCGACCTGCTGTCGCAGGCCGAGCACGGGGACGACAGCCAGGCCATCCTGGTGTGCCGGACGGAGCGTTTCGCACGGCAGGTAACCCGGGCCGTCGAGGAGCAGATCCGGTATCTCAGCCGCGGCGAGGCGATCCGCAATTCGCTGGCCAACAGCCGGATCGTATTGTTCGACGAGGAATACAAGCAGATTGCGTTCGCCAACGCCTATGCCCCGGAGCACCTGATCGTCTCGATGCGCGACGCATGGGGCATCGCCGCCAAGATCACGGCCGCGGGCAGCGTCTTCATCGGCAATTACTCGCCCGAAAGCGCCGGGGACTACGCCTCGGGCACCAATCACACGCTGCCCACGGGCGGCTGGGCCCGTGCCTGCAGCGGGGTGAACGTCGACAGTTTCATGCGCAAGATCACATTCCAGGAGCTGACGCGCGACGGGCTCGACGCGCTGGCGCCCGCAATCACGGCCATGGCCGAGGCCGAAGGGCTCGACGCACACGCCAACGCCGTGCGCGTCCGGATGAAAGGAGGGATACTATGAAACCGCTGTCGCAGTTGGTGCGCCCCAACATCCTGGCGCTGCAACCCTACTCCACAGCCCGCGACGAATATGCGGGCGGCGGGATCGACGTATGGCTCGACGCCAACGAAAGCCCCTACGACAACGGCGTGAACCGTTACCCCGACCCGCACCAGCGGGCGCTGAAAGCCCTGATCGCAGAACTGAAGGACGTGGACGCCGGGCGGATCTTCCTCGGCAACGGCAGCGACGAGGCCATCGACCTCGCATTCCGGATCTTCTGCCGGCCGGGGCTGGACAACGCCGTGTCGATCGCCCCGACCTACGGGATGTACCGCGTGGCGGCTGCGACGAACGACGTGCAGATGCGCGAAGTGCCGCTGGGAGCCGGCTACTCGCTCCCGGTCGGGGCGCTGCTGGCGGCAGCCGACGAGCGCACGAAGCTGATATGGCTCTGCTCGCCCAACAACCCCACGGGCAATGCGTTCCCGGCACAGGAGATCGAAAGCCTGCTCCGCCGCTTCGACGGCATCGTCGTGCTGGACGAAGCCTACATCGACTTCGCCGACGGCGGCGGGTTCCTGCCGCGGCTCGGCGAGTTTCCGAACCTGATCGTCCTCCAGACGCTCTCCAAGGCGTGGGGCATGGCCGGGCTGCGGCTCGGACTGGCTTTCGCCTCGGAGGAGATCGCCGGCCTATTCGGCCGGGTGAAATACCCTTACAACATCAACACGCTCACGCAGCGGGCCGTCGCGGAATCGCTCCGCAGGGACATCTCGGCCCAGGTCGCGGCGATCCGCGCCGAACGCTCGCGCCTGGCGGCGGCACTCGCGGCATGCCCCTGCATCGGGCAGGTCTACCCGTCGGAAGGCAACTTCCTGCTGGTAAAGACCGCGGCACCCGACCCGTTGTACCGGGAGCTGGTCGCAGCGGGGGTCATCGTCCGCAACCGTTCGCGGATCGCAGGTTGCGAAGGCTGCCTGCGCATCACGGTCGGGCGCCCGGAGGAGAACGACCGCATGTTGGAAACCGTCAAAAATTTCCGCCCATGAAAAAAGCGCTCTTCATAGACCGCGACGGCACCGTGATCGCGGAGCCGCCCGCGGATTACCAGGTCGACAGCCTCGAAAAGCTGGAATTCATACCCGGTGCGATCTCGGCGCTCCGGACGCTCCGGGGGCTGGATTTCGAGCTGGTGATGGCGACGAACCAGGACGGGCTGGGCACGGAGGCCTTCCCGGAGGAGGATTTCCGGCCGCCGCACGAAAAAATGCTGCGCACGCTCGCAGGCGAAGGCGTCGCGTTCGACGACATGCTCATCGACCGCACGTTCGAAAGCGACGATGCCCCGACGCGCAAACCCCGTACGGGCATGTTCGGCCGCTACACGGACGGGTCGTACGACCTCGGGACGAGCTACGTCGTCGGCGACCGGGCGACCGACATCCTGCTGGCGCGCAACCTCGGGGCGAAGGGCATCCTTTTGGCGCCTGCCGCCGAAGGACGCAGGATGCTGCGGGAAGCGGGCGCGGAAGAGGCATGCGTGCTCATCACGGACTCGTGGGCCGAGATCGCGGAATACATCCGCCGCGGGGAACGGCGGGTCGTCGTGACGCGCGAAACGCGCGAAACGCAGATCACCGTACGCATAGACCTCGACGGCCGGGGCTTCGGTACCTGCGGGGCCGCCCCCGGCGACGGGATTTCCACCGGGCTGCGGTTCCTGGATCACATGCTGACCCAGATCGCCCACCACGGCGGGGTGTCGCTCACGGTGGAGGCGCACGGCGACCTGGACATCGACGAGCACCACACGATGGAAGACGTGGCGATCGTGCTGGGCGAGGCCATCGACCGCGCCCTGGGGTCGAAGGCGGGCATCGGCCGCTACGGCTTCGCACTGCCGATGGACGACTGCCGGGCGCTGGTACTGCTCGACTTCGGGGGGCGCATCGACTTCGAATGGGACGCCGAATTCCGCCGCGAGCGGGTCGGGGACGTCCCGACGGAGATGTTCCGCCACTTTTTCCACTCGCTCTGCTGCGCGGCACGCTGCAACCTGCAGATTTCGGCGCGCGGCGGGAACGACCACCACAAGGCCGAGGCGATCTTCAAGGCTTTCGCGCGTGCGCTGCGCATGGCCGTGGCACGCACCGGCTTCGGATACGACATACCCAGCAGCAAAGGCATACTATGATAGCGATCACGGATTACGATACGGGCAACCTGCGTTCGGTGGCCAATGCCCTGCGGCGCATCGGCGCCGAATTTACGGTCACGTCCGACGCCGCGGTGCTGCGGCAGGCGGACAGGGTGCTCCTCCCGGGCGTGGGCGAAGCCTCGTCGGCAATGGCCAAACTCCGCGAACGGGGACTGGATGCGCTCATCCCCACCCTGACGCAACCCGTACTGGGCATCTGCATCGGCATGCAGCTGATGTGCCTGGACAGCGAGGAGGGAGACACCCGCTGCCTGGGCATCTTCCCCGCGCACGTCGTGCGGCTGAGAGGCGGGGAAAATCCGCTGAAGATTCCCCACGTAGGCTGGGACACCGTCGGCAGGCTCCGCAGCCCGCTTTTCGACGGCCTCGGCGAAGACACCTACCTCTACTATGTCCACTCCTTCGCGGCGCAGGCGTGCGACGCCACGATCGCCCAAACCGACTACGGAGGGATCTTCAGCGCCGCCCTGGGGCGCGGCAATTTCTTCGGCACGCAGTTCCACCCCGAAAAGAGCGGGCGGGCGGGCGAGCGGATACTACGCAATTTCCTAAAACTCTGACGACATGAAAATCGAAATCATACCCGCAACGGACATCATCGGCGGCGCCTGCGTGCGCCTGACGCAGGGCGACTACGGCCGCCGGACGACCTACTACCGCGACCCGCTGAAAGCGGCGCAACGCTTCGAAGAGGCGGGCATCCGCCGGCTACACATGGTCGACCTCGACGGCGCCAAGGCGTCGGAGCCCCGCAACCTCGCCGTGCTGGAACGCGTGGCGACGAAAACCACGCTCGAAGTACAGTACGGCGGCGGCATCAAGAGCAAAGAGGCGCTCGAAGCGGTCTTTTCGAGCGGCGCGAAGCGTGCGATCTGCGGCAGCATCGCAGCCACGCAGCCCGACATGTTCTCCCGCTGGCTCGCCGACTTCGGCCCGCAGCGGATGGTCCTCGGCGCCGACACGCGCGACGGGCTGATCTCGATCAACGGCTGGCAGCAGACCGCCACCATGGGCGTCGAAGAGCTGATCGAGCACTTCCGTCCCGTCGGGCTTTCACAGGTCATCTGCACCGACATCACGC
>ERZ1027194.1079-NODE-1079-length-12779-cov-5.673609_pt1 | contig 12779 bp, 9 predicted proteins | sample MGYA00519246_ERZ1027194 | MGnify/ENA primary metagenome ERZ1027194 (study PRJEB26926, sample SAMN06164505) | human gut metagenome | biome: ENVO:00009003; feature: ENVO:2100002; material: ENVO:00002003 | host: Homo sapiens | place: USA | collected 2012 ...
GAGATACTGATCGGTCTCGTGGGCTCGGAGATGTGTATAAGAGACAGGCCCAGCAGACCGCCGCCGAACGTGCCGGCTCCGAAGAACTCACGGAATACGCACATGACGATCAGCACGAGGGTGTAGCCGATGCCCTGGCAGATGCCGTCCACCGCGGAAGCACCCACGCCGTTCTTGGAGGCGAAGCCCTCCGCACGGCCGAGGATGATGCAGTTCACGACGATCAGGGGGATAAACACGCCCAGAGAGCTGGACAGGGCGGGAACGAACGCCTTGAGCAGCAGGTCCACGCAGGTGACGAAGCCGGCGATGACCACGATGTAGCAGGCGATACGCACTTCGTTGGGAATGATCTTGCGCAGCAGGGAGATGAAGATGTTGGAGAGGGTCAGGATAATGAGCACGGACACGCCCATGCCCAGGCCGTTGAAGAACGACGTGGTGATGGCCATGGTGGAGCACATACCCAGCACCTGCACCAGCACAGGGTTCTGTGTGATGAGGCCCTCTTTCAGTTGCTTACCGAAATTCATAAATGCAGCTCCTCCTTTCTTAGCCCAGCAGCTCGGCAACAGCCAGAGCGGCATTGGCGCCCATGTTGATGCCCTTGGTGGAGACGGTAGCGCCGGAGACGGCGATGATGTTCTTGCCCACCACCAGGGAGCCCGCGCCGCTCTCACCGATGAACTGATCCAGGACCGGCTCGCCGGCGGCGTTGGGCTCGTTGCCCACGACCTTGGTGCCGATGCCGGACGTCTCGGCGTGGCTGACCACGGAGATGCCGGTGATGGCCTTGTCGGCGTCCACGCCCACCATCATCACGATGCTGCCCTGGGAGCCGGAGGCGGAGATCTTCATAACATAGCCGTTGTCGGCACCGGCGGTGGTCATGGGATACAGCTCCACCAGCTTGCCGCCCTGAGAGGCAGCCGCCGCGGTCATGTCGTCGGTGATGTCCAGCTTGTCGCCAAACTCGCTGCCCTCGGGAGCCACAGCGCTCATGGCGATGCGGGTGTTCTCCGCATCGATGGCGGCGATCTTGTCGGCGGTCACGTTGTCGACCAGACCCAGCAGGGCGGCCACAATGAGGGAAATAACAGTCAAGGTGCCGGCGACCTTGAGAATAAACTTACCGGAGATCTTCATTACTTCGCCGCCTCCTTCTTTTCTTTCTTGGGCGCACCATAGATGACGGGACGGATGTACTTATCCAGCAGCCAGGTGGTGCAGTTCATGATCAGGATGGAATAGCAGACGCCCTCGGGATAGGAGCCGAAGCGGCGGATAAAGCAGGTCAGCAGACCGCAGCCGAGGCCGAAGATCAGCTGGCCGGGCTTAGTGACGGGGGAGGTGGCATAGTCGGTAGCCATAAAGATGGCACCCAGCATCAGGCCGCCGCCGAACACGTTGTACAGCATATACTGCACGTTGTCGATACCGGCGGGCGCCGCGATCAGGGTCAGGATGGCCACGGTGCCGATGTACGCCACGGGGATCTGCCAGGAGATGACCTTGCGGATGAGCAGGTAGACACCGCCCACCAGCAGACACAGGGCGGAGACCTCACCCAGGGAGCCGCCGACCTTGCCCAGGAACATATCGCCGATGGAGTAGTTGCTCATCAGGGTGGTGAACGCCTCCTCGGTGCCCTCCTTCATAACGGCCATGGGGGTGGCGGCGGAGGTGACATCGGGACGGATCTGAGGAATGGCCCAGGTGGTCATCCATGTGGCATAGCTGGCCAGCAGGAACGCACGGCCCGCCAGCGCGGGGTTCAGGAAGTTGCAGCCGATGCCGCCGTAAAGCTGCTTGACCACAACGATGGAGAAGAACGCGCCGATGATGATGACCCACCAGGGCAGGTCAACGGGGCACACGAAGCTCAGCAGGATACCGGTGACCACAGCGGACAGGTCGCCCACCATGCAGGACTTCTTCATGACCTTGCGGTAGGCCCACTCAAAGAACACGCAGGATACCACGGAGACAGCGGTCAGCAGCAGAGCCTTCCAGCCGAAGCAGTACACGCTCCAGGCCAGTGCGGGCAGCAGCGCGATGATCACGTCCAGCATGATGCTGCGGGTATCCTCGTTGGAACGGATGTGGGGGGAGGAGGACGCGATCAGCTTGAGATTCTTGTAATCAGTCATGGTTTACGCCTCCTTCTTTTCGGCAGCGGCCTTTGCTTCGGCCTCCGCCTTGGCCTTGGCGGCCATTCTCGCGTTGTTGACCTCCTGCTTGCCCAGACGGAACGCATGGGTCAGGGGCAGGCGGGCAGGACAGGTGTAGGTGCAGGCGCCGCACTCGATGCAGTCCATGCCGTGCAGCACGTTCTGCCAGGTGTCCACGTCGCCCTTCATCAGGTACTTGTACATGAAAATGGGCTCCAGACGGATGGGGCACACGCCCACGCACTTGCCGCAGCGGATACACTGGGGATCCTCGACGTACTGCTCCTCCTTGTCGGCGAAGGCCAGCATGGCGCCGGTGCCCTTGCCCACGGAGACGTCCACGTCGTACTGGGCCAGGCCCATCATCGGGCCGCCCATGATGAGCTTGTAGGTCTCGTCCTTCAGGCCGCCGCAGGCGTCAAACAGCTTGGTAATGGGGGTGCCGATGGGGCACTCGATGTTCTTGGGCTCGATGACGCCGGAACCGGAGACGGTGACGATCTTGTTGACCACGGGCATACCCTCATACACCGCGCGGTAGATGGCGCAGGTGGTATTCAGGTTGAAGATGCAGCAGCCCGCGTCGGCAGGCAGCTTGCCGCTGGGCACCTGACGGCCGGAGACGGCCTGGACCAGCTGCTTCTCAGCGCCCTGGGGATAGCGGGTGTGCAGGACCTCCACCACCACGGGGGCGTTCAGCTCCGCGATCTTGGCGTTCAGGACGTCAGCCGCGTTCTGCTTGTTGGCCTCGATGCCGATGTACACCTTATCCACGCCGAAGCACTTGGCCAGCAGGGTCGCGCCCTTGATGACCTGCTCCGGACGCTCCAGACAGGTGCGGTGGTCGCCGGTGATGTACGGCTCGCACTCCGCGGCATTGATGATCACATAGTCCACCTTGCCCAGACCGGAAGAGATCTTCACATGGGTTGGGAACGTCGCGCCGCCCTGGCCGACGATGCCGGCGTTCTTGACGATCTCCACCAGCTGCTCGGGCGTCAGGCTGTCGGGATCCGCCACGGGCTTGACTTCCTCGGACACCTCGTCCTGGAAGTCGTTTTCAATGACCACGGACATCATCTTGCCGCCCATAGAGAAGGGACGGGGCTCCACGGCCTTGACCGTGCCGGAGATGCTGGCGTGGATGGGGGCGGAAACAAATCCGCCGGGTTCGCCGATCCTCTGTCCAATTTTAACCTTGTCGCCTACCGCTACAATAGGCTTGCAAGGCGCACCGATGTGCATAGACATGGGAATGACCACCTCAGCCGGCGCCGCCAGCTTTTCGATGGCCTTTTCATTGGTCGCGGCCTTCATGTCGTTGGGATGAACGCCGCCAAAGAAAGCTTGTGCCATTGTCTTCACCTCATCTTACTACCGGGTGGCGCTATGCCACCGCATACTGTCTTAAATATTACAACAAAACTTTTCTCTTGTCCAGCCCCGCGTTGAAATTCCCACGTTTTTTTGCGGTTTTTGTCGGAAACTTCACCGGCAAAGACCGCCTCTTGTGTTTTTCGGGCAGCTGTGCTACACTATACGGTAGAGGGACGGACACCGCCGGAAAAAACTTCCTGCACTGCGGCAGACGGTCCTCCGCCGGATATCAAACTCTATTCCGAAAGGATGGTATTTTAGTATGGTACTTGACCGTGGTTCCCTGAAGCGGGAGTCCAAGGCGCTGCTGAAAACCGCACAGGTCAGCCCTTACCTGTTTACGCTGGTGCTGCTGGCCATCATGTTCGTCATCAACGGCATCAGCGACTATGTGCAGATGGACGACGAGTTCGCCTATGTCTACTCCCTGCGGTTCGATATGGATCTGAGCTTCCTGGCGCTGCACCGGGCGTTCCCCGCTTTTGCGGTGTGGTTCGTGTCTATCGTGTGCACGCTGCTGGGCGTAGTGCTCAACGTCGGTGCGTCCCTGTACCACCTGGGCATCCGCCGTGGTGAGGAGATGCCGTATGTGACGCTGTTCGACGGCTTTGCCTTTGCCGGAAAGGTCATCCTGCTGTTCATCGTGCAGTACATTTTCATTCTCTTGTGGACGTTTCTGCTGGTGATCCCCGGCATCGTGGCGGCCTACCGCTACCGCTTTGCTATGCTGAACCTGTGCGAAAACCCGGAGATCGGCGTCATGGAGGCCCTCAACATGAGCAAAGCCCAGACCCTGGGCTTCAAGTGGCAGCTGTTCGTGCTGGACCTGAGCTTTATCGGCTGGAATATTCTGGTGGGTCTGACGCTGGGCATTCTGGATATCTGGGTGGCGCCGTACATCGCCCAGAGCAACATCGCCTTCTTCCAGGAGATCAAAAAGATCAAGGGCGTAGGCTTCTTCCCGCCGCGGCCGGAGGATGACGATCAGTTCCGCCCCCATGACCCCTTTGGCGAGGATAACTGGTAATATGCAGAGAACAAGCCCCGGGGCATCGCTCCGGGGCTTGTTGTATTCACGCTTCGGCGGGAGCCGCTTCCTCTGCCTGCGGCATCTCAGCCGGGGCGCTGCCGTCGAAGGGCGTCTCCAGACAGGTCAGGTCCCGCAGGCACCTGCGGAAGTCGTGACAGAAGGCTGCATACTCATAGCCGGTGCAGATACGCTCGTCCATAACGATGCCCAAAGGCATCATCTTCTTGGTCAGGTCACCGTTCATGTAGTTAGGTACCGGCTTGCCCATGCAGACGAACACGCTGGTGGTGCCGAATTCATAGCAGTGGTGGTGGATGTAGCTGGTCTTGATGGAGGCCAGGTTGGTGATGAACATACTGGTGTGGAAGGGACTCAGGTCGATGATCTTCCGGGGCAGCAGGCCATGCTTGTCCAGATGGTAGGCCAGCCAGATCACGAACTTGGGCAGGCCGGGGATGGAGAACATCATCTTGGCGAACTTGTCGGTGCTGTTCTTCTGCTCCGTCTGGCTGTTGACGGCGATGGCATCGGCGATCTTCTGGTTGATGGTGAAAATAGTGTCCTTGGGCTCCAGATAGATCTTCAGCGTCGTCTCATCCGGGCTGCCGTCGGCCCGCTTTTTCAGGATGACAAAGGAGACGCAGAAATGGTTGCGCTCATAGAGATGACTGTTGACCACAAACCAGTTGAGCTTGGGGTTGGTCTGATAGGCCTTGTAATAGGCGGCGATGATCACCGCCATGTGGTTGATGCGGATCCCAGCGCGCCGTTTTTCGCGGATATAGGCCTTGATGCCCTCCTCGTCGATGTTTTCGGTGATGGTGTTCCAGGCATCGTACCGCTTGGGCATGATGTAGGGAATGGCTGCCACGATGGGGGGCAGGTCCTTTACTCGCTTTCCGTCAGGGCGCATGAGCAGTTCCTCGATTCTGTCTGTATTGTATCCATCATAGACCATATGGCCGCGGATTGCAAGCTGTTGTTTTCTTTTCCGAACAGGTGCGGAAAAGAAATTTTTTCTTTACCTTTCCGCACGATGTTGATATAATAAAGTATTAGTAATGTTATCATGGGATGAAAGTTCCATTTATCATGCAGAGAGGAAGGTGACCGCCGTGCGGTTCAGCAAGTGGCATATCGCGCCGGAAAAGCCGGAGGCGCAGGCATGTCTGCGCGCGGCCGGCTATCCCTATCTGGTGGCCGCCGTGCTCTCCGCCCGCGGCATCGAAACGCCGGAGCAGGCCGCCGCCTTTCTGGAGCGTGAGGACAAGCTGACCATCAGTCCCTTCCTGATGCGGGACATGGACAAGGCCGCGGCGCGTGTGCAGCAGGCGATCGCGAATGGCGAGAGGATCGCCGTGTTCGGCGACTATGATGTGGACGGCATTACCGCCACCTGCATCCTGGTAGACTATCTCAAGAGCCGGGGCGCCGACGTGGTGCACTACATTCCCCGGCGCATCGAGGACGGCTACGGTCTCAGCCGTGACGCCATCAAGGGCCTTTTCGACCAGGGCGTGCGCCTGCTGGTAACGGTGGACTGCGGCATCACCGGTGTGGAGGAGGTGGACTACGCCAACTCACTGGGGCTGGACGTGGTCATCACCGACCACCACGAGTGCCGGGAGGTCCTGCCCCGGGCCGTGGCTGTGGTGGACCCCCACCGGGCGGACTGCGGCTATCCCTTCAAGCATTTGGCCGGCTGCGGCGTGGCGCTGAAGCTGGTGCTGGCCCTGGGCGGGCCGGACCGGGAGGAGCCTCTCTTTGCCCGGTACTGCACACTGGCGGCCATCGGCACGGTAGCGGACGTCATGCAGATGTCCGGCGAAAACCGCACCATCGTCTCCCGCGGGCTGGCCACGCTGGAGCATTCGGACTTTATCGGCCTGCACGCCCTGCTGCGGGAGGCGGGTCTGAGCGGGAAGGAGATCTCCTCGGTGCAGATCGGCTTCGTGCTGGCGCCGCGGATCAACGCTGCCGGACGCATGGGCGCGGCGGACAAGGCGGCGGAGCTGCTGCTGTGCACCGATCCCGCCGCGGCGGAGGCCATGGCTAAGGAGCTGTGCGCTCTGAACCGGGAGCGCCAGAACGTAGAGCAGGATATCTACACCCAGGCGGAGGAGATGATCGACCGGATGCCGGAGCGCCAGCGCAGCGCGCTGGTGCTGGAGAGCAGCCGGTGGCACCAGGGCGTGGTGGGCATCGTGGCCAGCCGCCTGTCGGAAAAATACTCCCGGCCCAGCTTTATGATCCATCTGAACGGCAGCACCGGCAAAGGCAGCTGCCGCAGCTGGGGCGGCTTTAATCTGTTCGCCGCACTGGAAAACTGCAAGGACCTGCTGCTGGGCTTCGGCGGACATGAGCTGGCGGCGGGCTTTACCATCGACCGGGACAACATACCGGCCTTCCGGGACCGGATGAATGAATATGCCCGCAGCTACTGCGGCGGACAGCAGCCGGAGTCGGCACTGGAGATCGACGTGGCCATCGCCCACCCCGCCGCGGTGACGCTGGAGGAGCTGGAGGCCCTGTCCGTGCTGGAGCCCTATGGCAGCGGCAACGCCAGACCGCTGTTCTGCCTGCTGGGCGCCACGCTGCTGCGGACCCAGAACGTGGGCCAGAACCGGCATCTGAAGCTGCGGCTGGGCAAGGGCTGCGCCCAGTTCGACGGCATATTCTTCTCCACCGTGGCCGAGCGCTGCGGGTGCCATCCGGGCGACCGGGTGGACGCGGCATTTTATTTGCAGATCAACGAGTTCCGGGGCAGCCGGACGGTACAGCTGCAGATGGTGGACATCCGGCCCTCCCTCTGCGCCAGCGGGCGGGAGCAGGAGGCGCTGACACTGGCCCACCGGTGCGCCGCCGGAAAGGCCGTTTCTCTGCGGGAGGCGCGGCGGGCGCTGCCCACCCGGGAGCAATTTGCCGCCGCCTGGCGGTTTTTAGACCGAACAGTGCCCGAGGACGGGCTGACCACAGACCGCTTGCCGCTGCTGCGGCTGATGGCGGCGGAGTTGGGCGGCGCGGAACCGGTACTGCGGGCAGCCATGTGCGCCGCGGTGTTCCGGGAACGGGGATTGCTGGACTGGCAGCTGAACGGCGACGCCATCACGCTGCACCTGCGGCGGGGACAACACGTAGCACTGGATCAGTCGCCGCTGATGAACACGCTGCAAAACGATAACGAGAAGGGAGGCGGTGCGCTGTGACACCTCAGGAGCAATACGAACATCTTGTGGAGACGGTAAAGGGCTACAACCCGGCGGCGGGCTTTGACCAGATACGCGCCGCCTATGAATTCGCTGATACCCACCACGCGGGGCAGAACCGCAAGGACGGCTCGCCCTTTATCACACATCCCCTGGCGGTGGCACAGATCGTGGCGGAGGAGCTGCACCTGGACACAGAGTCTATTGTGGCGGCCCTGCTGCACGACACCATCGAGGATACCACCGCCACCCACGAGGAGCTGGCAAAGCTGTTTTCCCCTACGGTGGCGGATCTGGTGGAGGGCGTCAGCAAACTGACGCGGGTCCACTACACCTCCAAAGAAGAGGAGCAGATGGAGAACCTGCGGAAGATGCTCATGGCCATGGCCAAGGACATCCGGGTCATCCTCATCAAGATCTCCGACCGGCTGCACAATATGCGGACTATGGAGTACCAGACGCCGGAGAAGCAGAAGCAGAAGTCCTTTGAGACTATGGAGATCTACGCTCCCATCGCACACCGACTGGGTATGCAGAAGATGAAATGGGAGCTGGAGGACCTGTCGCTGAAGTATCTGGACCCGGTGGGCTACCGGGAGATCACCGAGGCGCTGGACGAAAAGGCCGCGGAGTACGACGGGTTCATGTCCGCCGTGCACGACCGCATCGTCACGCGGCTGAAGGAGGAGGGCATCGACGCCACGGTCTACGGCCGGATGAAGCACCCCTACTCCATCTACCGCAAAATGTACACCCAGAACAAGAGCCTGGACGATGTGTTCGACCTGTTCGCCTTCCGGGTCATTGTGGACACGGTGGCGGACTGCTACAACGTGCTGGGCATTATCCACGACCTGTTCAAGCCCATTCTGGGCCGGTTCAAGGATTACATCGGCACGCCGAAGCCCAATATGTACCAGAGCCTGCACACCACGGTGGTGGGCGAAAGCGGCATCCCCTTCGAGGTACAGATCCGGACGAAGGAGATGCATGAGGTGGCGGAGTACGGCGTGGCCGCCCACTGGAAGTACAAGCAGAACGGCCAGGGCGCCGGCGACGAGCGCAGCTATGAGTGGGTGCGCCGCCTGCTGGAAAATCAGGAGGACGCCGACGCCGAGGACTTCATCCACTCACTGAAGGTGGATATGTTCGCCGACGAGGTGTTCGTGTTCACGCCCAACGGCGATGTCATCAACCTGCCGGCGGGCGCCACGCCCATCGACTTCGCCTATACCATACACTCCGCCATCGGCAACCACATGGTGGGCGCCAAGGTCAACGGGCGGATCGTGCAGTTCGACTACCACCTCCGCAACGGCGACGTGGTGGAGGTGATGACCAGCAAATCCGCCCACGGCCCCAGCCGCGACTGGGTGAAGATCGCCCGCAGCAGCAACGCCCGCAGCAAGATACGCCAGTGGTTCAAGAAGGAAAAGCGGGACGAGAACATCGTCAACGGGCGGCAGAGCTTCGAGTCGGAGCTGAAGCGCACCGGCGTGACGCTGAAGGAGCTGACCAACGAGGAGAACCTGCCCGGCGTGCTGAAGAAGCTGTGCTTCACGTCACTGGACGATATGTACGCCGCCATCGGCTACGGCGGCATTTCGGCACTGAAGGTTGTCGGCCGACTGCGGGAGGACATCCAGCGCATCATCCACCAGCATCAGACGGAACGGCAGGCGGAGGTCCCCGTGGCGGACCAGCCGCAGCTCATGCGTCCCGCTGTGCCCCAGCGCGCCAAGGGCGAGCAGGGGATCGTGGTGGAGGGTCTGACCAACTGTCTGGTGAAGTTCTCCAAGTGCTGCACCCCTGTGCCGGGAGACGATATCGTGGGCTTCATCACCCGCGGCTACGGCATTTCCGTGCACCGGGCGGACTGTCCCAACGCGGACCCGGCCCGGCGCAAGCCCAGCGAGGCGGGCCGGTGGATCAAGGTCTCCTGGGGCAGCGACACGCGGGAGAGCTACCGCACCACGCTGGAGATCACCGCCAAGGACCGCATCAACATTATCATGGACGTGTCCACGGTGCTGTCCAGCACCAAGACCCACGTCTCCTCGCTGAATGCCCGGAGCACGCCGGACGGCTTCGCCCTGCTGTCACTGGACATCGATGTGGCGGACAGCGAGCAGCTGCGCAGCGTCATGCGCCGCATCGAGCAGATATCGGGCGTTATGCGGGTGACAAGACCGGCCGGATAAGGCCAATGTGAATACAAACAGTATAAAGGAGATAGAATTATGCGTGCTGTATTGACCCGTGTGAAACACGCCAGCGTTTCCGTGGACGGCAAGGTCATCGGACAGATCGGCGAGGGCTTTTTGGTGCTGCTGGGTGTGACCCATGAGGACACCGAGGCACAGGCGGTAAAGCTGGCCGACAAGCTGACGGGCCTGCGTATCTTTGAGGACGAACATGAAAAAATGAACCGCAGCCTGACGGATGTGGGCGGAGAGCTGCTGATCGTATCCCAGTTCACGCTGTACGCCAACTGCAAGAAGGGCCGGCGGCCGGACTTTCTGGCGGCGGCGCGGCCGGAGGTGGCCATCCCCCTGTACGAAAAGTTTGTGCAGCTGTGCCGGGACAAGGGCTTTCACACCGAGACGGGTGAATTCGGCGCCTATATGCAGGTGGACAGCCTGAACGACGGACCGCTGACCATCATTCTGGACACCGACACCCTGTAAGGAGGACACCATGACCATCAAAACACTGCAAGTGGGCCCTATCATGACCAACTGCTACCTGCTGTGCGACGAGGACGCGAAGGTCTGTGCCCTGATCGATCCCGGCGACGATGCCGCCCGGGTGGAGCAGCTGGTGCGCCAAAGCGGCTGCGCACTCAAATATATCCTGTTGACCCACGGGCACTTTGACCACACCTCCGCCGTGCGGCCCCTGCTGGAGAGATACCCGGACGTACCGGTGTACATCCACGAGAAGGACAGCGTGGCCGGGCGGGGCGGCGAGCTGCTGTTCACCCGGGTGGACGAGCAGCACCAGCGGTATTATAAGGAGGGCGACGTGCTGCCCCTGGGCGGGCTGTCCCTGCGGGTCATGGAAACACCGGGCCACTCCGAGGGCTCCGTGTGTCTGCTGTTGGACCGGGAGCACGTGATCTTTGCCGGGGATACCCTGTTCCGCTGCTCCTGCGGACGATGCGACTTCCCCGGCGGCAGCTATCCCAAGATGCTCGCCTCCCTGGGCCGTCTGGCGGCGCTGGAGAGCGACTGGCGGGTCCTGCCCGGCCATGACCGGGAAACGACGCTGGACTTTGAGCGCCGCATGAACCCCTATATGCGGCAGGGAACGGCGCAATGAAGCTAAACCTGCGCGGTCACGAGGACCGCTACGCCATCGAGCAGAGCCTGCTGGCCTTTTTCCCGGAGGAGCGCCCGGTATATGAGGGCGAGGACGGGGACAGCCACGCGGAGGTCACACTGCATGAGGGCAATGTATATGCCACCGGGGTCACGACACTGACCTATGGCGGCAAAACGGCGCGGGGCGAGGCCCGCGTTCGGACCGCAGGCGTTTCCGACGCATACGAACGGGAACGCCTGCGTCAGCGTGCGCTGAAGCTGTCCTTTTTCCGGGCGGCCCGGGACGTCACCGGCGTGACGCCCAGCTGGGGCGCGCTGACGGGCATCCGCCCGGCCAAGCTGGTGCGGACCATGCTGGAGGACGGCATGACCCCCGCCCAGGCGGACCGGGTGCTGCGGGATACATACTGTGTCTCCCCGGCGCGGCGGCGTCTGGCGCTGGAGAGCGCCGAGGCGGGCCTGAAGGCCAGGAGCGACCTGCGCCCTGAGGACATCTCTCTGTACATCGGCATCCCCTTCTGCCCCACCCGCTGCGCCTATTGCAGCTTCGTATCGGCATCGGTGGAAAAATCCTTCAAGCTGATGGAGCCGTATCTGGCGGCGCTGACGGCGGAGGTGGAGGCCGCAGGCCGCATGGTGAAGGAGGCAGGCCTGCGGATCAAGTCGTTCTACATGGGCGGCGGCACGCCCACCACCCTGTCCGCAGGGCAGATGGACGCGCTGCTGACGGCGGTGAACCGGAATTTCGACCTGTCCGACTGCGTGGAATACTGCATCGAGGCGGGACGGCCGGACACCATCGACCGGGAGAAGCTGCAGGTGCTGCTGGATCACGGTGCGGACCGGATCAGCGTAAATCCCCAGTCGCTGGAGCCCCGGGTGCTCTCCGCCATCGGCCGGAAGCACAGCCCGGAGGATATCGAAAAGGCCATGGAGCTGGCCACCTCCATGGGCTTTCCCCATGTGAACATGGACCTGATCGCCGGGCTGCCCGCCGACACACCGGAGGGCTTTCGCCGGACGTTGGATACGTGCCTGACCTTCGGCGCGGACAACATCACCGTGCACACCCTGAGTCTGAAGAAGGGCAGCCGCATCCTGCTGGAGGGCCTGCCTATCCCCTCGGCGGAGGACGTGGCGGCCATGCTGGACTACGCCGATCCGGCGCTGCGGGAAAAGGGCTTCGCCCCCTATTACCTCTACCGCCAGAAATATATGTCCGGCAGCTTTGAAAACGTGGGCTGGTGCATATCCGGGGCGGAGGGCCTGTATAATATCTACATCATGGAGGAGCTGCACAGCATCCTGTCCCTGGGCGCAGGCGGCTCCACCAAGATGGTGGACGCAAAGCGGAACCGCATCGAGCGCGTGTTCCACCCCAAATTCCCGCTGGAGTATATCCAGCGGCCGGAAAAGCTGACGGAGAATTTAGAGACGTTCCGCCGCTTCCATCAGGAGATGGCGCGGTGAGATAAGGAGGCACCATGACCCACCGGCGGCAAAACTTCATGGGCGGCGCGGCCATTCTGGCCGGGGCTGTGGCGGTGACAAAGCTGCTGGGTGCCCTGTACAAGATCCCGCTGGGGAACCTGCTGGACCGGGAGGGCATGGCGCATTTCTACGCCTGTCTCTTATACACATCTCCGAGCCCACGAGACCGATCAGTATCTCG
>ERZ1027194.1094-NODE-1094-length-12675-cov-9.522345_pt1 | contig 12675 bp, 10 predicted proteins | sample MGYA00519246_ERZ1027194 | MGnify/ENA primary metagenome ERZ1027194 (study PRJEB26926, sample SAMN06164505) | human gut metagenome | biome: ENVO:00009003; feature: ENVO:2100002; material: ENVO:00002003 | host: Homo sapiens | place: USA | collected 2012 ...
CCGTGTAAAACCCTACCTGCAAGTAGTTTCGCCCTAACCGGCTCATGTCCTTGACGATGACCGTACCCACTTTCCCGGCTTCAATGTCTGCAAGCATGGCTTGAAAACCGGGGCGCTGGAAGTTTGCGCCGGAAAAGCCGTCGTCGGTGTACCAGCGCAGATTGGTAAAGCCATTCTGCTTGGCGTAGGTTTCCAAAATACGCTTTTGGGAAGAGATTTGTCAAGGGGGATTTAACCCTAAAACACAGTTTATGTTCGCACTTCAAAATTTCCCATAACCTCAATATCCTCATTTATTACAACAAAAGCATCTGGATCGAATTCTTTTATGATTTTTCGCAGCGCATGGTATTCTCTCTTGGACACAACGGTTAGCAGAATGTTGGTGGGTGTATCCGTATATCCGCCGTAACCATCCCAATGTGTAGCCCCTCTGCCTGTTGTTCTAAGAATCAAGTCACACAAACCTTCCTTTTTAGAAATTATCAGAATATCCATCATAATATTCTGATGATGCATCTTATCGATAAACAGATTGGTGAAGACAGAATAAATGAGCGAGTAAACAACAGTTTCAATATCGAAGAAGACTAAGCAGCAGCCATAAACAAACACATTGATTAGAATAGAAAGCTTTCCCACACTAAAAAAAGGGTTCTTTTTAACCAAATATACACCCAGAATTTCTTCTCCTCCGCCACAGCCACCTGACAACAACGTCATACCAGCTCCAATCCCTGCAATTACGCCGCCAATGAGGCAGCAGGTCAGCCTATCTGTGATAATTGGTTGATTCGGAGAGACGATAATGGTTAAAAAGAGAGTATAACACCCCACTGTGACCAAGGTTTTAACAAAAAATGGTTTCCCAATGGAACGAAAGACTAACTATTAAAAGTCAAGCCTGAAATGAATGGATTAGCAAAAAATTTTAGACGGTTCAAAAAGAGTATAGCAAAGCTGACGTCCGTTTGGACGCCTGCTTAAACTTATGCAAGAGAAAAGATTAAGCGACGCTGTTGTACGGTTGCCGGGATTTCTCCATGGCATAGATCAACCGAACCAACTTTTTGGCGGCGTGGGAAAGTGCGACGTTGTAATGCTTGCCTTCTGCCCGTTTTTTAGCCAGGTAGGCCTCGAAGGTTGAATCCCAAAGGCAGACATATTTAGTTGCGTTGTAAAGAGCGTAGCGCAAGTATTTGGAGCCTCGCTTCTCCATGTGTGAGTACGTGCCAGACAGCGAAAGCTGCCCAGATTGATAAGTAGACGGCGACATGCCGGCATAAGCAAGAATCTTATCCGGTGAATCGAAACGCGAGAAATCGCCAATCTCAGCCAGGATCATAGCGCCCATGCGGAAACCAATTCCGGGGATAGTTGTAATGGGAGACTGCATTTCTCCCATTATGGTCTGGATGGCGGATTCAATGTCCTCGATCTCGGTATTCAGTTCCCGGATCAGGCGGATGGTATGCTGCAATTCAAGAGACTTGGCAGGCATAACAGAGCCAACAGAACATCTGGCGGCATCCCGAAGTTCCGTGGCCATATCTCGTCCGTAGCGGCCTTTGGATGCATCGTTTAAGAGTGCCTTTAGGTGAGTTAGATGAGCTCTGGCAATCTGTTTGGCTCCAGGAAACTCGCTGAGAAGGGCATACACGGAAGCCATATGAAGTGTTGGAACCAGCTTTTCCAACTCAGGAAACAGAATGGTGACCAATCGGGAAACTGACTGCTTCAGCTTTGCTCGCTCCTTTACTTTGTCGAATCTGTATCTTGTGAGTGATTTTAGTTCTTCGTTGTGGTATGCTGTGTCTGTGTAGGACTTGAGGTCCACATCAGACATGAGCATAGCTGCAATGGTTCGCGCATCGACACGGTCTGTCTTCGTTTTGCGGAGGCTGAGGCTCTTTCGGTAAAGGTTGGTGTGCAGAGGATTGATAACAAAGGTGTGCAGACCTTTGTCAAGCAGAAATCCGAGAATGTTGTAGCTGTAATGTCCGGTTGCCTCAAGTCCTACTTTTATTTTATCTTCCGGACGGGCACAGCGATGAATGGTCTGCAGAAGGGTGTCAAATCCCTCTGCATTGTTTGGGATGGTGAATACATCTGCCAGGACTTCGCCTTCCGAGCTGAGGATGAAGCAGTCGTGCTTGTCCTTAGCAACGTCAATACCCACACAAATCATGAAAATACCCCCAGTATGTTTACTTGATGCTGGTTCCACAGGGCTCTTTACGCTTGTAACCTTGTTCCACATAAACCGTCTGGCGGTATCTAACTGATTAACAAACTGGTAAAGGGCTGTGGTTGGAGCCTTTCGTGAACCGTCATGCGGTAGGAGAACGCAACCAATCCACAGCATCCCTTACAGTGTAGCACAGCCCTTGGAGAGGGGCTCTAATAACTACTACTCTATAATACAAGGAGATCAGGAAAAGAGGAACGTTAATCAGTAAATACGCAATACCCGCAACGTCAATATTTTCCACCTGAACCCCTAATCTTAATAATACTTCACGCAGCAGCTGTGCTATGCCCAGAAATCCTCCACTGTAAAGTGACATGGGTACAATTAGAAGATTCATAGCAAGTGAAAAGAGCAACGACCCTCCTACAATTAATCCCAAAGATTTAAATGTGATATATTTGGATAATCTGATTGATTTCATGGTTAGGCTCCTTTTCTCAGACTCACATAAAAATGGTGCCGCTTGAAGCAGCACCATTAAGGAAACGGTTTATTTAAATCAGGCCTTTGGATGCAAGGAAATTATGTGCAACTTCTTCTGTGGTTTTTCCTTCCACATCCACCTGATAGTTCATCTCAAGCATTTCATCAGTGGTAATAGCATTATCCAGCAGAGGAAGCACTTCCATCAGTTCCGGATAATCTTCCAGCACTTCTGAACGGAAGACATTCACTGCCTGATATGGGGGAAAGAACGAGATGTCATCTTCAAGACGAACCAGATTGCTTTTCATAACCAATGCATCTGTTTCATATGCATCGGTAACTTCCACTTCACCTGATGTGATCGCCTGATACCGAATATTCCCCTCCAGCCCAACAACTTCCTTAAAGTTAATACCAAAGTCCTTCTTCATTTTGGGAAGTAAGTCTTCTCTCTGAGTAAATGCAGTTGTACAACCCAGGTGCAGATTCGGTGCTTGAGTAATCAGTTGCGATAATTTTGTGAGGTTATATTTTTCTGATACTTCCTGAGGCACAGCTAATACATATGTATTGCTACAACCAATTGGAGCAGACATCTCAAAACCAAATTGTTTTTTTAGTCCAGACTTTACATCCTCATATACTTTTTCTGTATCTGTTTCCATAGGAAGTTTCAGGACGTTCGGCGCCAGAACACCGGTGTAATCAGTAAACATGTCAATATCGCCGGACTCTAACGCTGCTACTGTAATCATAGTACCATTCAAATTATAAGTTTTTTCAACAGGAATATCTGTTTTTGCTTCAATTAATTCACTGTAGATATCCCCTAAAATCAGAGATTCCGTAAAGTTTTGTGCACCAATTACCAACCGTTCTTCATTATCAAGAATTTTTTGAGCGACGGAAGATATCGTAGGGACAATCAACAGTGCTGCACAAAGTACCAATGCCAGTCCACGGCGCATTACACGCTTTCCATGCGGCATATAAACAATTTGGTCTGCGGGTTTCAAGCCCTCTGGGGTGATGGACTTTTCTACTTTTTCAAGCAGCAAATCTACCAGCAGTGCAAGCAGACAGGCGGGAATGGCACCTAACAATACCAAATTTGGATCATTGGCATTAAGCCCCAGGTTGATCATCCAACCCAAGCCGCCTGCGCCAGCAAATGCCGCAATGGTGACGGTGCCAACTGCTGTAACAGCAGAAATTCGGATACCTGCCATGATGAAGGGAAGAGCTATAGGAAGCTGCACTCGCAACAGGCGTTGCCACTTAGACAATCCGATTCCTCTGGCTGCTTCCAACAATTTGGGATCAATTCCCGTAATCCCAGTATAAGTATTTTTGATAATAGGCAGCAGGGCATAAATCACAATCATAATAATTGCCGGCTTCTGGCCAATTCCAACAAAAGGCACCATGAATGCCAGCAGGCCAATGCTCGGAATAGACTGCATCAGGTTTGCGATACCAATCACAATGGAAGCCGCCGTCTTGTTTTTTGTGATTGCAATACCGATTATCACACCAACAATCAAGGACACCAGTACTGCCGTAGAAGTCATTTCCATGTGTTCGACGAAAAGCTTTAGCAGTTCTTCTCGTCGTTCCCAAAATACATCCCAAAATGTGTTCATTGCTTATTCCCCCAATAAATCTTCATTGTCTTTTCGATAACGTTTGCTTAAAATCAGCAACAGACTACTTTTCGTTAAATATCCCTGTAACTCTTTTTGATGGTTAATAACTGGAATAATGCCGCTGATATTATAATCAATCGTATCAATGATTTCCTGGAGGCTTGTATCTTCGTATACAAAAGTATAGTCCGTGGAAATGAAATCATCCAACGAGGATGAGTAGTTCTGGAATTCCTGTAAATTTTCCAGCCAGACAACTCCCTCCAGTTTCAGGTTTTTTCCACTTGTGACGAGAAGAGAATCAATAACATGGTGTTTCATAATTTGTAGTGCCTGCAACACAGTGCGATCCTTAGATATCCGAATGGCACCTTTTTTCATGATGTCTGCCGCCTTAATATAGGCAGGATTCCCCCAAAGACGGTTTTTTCCTATGAATTCTTCTACATATGTATTTGCAGGATGCTTCAGGATTTCTTCTGGGCTGTTAAATTGTGCGATTTTACCATTTTGAATGATGCAAATACGATCAGCCATTTTGATTGCCTCATCCATATCATGTGTTACAAAGACAATTGTTTTTCCAAATTGTTTTTGCAATTTGACGATTTCGTTTTGCAACTCGCTGCGAGTAACCGGATCAAGGGCTGAAAATGGCTCGTCCATCAAAATAATATCCGGATCTGCGGCAAATGCCCTCGCTACACCGACACGTTGCTTCTGACCACCTGAAAGCTGAATAGGAAAATTGTCTCGATAGGTGTCTGGATCCAAATTCACCATTTCGAGAAGCTCATCAATCCGTTCTGGTATTTTTGAGACTTCCGTCCCAACAGTTTTCAGCAATAGAGCAATATTTTCCCCCACTGTCATGTGGGGGAAAAGGCCTCCGTCTTGAATCACATATCCAATACTGCGCCGAAGTTTATTGTTTGGAATGCTTTTAATAGAAACACCATCAATCAGAATATCTCCTTTTTCCAGTGGGTTCAGCTTATTAATGGTTTTTAACAATGTCGTTTTTCCACAACCGGAAGATCCAATCAGGACAACAAATTCACCAGTCTGTATCGTCAAAGAAATACCGGTCAGAACTGTTTTTCCATTATATCCTTGAGAGACATTTTTAAATTCTATCATACTTTGATAACACCTCATATCGTGAGCATTTATTGTTTTATTGATAGCACGATAAGTCAAACAAGACCATTTGTCTCATTATTGATAAACAAAAATCAAAACATATGCTATTGAATCTTAATATACCACAATTCACATAAGGTAAGCGTTAATTTATATCGGGTGATATAAATTTAATGTAATGGGTGCCTTTTGCACTCTTTATTTATGGAATTGTTTTTAAGACTACACAGAGTAACACGGGTTTTATTATTGTGAGCCAAAGGTCAAAACGGTATTAACGTTCCTGCCCTTTGCTTTTTCTCTTATGAGATGATATCTGCTGTTCTCTCTGGTATTGAGATATTATCCTCCGTACTGCCTGCCGCTCCATATCTTTATGCAACATCCGGAAAACCGCCTTTTTGCTGTCAAACATCAGAAGCGGGCTGTACTTCTCACCGTAAGCCCGCTGTGCTCGGTTCTCCGCTTCCTGTTCCTTGCCGGGGCGGATGGCCTGTCTTGCTTCATACAGCTGCACCGGGTCAACGTCCTGAGCCTGCTCCCGAAGCCCGGCATACTCGTTCAAGGCAGCGTCCAGCTCAGCAGAATATTTCTGTTCCTGTTCTTCCAGCCGTTTCAGGCTCTGCTCCATGGTGGCGATGTCTTTAGGGAATTGTTCGGCAGCATCTTCCTCGGTATATGCCAGCGACGCCAGAAGCAGATTCTTTTCCGAACGCAGTTCCTCTAAGTCCTCTGTCAGTGCCGCAATCTTTGCTGCCAGTTCCCGGTGCCGGAATACATGAACAGCAGAGAGCGCCTTTTTCTCGGAGAGCAGGCTGCGGCGCTCTTTCGTCTTATCCCGGATGTCCTTTGCCAGTTGATTGTACTGCGTGAGGGCAGGGCGCAGCGTATTCAGCGAAGCGTTCAAGCGTTCCTTGCCCTTGCGGAGATATCCCAACTGATAGCAGAACAGCAGCAGATTTTTACGCATATTCTCGATGGCCTCGGCAAGTGCCGGGATGGTATTTTTAACCGCCTTCGCCAGCTTTTTGACCTGTCCTCTCAGCTCCCGGAGCAGGGCATTGTCGGTCTTGATCTGCCGGTTCAGCTCGCATCGGTCAGAGATGATACCCTTTTTTTCCATGGCTCTGGCAACCACACCCTCATGGACCGTGGGCCGCTCCAGCAGACCACGCTCGGCATGGCTGCGGTGGTCGATGCGTTCCTCATGTCCGGTGCGCTCCAGATGGCGGTTTGCCACATCTGCCCATGCAGCCCGCCACAGAACAAGCTGCTCATCGCTGTTCCAGCGTTCCGTGATGGGATTCTGTCTGCCATATTTGGTACTTTTGGGATACTTGGATACCCGTTCATAATCCTGGGCCTGCGCTGCGGACGGGGTCATATACACCTTCCTTTTGCCCACCTTGTACTGGTACTGTTTCTCCCAGCCGTCGGCCTGTGCCTGCTTGAACTCAGCGGCAGTAAAGCCCCGTTCCTCGCCGTCTTTGACACAGAGATATTCTTTCTCGGTCTTGTACTGCCATTTTCCCTTTTCATCCAGCGGGCGCACCGTCAGCAGGATATGGGCATGGGGATTGTGTCCGGGAGGATACGGGTCATGGATAGCAGCATCGGCGCACATTCCGTCTGCTACAAACTGCTCCTTGATGAAATCTTGCAGGAGCTGGATTTGTTCCTCCCGGCTCAGTTCTATAGGCAGCGCCGCCACAAATTCACGGGCGAGGCGGCTGTCCTTTGCGGTTTCGGTTTCCTCTACAGCGTTCCACAGGTTTTCTCGATCCTGCCACTCTGTGGTGGCGGTGGCTGGCAGAAAAACCTGCCGCCACCCAAGGCCCTGTTTGCGTGTGTAGTCGTGCTGCACCCCGTCATACTCGTTGAGCATTCGGGAACAGCTCAGATAGGCCGCAGCAGCCACGGCGGAGCGTCCAGCTCCTCGGCTGACTATTTTGGCCTCCAAATGATAAATCGCCATAAATCACCTTGTCCTTTCTGAAAGGGGTGCCCCGAAACAGGGCACCCTTGTTTTCGCTCAGTACGTCGTGAAATGCGACGTACCACCAGCAGGGGCGGAACGAATCGTTCCATCCCTGCATCTGTGTCAAGCTGCCGGTGGCAGGTTGACGCAGGCAGGCGGCGGGATGAGGTGGCAATATACCACCCCATGAACAGGGGCTTCCAAGCCGGAACCCCCTGCGCCGACTGCATGGGCAAGGCTGGCAGTTTGGCACAAATGCAGCCTTGTCCAACGGCTCCCGCAGGAGCCGCAATCCCCCTCGGAGAGCGCACGTGCCCGACCAACGGGAGGGCTACCACCGCCTGCTTTAGCAGGTGGTGAGTAAGTGCGCCCTTCGGGATAAAAAAGAGGGAGGCCCCCGGTTTCCCGGAGACCTCCCAGCCGTTTTCAATCGTGCCCTGCCAGCTTTCGCCGCAGATATTCTTCCAGATTATCAAGTCCTACCGCCTGTACTTCCGGCAGCACTTTTTCCAGTACAGCGCCCTCCTGAATGAGCCGCCTTGTCCGGGCTTTTCGCTCCTTCACCCGGTCCCGTGCCTGGGCTTCCTCCAAGCGGTGCTTTGCCTGCAACAGTTTCTTTTCTTCACTTGTCATAGATTTACCTCCGTTTCTGCCAGATCAGGTCATAGCCCAGCACATCAGCCAGCTCCACGACCTCCTTGTAACGAATAGATTCCCGCTGGAGCTTGGCGGACAGGTTGGAAACGCTGTCCGACCAGCCGTATTCCTCATGGAGCCGGTCAACCAGCTCCTGCATGGTATATCCCGCCCGGATGATTTGTGCCTTGATTTCGTTGCGTACCGTCATCATCAAAAATCCTCCTAAATTTACTTGATAAAAAAGCGAAGCTGGCACGCCCTCTGGCATAACCGCTTCGCTGTGTGGTGAAAAATTCCCTTGTCACCAAATCCGTTCAGAATTGCCGGTGCGATGTCCTGTCCATAGGCCGCACCTTCCGACTTTACCGTTCCGTGTGATTTGGCTTGAAGCCCGTGCATTTTCCCATGATTCCATGCACCCGGTTCACCGGAGCGAGAAGCACGGTTTCGCAAAATAATTTCTTCCAACCGTCAAATACTTTTCGATTCTCACTTACCTTGATTTGCGCCTCCGATTTTCCAGTGATTTTTGAGATACAACCGCTGAATTGCTATAAAAGGGAGAACAAGGGTCAATCAAAGCGTACGTACGTACAGCGTCCTCACAAGCTCCACATCCTTCGCTTCCGGCTAAAGCCGAAAGCTCACTCGTTCCGCTGCTCGTCCTTTCCCCAACGGAACCGCTTTACAGGGTTCCGCTGGGGGCCCCAGTATTAGCGCCGCCATTCCTCCGGCACATCTTCCGGTACGTACGTACGTACGCATCGAATCACCGGAAAACACTGATATATGATTTCTCACCAATACCTCAATCCCCAGAAAGCCACGCACCCGCCGTCCGGCGGCGTTGGTCACATTGTTGCAGTATTCCAGATTGTAGCGGCTCTGGCAGGCAATCAGGGCTTCGCTGAAGCTGCGGGGTTTCAGGGCAGGCAGATTATTTTCGGTGCAGTAAATCTGGTACGCCTCATACAGAGCTCTTTGGAACTGGCAGATAGATCGGCTTTCAGGCGAACATATCCGTCAGAATCCAGAAAATCATAGACATTGTTATTTTCCCGTTTGACTGCCTCCCGGTTTTCTCTGGTGCGGTCACTTTCGGTAAATTTGAAGTTGTTGGCGGCCAGCCGCTGCAATCCCTCAAAAACCCACAGCAGAATGCCCTCCACCTCGGCTTTCATCTTCTCGGCAAGGTCAGGATCATCCACACGGCCAGCCGGTTTTTCTTTCGTGGTCAGCACCAGCTGGCGGCGGTAAAATCCGTCGCTCCGGTCAAACAGGGCCTGCAAATCTCCGTTGGAGAAGGCCAGCAGCCGGGCGCACATCCATCCCTGATAGCTCTGCTTGCCCTTGCGCTCCAAATCCATCTTGCCCTGGGCAGTGACGATGGATTTCACATAGTTGGTCTGGCGCAGGGCCTCCATCCGCATATCGTCATCCACGCACAGGAGGATATGTTCCAAATCGGCACGGGCAAACCGGTTCTCGGATATTTTCCCGATGCTGCCATCCTTCATGTTGGAACCGAACAAAGTTCCCAGCACAGCGCCGATCAGTGACTTTCCTTCGCCGCCGCTGCCTTTAATGACCATCATCCGCTGTCCCTTGTTGCTGGGGATCAGGCAGTAGCCGATATATTCCTGCAAGGTGGGGATGTCCTCCGGGTAGAGCAGGCCGTCCAGAAATTGCAGCCAGAGGACAGGTTGTGGAGCATTGGGGTTATAGGCCACCGGGAAACGGTTGCGGACGATTTTCGGCTTTCCCTTCGCAAAAGTTCCATTCAGAAAAAGCGTCCCGTTGGAAAAATGAATCCGATCCGGCTCCGGGGGAAAATCCTCCACCAGTGCTGCCAGTTTCATCAGCTCCACAATGTTGCTGATTTTGCGGGGAATGTTGCTGACCGCACAGCATTTCAGTTCCTCAAAAATCTCTCCCCGCAGGGGCAGTTCGTCGGTCACACGGCCTTCAGGCGTAAAAAAAGCCCCGTTTGTGAAGATGATCTTGTGCGTCTGCAAGAACTCCTCACAAAACAGGGCTTCGTTGATGCTTTTTCCATCGAACCAGACGGGCATCCCGTCAAGCTGCGTTTTGTTTTTCATAGGCACCGTCCTCCTTTTTCAGCCTGTCCAGCCGTTCCTCCAAACCGGCAATCAGGCCATCCTTGTTCAGCATTTCTACGATTTTTACCCGCTGTTCCAGCTCGGCGGCAATGAGCAAATCCGCCAGATACTCCACATAGTCCAGCATCTGGCAGGCTTCCACAAACCGGTCATCTAAACTGTCATCTGGATTGGCTGGGGCATAGTTCTGTTTCCAACCTTCCAGAAGATGCAGATAATCACACAGCACCCGCAGACAGCGCACTTCTTCCTGCCGGTATGCTTTCAGCAGAGGACGCTCCGGTTTTGGTAAGGCGATTGCCGCCGGGGGCTTGTCCGGGTCAATCCCGAAATCCTGTGCCAGTTTCTGCGCCGCCTCATAGCTGCTCAGGTCAAATAATCTCGCCACAAGGTCGATCACATCGCCGGTGGCCCCGCAGCCGAAGCAGTAAAAATACCGTTCGTTCAGCTTCATGCTGGGGTGCCGGTCCTCATGGAACGGACAGCTGCACATCACGTTTCGGTTGACTTGCAGCCCATAGTATTCCGCCGCATCCGGCACACAAATATTCTGTTTTGCCAGTTCAAAGAGTGTCATAAAAATCCCTCCGTTTCGGGGTATAAAAAAAGCGGCCTGCCCGGTTCGTTGGGGCAGGCCGCATTCCTTATGCAGTTTGTGATGTTTCCGTTTCTTTGGTTTTCCGCTTTTCCTGCCGGTAGAACTTCTCCCGGCAGGCGGGTTTGCAGAATTTGGCGTTGGGGCGGACAGACTGGAACGGCTCTCCGCAGCACTGGCACACCAGCTGGTACGGTTCACCCGGAACGATGAGCCCCTCGGCAATTTTCTGTTTGCGCTCCTTCTGGCGCAGATATTTTTCATGGTCACGGATGCGCTTCTGGCGGCGCTTTTCCTCCGCAGCCAGTTCTTCCTCGGTGGGTTCGGGCATGGGCACTTCAAACTTCCCGATAAAGTTCAGGTAAATCTCAATTTCCTGCACCCGTTCTCCGGTGCTTCGGTCCGGGGCATGGACCAGAATTTTCTCCACAAATTCATGGAGCATGGGGGCGGTCAGCTCGGTGAAATCCGTATATTTCTGTGCCAGCGCCAGAAAGTGGCTTGCACGGTCGGTGTCCTCGTGAAACTGGTCCAGCTGTGCCTGCTCGGAGGCAAGCAGCTGTTCCAGTTCGGCCTGTTCCTTTTCATATTCGGCACACAGCAGCTCGAACCGTTTTTCTTCCAGTTTGCCCATGGCATAGGTTTCGTACAGCTTTTTAATCAGCACATCCAGCTCGGCGCTGCGTTTGCGCTCTTTGGCGACCTTGCGTTTCAGCTCCTTGGCCGCTTCCTGCTGGCGAACCTGTGAAATGCTGCGAACTTTCTGAATAAACTCTTCCTTGTTCTGGATGGCATAGCTGGCGGTAGTGCGGATGGTTTCCAGAATCAGAGCATTCAGGGCCTTGGTGCTGACCGTGTGAGAAGAACACATCTGCGTTTCTCGCTCAAAGGTCAGGGTGTAGGTGGAGCAGCTGTAAAAATCCACGGAATATTCTCGTCCGGCCTTTTTGCGCTTGCCCCGGTGGTTATACATCTTTGATCTACAGTCGGCACAGAACACAAGGCCGGTCAGGGGATTGGCGACGCCGGTGGTATCTGTCCGGCGCACCGTCCGTTTCACTTGCTGGGCCAGCTGCCAGGTTTCCGGGTCAACAATGGCCTCGTGGGTGTTCTCAAAGATCAGCCAGTCGGACGGGTCATTTTTTACCCGCTTATCCCGGTAGGACTTCTTGGAAGAACGGAAATTCACGGTGTGCCCCATATACTCCGGCTTGGTCAGCATGGCGCTGACCGTGAAGCCGTACCAGTCATAGGGGCGGCTGGTGTCCACGGTGTTTTTCCGGCAGCCCCTGCCGTTTCGTGCCAGATAATAGGCGGGGCACTCCACCTTTTCCTGTGTGAGTATCTTGGCAATCTCATGGGGGCCGTGCCCCTCCACCGCAAGCAGGAAGATTCTCCGCACCACGGCGGCGGCTTCCTCGTCCACCAGCCAGTGGTCCTTGTCCTCCGGGTCTTTTTTATAGCCATAGATGGCGTTGTTGGTGGTGGGCTTGCCCGCCTTGCCTTTGACACGGTATGCTGCCGAAACCTTTTTGGACTGGTCACGCAGATACCATTCGTTCATGATATTGAGAAAGGGCACAAACTCGCCGCTGTCCTGTTCCTCGCTGTCAATGTTATTGGCGACAGCAACAAAATGAACCCCATTCTGCCGGAACATTACCTCGGTGTAAAAGCCGGTTTGCAGGTAGTTTCTGCCGATCCGACTTAGGTCCTTACACAGCAGATGGGCCACCTTTCCCGCCTCGATGTCCGCCACAAGGCGCTTCCATGCGGGACGGTCAAAGTTGCCGCCGGACCACCCATCGTCTGTGTAGTGAACGATATTGGTGTAGCCCCGCTGTGCTGCATAGCTTTCGAGATAACGTTTCTGGTTC
>ERZ1027194.1114-NODE-1114-length-12548-cov-5.729929_pt1 | contig 12548 bp, 10 predicted proteins | sample MGYA00519246_ERZ1027194 | MGnify/ENA primary metagenome ERZ1027194 (study PRJEB26926, sample SAMN06164505) | human gut metagenome | biome: ENVO:00009003; feature: ENVO:2100002; material: ENVO:00002003 | host: Homo sapiens | place: USA | collected 2012 ...
ATCTACACCTATTAAGTCGTCGGCAGCGTCAGATGTGTATAAGAGACAGAGCTGTTGTTGTTCTTTCGGATAGTGCGAGAAGGGTATTGAACCAGTTGAAAAAGTAAAGTTAGAAAGACCGGTCACGGACATGCCCTTTTATAGGGGTGTATATGGATGTATTCCAGCGGGAGGCAAGTATTTCCTGCAAGACATAACTATCTATGAGGCAAGTTGCATCCTGTGTCATCTTGCTGTCTGTCAGCTATTGATAATGAATGCAAATTTGGCAGATTCTGCGGTTAACCCCTGTTAAGTGCTTATCTATCTGTGTTAAAAGAGGAAAAAAATCTCTGACAAACGGTACAACCGTACAATATTTGTCATTACATTAGCGTCAGAAATGTTAAACCAAACTTGAAATTAACAAATTAATAGATATTAAGTTATGAAACAAGCAACTAAAATGGTACTAGGCGCAGCAGCAATTGTAGCAGTCAGCGCAGGTGTAGCAGGAGTAACGACTTATTCTATGTTGAAACCCGAGCCAAACAAAAGCGTGGCCTTTAATGATGTGTTCCAACAAAATCCGAATACAAGACTTGCCGCGCTGGACGCCACCCAAATGCAACCGGTGGATTTGACTCAGGCAGCGGAAAATTCAGTGCATGCAGTAGTTCATATAAAGTCAACTCAAGAATCAAAAACTCAGACAGTTACCGTTCGTGATCCGTTCTATGATTTCTTTGGTGATATTTTTGGGAATGGCAGAGGCGGCGGTCAGCAGCGTCAGGTGCAGACTCCTGAAAGAGTGGGATTCGGTTCCGGAGTGATCATCTCGAAAGATGGATATATTGTAACGAATAACCATGTAATCGATAATGCTGATGTGATCAGTGTCAAACTGAATGACGGACGTGAATATAAAGGACGTGTAATCGGCACAGATCCCAGCACGGATTTAGCGTTGGTTAAAATTGAAGCGGATGAACTTCCCACTATTCCCGTAGGCGATTCGGAGGCTTTGAAAGTGGGCGAGTGGGTATTGGCTGTAGGTAATCCGTTTAATATGACATCTACAGTAACCGCCGGTATTGTGAGTGCCAAGGCACGTTCTTTGGGCGTATATAATCAAGGTGTGGAGTCATTCATCCAGACGGATGCAGCTATTAACCAAGGTAACAGTGGTGGGGCATTGGTCAATGCAAAAGGAGAGTTGGTAGGTATCAACTCGGTGCTTTATTCACCGACAGGAGCTTATTCCGGATACGGTTTTGCCATCCCTACCAGTATTATGAAAAAGGTAATAGCCGATTTGAAAGAATACGGAACCGTTCAGCGTGCGGTATTGGGTATCAAGGGTACTCCGATTAATGATGACCAGCAGATGATGCCGGAAGAAATCAAGAAGAAGGTGAAGGAACTGGGCGCCACCGACGGTGTGTTGATTGCTGAGATAATTGAGGGAGGTTCTGCGGCCGGCAACTTGGAAGTAGATGATGTCATTATCGGTATTGACGGAAAACGTGTGAAGAACTTTGCAGAGTTGCAGGAGGGGTTGGCTAAACACCGTCCGGGTGACAAAGTAACCGTCAAGGTGTTGCGTGACAAGAAAGAAAAGGATATCGAGATGACTTTGAAAAATGCACAGGGAACAACGAAAGTGGTGAAGAGTGCGGGCATGGATATCTTGGGCGCAGCGTTCCGTGAAGTTCCTCAGGAATTGAAGAGACAATTGAACTTGGGATATGGTGTGGAAGTCACAGGTGTGACAGACGGTAAGATGAAGGCTGCCGGTATCCGTAAAGGCTTCATCATCCTGAAGGCAAACGGACAACCTGTCAAATCAGTAAATGATTTGGAAGATGTGCTGAAAGCTGCTACCCAGTCACCGGATCAGGTATTGTTCTTGAGCGGTATGTTCCCGTCAGGTAAACGTGCGAACTATGCAGTGGATTTGACACAGGAATAAGAAGATTTTTAAGGTAGAAAGTTTCAATAGGTAAAGTTTAGAGGATGCACGGTAAGGGACACTTCCGTGCATCCTGATTTTATAATCAAACAGGATTGATATGCTGGAAAGAAGCATTGTAAACGGAATTTCGGGGATGATGGGAACACAAGTTTGATTTTTAGTATGTTTTTATCCGATAGTAGAGTCGTGTAACTATTAATTTGCGTCATAGGTGTTTGCGTTCCCGTCCGGCCGGAAAACGGAGGACATAAATCAATTCTGTTTCACGATAAGATAAGAGCTGTTGACAGGTCTATCCTTACGCTATATCATGGAATAATCTCTATTAAGTAAGCTGATAAGATCAATAAAGAGAAAGATATAACCCTATTTTCGCAAAATATTTAGGAAAAGAAGGACAAAGATAGTCTTTTTTGATTTATTAGCTAATATTTTTCAAACAAAAATGGATGTATTCCATTTAATGTTGTAAATTTGCATCCCAAATTTGTTTTATAGAGAATGAGACAATTAAAGATTACCAAAAGTATCACTAACCGAGAGAGCGCATCTCTGGATAAGTATTTACAGGAAATAGGCCGTGAAGACCTGATTACTGTAGAGGAAGAGGTAGAGCTCGCTCAGCGTATCCGTAAAGGCGACCGGGTAGCATTGGAAAAACTGACACGTGCCAACTTGCGTTTCGTCGTGTCTGTAGCCAAGCAGTATCAAAATCAGGGGTTAAGTCTTCCTGACTTGATTAATGAAGGCAACCTGGGATTGATTAAAGCAGCTGAAAAGTTCGATGAGACCCGAGGCTTCAAGTTTATCAGTTACGCCGTATGGTGGATTCGTCAGTCTATTCTCCAGGCATTGGCAGAACAGTCACGTATTGTCCGTTTGCCGTTGAATCAGGTAGGCTCGTTGAACAAGATCAGCAAAGCCTTCTCTAAATTCGAACAGGAAAACGAGCGTCGTCCTTCTCCGGAAGAACTGGCCGATGAACTGGAAATACCTGTAGACAAAATCTCGGACACGTTGAAGGTTTCAGGACGCCACATTTCTGTAGACGCTCCTTTTGTGGAAGGAGAAGACAACAGCTTGCTGGATGTGCTTGTGAACGACGACTCGCCTATGGCAGACCGTTCCTTGGTTAATGAGTCACTTGCGAGGGAAATTGATAGAGCACTCTCTACGCTGACCGAAAGGGAGAAGGATATTATCCAGATGTTTTTCGGTATTAATACGCAGGAAATGACGTTGGAAGAAATCGGCGATAAATTCGGCCTCACTCGTGAGCGCGTACGCCAGATTAAAGAGAAAGCCATTAGAAGATTGAGACAAAATTCGCGTAGCAAGCTGCTTAAGTCTTATTTAGGGTAAGAAAGATTCGGTTTCCGAAAAGAAAACAAAGCACAAGATGGAAGGTTACTCCCGTCTTGTGCTTTTGTTCATAATATACCAATAATGCCCATTGGCTGCGCTATGTGCCACATGGTAATGGGCACATCAGCAAATTATTATAGTTAATTAATCTATTACTTTTTCGTATTTGTCCGTAAATAACTACTTTTGTCCTCTAATAAAATTATAAAATTAGAATTATGAAATCCATAAAGATTCTGTGCTCTTTATTATTGGTACTGACGGTATGCTCGGCATTCTCATTGAAAGGAAGTAAAGGTAAATCCGTTTATATAGTAGGTGTATCCGCATCGTTTACAGATTCATTGGTTTATTTCACGGAAATCCAGTTGCTGGACAGTGTGAGGCTGGATAAGAATAAGATGTTGCCGGAACGCTCACAATACAGTTATCAGCTGAAAAATTATTTGGAAAACGAGGAAGGGCTGACGAACCGTACTTGCTTTGTTTATTTCTCGAACAGCAGAAAGAAACTGCAGAAGACCATCAACAAGATGAAGACCAAGTATCAAAAAGGAAAGACCTTGCTGATTCGCGAAGTGAACCCCAATGCGTTCAAGTTCAAGAAACCGGAAGAGTGATCCTTTTCTTATGAAAAAGATTCTATTTATATTTTTAACAGCCTGCTTTTTCTTCTCTTGTGAGAAGGAAACAATCGTGATTCCTCAGCAACATGCCGGAAGAACGGTCCTGGCTTTCTTTTGGGCGGATAACAGCTTGAATTCCAATTTGCGTAATAATATTCGGACGATGATGCAGGGGCTTCAGGCTATGAAGGATTCGGCTGCTTTATTGGTATATTGGGATGGTGAGGCTTCGGATATCAGTTGGCCGGAGCCTTGTATCGTAGAATATGTAACCAATGGTCAGGGGGGTATCAACAGCCTGTCTAAAGGAACGATAGATGCAATGATGGCTGATAAGAATACATCTATCTATGATTTGATTGGTATTGGTAACATCAGAAAAAAATATCCTCCTCAGACATCTACGGAGAAAACCGTCATGCAGACAGTGATAGGTGATATGATGAGTGTTTACCCGTCGGAAAGTTATGGAATAATCTTTGGTTCTCACGGTTCAGGATGGTTGCCCACTATTACCGGCACCCGTTCTATAGGTCAAGATGGCGGCCGGTATTCCAGTGACACAGCGTTGATACCGGAATTGGCGGAAGTGCTGCGTACGGTAAATCCTCAAAAGTTTGATTTTGTCTTGTTTGATGCGTGTATGATGGGGTGTGCCGAGGTGTATTATGAGCTGAAGGATGCTGCCAGATACTGTATCGCTTCTGTACTTGATATACCGGCAGCCGGATTTCCTTATGCAAGTGTGATGCCTTATTTGTATGAAAATGCGATCAAGGAGTATTTGAAGCCAATCTGTAAAGATTATATAGATTATTATAACTATAATGGTTGGGGAACCATTTCGGCAGTGGATTGCAATCAGATGGAAGGTTTGGCGGAAGCGGTCAGAAGTGTGATTTTGTCCAATCAGGATAGCCTGAAGAACGTGGATATAGCTGATTTGCAGCAATATGGCAAAGGCAGCAGCAACTTCAAAGGATATGCCTATGATATGTTACAGTTTATTGAAAAATTGTGTGGAGGAATGGCTCCGGACGATTTTACGCAACAATTAAAGAAGACGGTCGTTTATACAGGTTATACTCATGATCCCACCTCATCCTTGTACAGAATAGATGGGGATAACTACAGTGGAATGGGTATGTATATCCCCAATTCATTCACCACTCCCAAATATTTGCTTTGGAACAATTATTTCAAGTCTTCCATAGCGTGGTATCATGCATCCGGATGGGCTGAAACGGAATCTATTTGGGGGAATTGAAGGAGAATGCAGCCAGTTGCCTTTTACTTGATCCCGAATAATAGATATAGCGGATGGAAGTACCGAATTTCCGGTATTCCTCCATTTCCACCGAGTTGTCTACTGCATCCTGCAGGGCTTGTTTAAAGGCGGCATAATGGGTGTTCATATAAGTGGCGTTGTCCAGTTCTCCTGTAACACTGTAGAAATAGCTCACACTATTATCTTTCTCATTATAACGGGTGCTGTCCAGTGTAATCGTTTCGTTCATACGTGTGGGGCAGGACCGGTTGGTCTTTTCGGCTGTCTGTTTGAATTTACGGACTTGTGAACGGTGGTTATTATTACATCCTGCCAAAGTAAGGATGCCTAGGGCCGCTATTATAACTGTTTCTCTTTTCATTATAAATCGGTATTTTGAAGCGAAAGTAAACTATAAGTTTGAACAAAGCAAATGGATTTTTGTTTTTTATTAGTAAGTTTGTGCAAACAAAAAAAGTAAAACATGTCTCGCATTATAGATGAATTAAAACGTACGGACCACAAGCGTTATCTGGGTGGTCTTGATTTCTTTAAATATATTGGTCCCGGATTACTGGTTACTGTAGGTTTTATTGATCCGGGAAACTGGGCCTCGAATTTTGCGGCCGGTTCCGAATTTGGTTACGCGTTGTTGTGGGTGGTGACCTTGTCTACCATTATGTTGATTGTGTTGCAGCACAATGTGGCCCACCTGGGCATTGTGACGGGATTGTGCCTGAGTGAAGCAGCCACGCAGTATTGTCCCAAGTGGATATCCCGTCCCATTTTGGGCAGCGCGGTGCTGGCCTCCATATCCACTTCGCTGGCTGAGATACTGGGAGGAGCCATTGCCTTGCAGATGCTTTTGGAAATTCCCATTGCCTGGGGATCTGTCCTTACTACGATGTTTGTCGTCATTATGCTTTTTTCCAATTCATATAAAAAGATAGAAAGAGCCATCATTGCTTTTGTATCCGTAATCGGCCTTTCGTTTCTGTATGAGTTGTTTTTGGTAGATATTGACTGGCCTGTGGCGGTCCGTTCCTGGGTGGTTCCCGACATACCCCAAGGCAGTATGCTGATTATCATGAGTGTGCTTGGGGCAGTGGTTATGCCGCATAATCTTTTCTTGCATTCAGAGGTGATACAGAGCCACGAGTACAACAAGCAGGACGAGAGCTCCATTCGTAAAGTATTGAAATATGAATTCTATGATACTTTGTTCTCTATGATTGTAGGATGGGCCATCAATAGTGCCATGATCTTACTGGCAGCCGCTACTTTCTTCCGTACCCGGACTCCGGTGGAAGAGTTGCAGCAGGCGAAGTCGTTGCTTGACCCATTGCTGGGCAGCCATGCCGGAATCATTTTTGCCCTGGCATTGCTGATGGCGGGGATTTCCTCCACCATAACCAGTGGTATGGCGGCAGGTTCTATCTTTGCGGGTATTTTCGGTGAGTCTTATCATATCAAGGATATTCACTCCAAGGTAGGTATTTTGATTTCTTTGGGGATAGCATTGGTTCTTATTTTCTTTATTGAGAATCCCTTTTACGGACTTATCATCTCTCAGATGATTCTGAGTATCCAGCTACCTTTCACGGTGTTCCTGCAAGTAGGACTGACCTCTTCCAAACGGGTGATGGGCAAATATGCCAACTCCCGGTGGAGTTCATTCGTGCTTTATACCATTGCGGTGATTGTCTCCGCATTGAATATCATGCTGTTGCTCAGTTGAATAATGTGCGAATTTGCCCATGTGCCAATTGCCATGCGGGACCATAGCGCAGCACGTGGGCACATGGGCAAATTTTTTATTTCGTTTTGCTTTCCGAGATAATCAGCAGCTTGTCACCGGCGTGCAGTTGCAGAGAGCCATTGGGAATCATGAACTCGTTTCCTCTTTTTATCAGCATCACCAGCATACCTTTAGGCAGGTTCATATCCATTAGTCTGTTTCCTTTTGCCAGCATTTCTTCCGTCAGTACGATATCGCGGAGGTCTGTATTGATTTCCTCCGGTATCTCTACTCCGAAATCATTTCCTGTTTTTTCCAGTGGTGTATCCAGATGGAGTAATTTGGCCATCCATGAAATGGTCGTTCCCTGAACCACTAAAGACAATATGGTAATGAAAAATACGATATTGAAAATCTGGGTAGATCCCGGCACATCAGCCACTACCGGATAAGTGGCGAATATGATAGGTACTGCTCCGCGTAATCCCACCCAGGAAATAAACAGCCGTGAGCTGATGTTCATCTTTTTAAAGGGAAGGAGGCAGAGCAGGACACTGAGCGGGCGGGCGAGGACAATCATGAAAATGCCGATCAAGGTTGCCGGTATGGCGATGGACAACATTTCATGGGGATTCACCAGCAATCCCAGGCTCAGGAACATGATAATTTGGAAGAGCCAGGTCATGCCGTTCATAAAAGTAGCGATCTCCTTACGGTTTACAATGCGTGCGTTACCCACCATCATTCCTGCTATATAGACAGCCAGATAGCCGTTTCCTTTACACAGGTCGGTCATGGTGAATGTGAAGAAAATAAAGCTCAGCAGCAAGATAGGATAGAGCGACTGGTTCTTCAAGTCAATCTTGTTGATGATTACTACCGCCAGTTTTCCCAGCAGGAATCCTGAGGCGCCACCCACAGCAAACTGAATCAGGAATGAAATCAGAATATCGTCTGCCCCCATGCCTGCCGATGTGATGAATTGTATCAGGACGATAGTAAGCATATACGCCATAGGGTCATTACTTCCGCTTTCCAGTTCCAGCATCGGGCGGAGGTTATGTTTCAGGTTCATGCTTTGCGAGCGCAGGATATTGAATACGGAAGCAGAGTCCGTAGAGGACATGGTAGCCGCCAGCAACATGGCCGTCATCAGGGACATGGTAATGCTGACATTCGAGAATCCGGAAATCCAATAAATAAAGAATCCGGTGAAAATAGTAGTAAGCAACACGCCGAAGGTGGAAAGCAGTATGCCTTGTGGCAATACAGGCTTGATATCCGAATATTTGGTATCCATACCCCCTGAGAACAGAATGATGCTAAGGGCCATCATGCCGATGAACTGTGCCTCGCCCGCATCATGGAATTGGAGTCCCAGGCCGTCGCTTCCGAACAGCATGCCGACCAATAAAAAAACAAGTAACGTAGGGATTCCGAACCGGTAGCCGGTCTTGCTCACTACAATACTTACGAACAATAGGATAGAACCTATCAAGAGAATGTTTTCTGCATTAAATATCATACTTCTGTGATCTTGTTTAATTTTTTAATATGATGTGCCAGCATCAGGCAGGCTGTGATAAACGCTAACAGATCGGATACAGGCATACTGAGCCAGATACCGTTCAGTCCCCACCAATGAGGTAGTAACAGCAGGCAGGGTAATAAATACAACAGTTGGCGGGACAAGGAGAGGAAGATAGAAATTTTCGCTTTCCCGATAGATTGGAAGAAACTGGAAATCACAATTTGTATTCCCACGAAAGGAAACATCAGGACTCCGATTTGCAACCCAGTGCGTGCCAATGCTGTAAGTTCTTTATCGTCTGTAAACATATTAACAACCAAATTAGGGAAAAGTTCGCTGAAAGCAAATCCCAACGAAGTGATGCACCCCCCTGCAATCATGCAATATTTCAAAGTCTGCTTCACCCGGCCGAATTTGTGTGCGCCATGATTATAGCCCACAATCGGTTGCATTCCCATAGTCAGCCCCATGATAACCATTACAAACAGCATCAGCAGACGGTTTAATATGCCGTATGCGCCGATAGCCAGATCGCCCCCGTAGAGCAGCAGGCTCTTGTTGAATATAATGACAATGGCCGAAGCGCAGACATTCATCAGGAACGGCGACATACCGATACTGAAGATATTCTCTACGATCCGTTTCCTTAATTTGAATATCCCTTTCTTGAAGCGGATATAACTTTTTTCCTGCATGAAATGGCTCAGCACCCATATCATGCCGGCAAACTGTGAAAGGATGGTTGCCGTGGCTGCTCCGCGGATTCCCCAACCGAGCCAGAAAATAAAGACAGGAGCCAGAATAATGTTGCATCCCACTGTCAGCATGGAGGACAGCATCGCCTTTCGGGGATAACCGGTGGCACGCATGATATTATTCAGTCCGATCATTACATAGGTGACAGGACTTCCTATTAATATAATCTGCATAAAGTCGCGGGCGTATGGCAACGTGTCATGGCTTGCCCCGAAGAAGAACAGAATCTGGTCTAGAAACAGCAAGGTGATGCCTCCGTAGAAAATAGAATTTATCACACAGAGCACCGTTACGTTTCCCAGCACCTTCTCGGCACCGTCCGTATCCTTCTGCCCCAGGCGGATAGAAGAAATGGTAGCGCCACCCACCCCGACCAGTGTACAGAATGCCACCAGCAGATTCATCAGCGGAAAAGAAATAGCCAAGCCCGATATGGCCATGGCGCCGACACCATGACCGATAAATACACTATCAATAATGTTGTACAGTGATGTCAGTGTCATCCCTATGATGGCAGGGATAGAGTACTCTAAAAGCAGCTTTCCGACCTTTTCTGTACCCAGTATGTGCGGGTTGTTTTCTTTCATTCGCGTTTTTATTATTTTTAAGCTTTGCAAAGTTAGGAATATGGAGGATTATTCAGACCTTTGCGGCGTTAAATCAAACTAAAAGTAATATGAATTCAACAAAAAGCATAGCAGCTTTATTCGATTTCGACGGAGTGGTAATGGACACTGAGACTCAGTATAGTATATTCTGGAATGAACAAGGACGGAAATACCATCCGGAGCTTCCCGAATTCGGCCGGTTGATAAAAGGACAGACCTTGACACAGATTTATGCCAACTATTTTGCCGGAATGGAAGAGGTGCAGCATGAAATTACAGAAGATTTGAACAAATTTGAAAAAAATATGTTATATAATTATATCCCGGGCGTAGAGGCTTTCCTGAAAGAATTGAGGGAAAACGGGGTAAAGATAGCTATAGTCACAAGTTCAAATGAGATGAAGATGAGCAACGTATATAAAGCACACCCGGAATTGAAGCAAAGTGTGGACCGTATCCTCACTGCTGAAATGTTTACTCATTCCAAGCCTGACCCCGAATGCTTTCTGTTAGGTGCGACAGTTTTTGACACCGTGCCGGAGAACTGTGTGGTTTTCGAGGACTCGTTTCATGGGCTTGAGGCGGGGAACCGTGCCGGAATGACTGTGATAGGACTGGCTACCACCAATTCTGAAGAGCAAATACGCGACAAGGCAAATGCTGTTATTCAGGACTTTAATGGATTCAGTTTCGAAAAAATGAAGAATATGATGAGGTAATGTCAACTAAAACATCTACCTTTGCAGCCGTTTTTTATAAATTAAAGTAAATATGGCAGGATATATTTCGGGCGATACACGCAAAGTAACTACCCACCGTTTGGTGGAAATGAAGCAGAGAGGCGAGAAAATTTCTATGCTTACCTCCTATGATTACACGACAGCGCAGATTGTAGATGGCGCAGGCATCGATGTTATATTGGTAGGCGACTCCGCTTCGAATGTCATGGCAGGAAATGTGACCACACTTCCTATCACCCTTGATCAGATGATTTATCATGGAAAGTCTGTGGTCCGTGGGGTGAAACGCGCGCTTGTTGTGGTGGATCTGCCTTTTGGCACTTACCAGACTTCCGAATACGAAGCGGTGACCAATGCGATCAAAGTAATGAAGATTACGCACGCTGATGCTTTGAAACTGGAAGGGGGTGTGGAGATCATTGATGCGGTAAAGAAAATCATTGCTGCCGGCATTCCCATCATGGGACATTTGGGGTTAATGCCGCAATCTATCAATAAATATGGAACCTATACTGTACGCGCCAAGGACGAGGAAGAGGCCGAGAAGTTGTTGAGCGATGCACATCTGCTGGAAGAGGCAGGGTGTTTTGCGCTGGTACTTGAGAAAATCCCTGCGTCACTGGCAGAGCGTGTGGCCAGGGAACTGACCATTCCCGTTATCGGTATCGGAGCCGGTGGCGCGGTAGACGGGCAGGTGCTGGTCGTATCGGACATGCTGGGGATGACCAACGGTTTCAGTCCTCGTTTCCTCCGTCGTTATGCCGATCTGCATACAGTTATGACGGGAGCCATACAGCAGTATGTGGATGATGTGAAAAAAGGGGATTTCCCTAACGAAGACGAACAATATTAAAAGTTTTTGCTGATATGTATGATGACTTCTTCTTTCCGTATGAAAAGGCAAAACTGTGGACTGGGAATATGTTTTTGTTATCCCTTTCCAATTTTTTGCTTTATGCATCACTATACATGATGCTTCCTGTGCTGCCTTTATGGATGGTGCGGCACTGGTATTGCAGTTATGCGGAAGCAGGAGCAGCCATTGCTGTTTTCGGGCTGGCCATGTTCCTTCCGGGAACATTCAACAGCTACCTTATTGATACGTTCAAACGTAAAAGTGTGTGCTTTATAGCGATATTTCTGTTTGTGGCATCCAGTCTGCTATATCCGTACGTTGCGACCGTAGGGTTCGTAGCTTTGGTCAGGGCTGTCCAGGGAGGGCTGTTCAGCGTCATTACCATGACTACGGGCAGTACACTGGTGATTGATGTCACTGCTTCCCGCCGCCGCACGGACGCCAATATCGCTTTTGCCTGGGCGGGTCGTTTTGGAATGGTGGTGGGTCTTGCCTTGGGGATCTATATTTATCCTTATTGGAATTTTCACCATATCATTTATACTAGTATGGCTCTGGGAGCGTTGGCGCTGGTGCTGATTCCGGCGGTGAAAGTTCCTTTCCGTGCTCCGCTCAGCACTTCATGGTTCTCGCTGGACCGTTTTTTGCTGCCGCGCACTTTGTGGCCGGGGATGAATATGATGATGGTGGCCATTATCTTTGGGATATTGGTGGCACATATTTACAATGAATTGTTTTTTGTTTGTATCCTGATAGGCTTTGTCCTGTCTTTGCTGCTTTTGCGTTACGTGCTTTCTCATGCTTCCGGTCGTTCGGAGGTAGAGCTGGGGCAGGCGGCAATGATAGGAGGGTTGTTATTGCTCGCTTTTTCCAATAGCTTGATGAACAGTTATATAGCTGGTATTTTGTTGGGGATGGGAACCGGAACCACTGTGTCACGTTTCTTTATAAAAATGATCAGCCTGCCGAGGCATTGCGAGCGGGGAACGGGAAACAATACCTATCAGCTGATGTGGGAGGCAGGAGTACTGATTGGTTTCCTGTTTGAGAATATGTGGACTGAGGGTCATCCCGATACTATTTATTGGATATGTATCGGTATCTGTG
>ERZ1027194.1115-NODE-1115-length-12546-cov-6.097910_pt1 | contig 12546 bp, 9 predicted proteins | sample MGYA00519246_ERZ1027194 | MGnify/ENA primary metagenome ERZ1027194 (study PRJEB26926, sample SAMN06164505) | human gut metagenome | biome: ENVO:00009003; feature: ENVO:2100002; material: ENVO:00002003 | host: Homo sapiens | place: USA | collected 2012 ...
CGATAAACACGGGCGAATGGATATCGACGCTTGTATGGATAGTTTCCGGCCATACTTCGAAGCCAACCGCAGAACGACCAATACGGTATTCCATGCTTCGCTCGCCCCCTCGCCAGAGGATAAGCTGACCGACGAACAGCTCTGGAAAATCACCTGTGAGTACATGGAACGTATGGGTGCCCTGACCGATGACGGCTATGGTGTCGGAACGCCGTTCAAGTCGAGTCGTATCGGAAAGGATATCGGCTATAAGGCCTTCAAAAGTATTACGGGATGTCGAAAGACAAACTGAAAGAACCGGGAGCGCTCGACCAACGGCGACAAACAGTCAAAGATGCCATGAGCCCGCATAACACGCGGGAAGAGTTCCGGCGGCTGCTCAAAACGGAAAACATCGACGCAATCTTCCGCATTAATCCGATTGGCAGAATCTACGGCGTGACGTTTATCGACCACAATGCAGGCATCGTCGCCAACGGATCGGTACTGGGAAAGGAGTTTTCAGCCAATGTCTTCAACGACTTGTATCCGGCACCGAAAGAGGGATGTCAGGTTGCAGAACAGCGATATTCGGAACGAAAACTCGACCCGCAAAGTCATACGACCAATCCCCTGACCGAAGCTGCCGACACCCTATTGGATTTGGCTGATACGAAGGCGTATGAGGAACAGCAAAGGATAATACAGAGGCGAAAAAACGAAAACCGCATCAATAACATATTGTTTATCGTATAAATCCTTGAAATTAAAACAAGTATGTCGGTTTGAAACATATTCGACCGAAGATGTCTGACTTACGCGTTATCCGGTTCATGCCGTATTCTTTTTTTTTGGGGGGGGGAAGACGAAGGGTGTCGACGCCCGAACAAGTAATGTAATACTATAGAAAGAAGCAATACCAAGAGCATGCCGAGGAACATGTCGTCATATTCCCGGTATTTCACGAGTAATCCTGCTAAAATCCTCCCAATGCAATCCCGAAATCGAAAGCCACGAAAAACGTAGAGCTTGCGGCACCTCGTCTTTCGACAAGCATGGCCATGGTCTGCAGGGCAGACTGCACAGCTCCGAAACTGTATCCCAGCAGTGCTGCCACAACAACAGGTAGCACGGTATGTTGTGCGCGAATACCAGCAGAAGTATCCCGGTGATAATGGCTGCATTTCCTGTGTACACCAGTCGCGCCTCACTGGACTTACCACCACACGCCCCAATAGTATCCGAGTGGCGACCGTGGCTACGGCAATGCCGATGAAATAAATACCTTCGCTGGGCAGACAGTGGAGTACGGCATAGATCGCGACATATACCTCGACTACTCCGTATGCCATCATGAAGAAGAGTTGTGTAACAGCGGCCGGCACGGACATCGGTTCGAACAATTCGCCGAGCTTTAACGGCGTGTCGACTGTGGCGATGCCTGCCGAGATGAAATACCCCATCGGGACGAACGCCACTCCTGCCAGTCCGCATATAAGGACGAGGCGACGGCCTTGAGTGTCGACGAGCCATCCTACGAAGGGTCTCGACAGGATGGGCGCGATGCTGAACAACGCTGTTGCCAAATCTATGGTACGGCATCTCCGCCCAGAGAGGAGATAAAAAAGGGGAACGAGGGCAGCAGCGCATGAAAGTTAACGAAAATGAGGAAATTAACCAGGCATGTCTTGATGAAAGAGCCGATCCATAGTTTGGGAAAGTCTTCCGTTCTGTTCATATTGCTATTAACAAAAAAGGGTCAAATCAGGTCTCTAAAAATACAGCTCTGATTAATTAAGATTTCGATCTTTTGCACAGAGACAAAATATTCAGAGTGGATTATTTTACGGAGTTTTTCCGTATTAAGGACTATGAAACAGAGCAATCAGGATGCAGCCAAGGTGCCTTCTATAGTCTGGCAACTAAAATTGGCCTTATTATGTACGATTTTCGCCCTGTGAGGAATGAGGTCTGCGTATATTTGAAATATCATTTGGAACTTGCCGTATCTGGTATTTTTGAACGTCGAGAGGGTTCCAATGACACCAACCTTAAATTTCAACCTCAAATTATGGAGAAACTGCGACTCTTAACACTTTTATTTTTGACGGTGGTTATCGCGGCCTGTCAAAAAGATCCCACGCAGAATGGATCATCTGATCCGGATGTGGTCTCATTCCAGGGATCGGTTTCATTCAAGACTGTGGACCCGGCTGAAAAAGGGCTTGATCTGATCTGGAATGCCGATGTAGACCGGATCGGGCTGTTTGCAGCCGACGGCGAGACCGTCGAGCATGCCAATATTTATTATGCGGCCTTTTCATCGGCGGCAAATACGCAGTTCGTCTGTCCTTCGCAGGACCGGCGAATCGTGTGGAGCGCCGGTGCTGCCTCACGCGATTTCTACGCCTATTATCCTTATCGTACGACATACGATGATTTGACGGCTGTTCCGGTGGCGATTGCCGCGAAACAGAAAGGAGCGGCGGGCGCTACGAAGCATCTGAAACAACTGGTCAATTTATATGCCGTGAGCAAGGGTGTGAAAGGTCCTGTCGAAACCGTATCCTTGCCATTCGAAAGCGTTGCCGCGGTCATCGAACTCCGACTTGCCGCCGACCGGACATTATCGGATGTCAGGAACATAACGTTGCGCAGTACCGACGGCGGGATGTTGGCTTTCGAAACGGGGTCGCTGAATCTGCGGAACGGGGCGGTAACACCCGGAGAGCAGACGGCGGCCGAGATAAACTATGAAATCGAAGGACAAGCGACAATTTCACGCACACCGACGAGCTTTTTCCTGGCTGTGAATCCCGTAGAAGCGGGAAAAACGCTGGAAGTGCTGGTCGATTACGGAGAAAAGCATTTATCGCTGGGCTCGGTGGTTGTCCCCGAAAGCGGAATTCCTGGCGGAAAGTTGACCGTATTCTCACTGGGTTACGAATTCCCGCAGCGCATCGCGGAGGACTTGAGCGCCAACGGTACGGCGAATACTTATCTGGTAACCAAGCCTGGGACGACCTATAAATTCCGTGCAATGGTCAAAGGCAACGGCACGCCGCGCACCTATTCGTACTCGGTAAACGGCCGTCCGGTAACCAAATCCTATTCCGAGGCCGATCTGGCGATCAAGCCTGCGGTGGCAAAACTCGTGTGGTACAATTCGCCGAAAACGGCCGACGGTTGGGTACGCGAAAGTCCCGTGATTATCGAATCCGTAGAGTACGACGATTGGGAGGGCAACGTCTACTTCACCACTCCGGCCGAGTTCGTTCCCGGCAATGCCCTGATTGCGGTTTACGATGCCGGCGGCGAGGTCCTCTGGAGCTGGAATATCTGGGCTGTCGAAAATTACGATTGCAACGCCGAAGCGCGTCAGGTCGGCCGTTATATGATGATGGACCGTAATTTGGGCGCCATGGCGGGACGCGAGGCGATGAACTCCTCGGATAAACGCGCTGCGGCCTGGGCTTTGGGCAACTATTATCAGTGGGGGCGCAAGGACCCGTTCCCGGCAGCTGCGGAGTACGACGACACGGGATTCGGCAGCGAGATGTACTGGGGACTTCCAACTTATACGCCTATTGAAGAATTGCAGCAGGATTATTCCTCCGAGAGTTGGGGCGCCCGGAACATGATGTTCGGCAAGATCGGTGCGAATAACGCCTATGCCGTGGGTGACAAGGCTGTTGACGACGCCGTTGCCCTGTCGGTGAAATATCCCTACCGTTGGATGGCCAAAGAGGTCAGCGGCGTTCAGGCCGACAACTGGCACACCCCCTCCTATTCGTGGTTCAATAATACAGGTTCGGCCGAGAATCAGACCGGATGGTTCTGGTTGTGGGGAAGCGAATACGTTGGCGACAATCTGAAGAGCATTTACGACCCGTGTCCCGCGGGCTGGAAAGTGGCGCCGCCCGAAGCCCTCGATTTCGCCCTCGGCAACGTTGCGGAACTCGATGAAAAACCGTTCGGGCGTTACTCTCGTGCATACGATCTCTATTTCCCCTATACCGGACAGCGGCAGTCGGCCTTCAACGGCAGCCATATCCGTTCGCTCACCAACAAGATGCTCGTGCTGACCAGTTCCAGTGCCAGCGGCAACTATTACCCGGTCCAGGGTAGTCTGGGCGGATATTCGTCCTACAACTCATATACGGGAGCCGGCTACCAGCTGCGCTGCGTTCGCGAGCAGACGACGGCAATGCCCAAAGGGCGTCTGGAGGGTCCGCGAGCCGTACTGATCGGCAACTCCATTACGGAAGTATGGCAGGGACGTACCGACAACAAGACCTTCTTTTCCGACAACGACTACCTGCCCAAGGGCATCAGCGGTCAGACCTCGCTCCAGATCAGCGCGCGTTTTTATAACGACGTAATTGTCAACGATCCGGCGTGCGTGGTCATCGCCTGCGGGGTCAACGACCTGGCTGAGAACGACGGCCAGCCCTGCTCGATCGAACGAGTCTTCGCAGACATCCGGCTGATGGCCGAAACAGGCGCTGCAAGAGGTTTCAAGGTAGTCATTGGCTCGACGCCCCCGGCCAACCGGATCTGGTGGCAGAGCGAGGAGTGGAATGCCGCTCATGCCGATCTTGGACAGCGTGTTGTCGAGTTAAACAGGCTGCTGAAACAGTATGCCGAAGAGAGGGGCTTCGTTTATGCCGACTACCATTCTGCGCTCAAAGACGATCAGAACGGACTGAAACTCGAATACTCCTGGACACCGGACGACCGTGTGCATCCCAGTGCGGCAGGTTATGCCGTAATGGAGAAAATCCTTAAGAAAGCCGTCGACAAAGCACTCTTCGATCCAAATGCAACTGACGGCGACGGACAGATTGATGACCTCGACAAATGGGAAGGCTGGGAGTAACCTTAAAATATTTAGAACACGATGAAACGAAACTATATAATTCTGTTGGCCGCCTTGCTGACGGTCGCATGCGCCGGAAACGGCGACACCGTGTCGCCGACACCGCAGGAGGGCGAGATCCTTTTCTCGGGATCAACTGTCGGTCCCAAAGTCCGGACCTCCTATGAGGATACGGAAACAGCGCTCCGGGTGAACTGGGTCAAAAACGATCTGATCGGCCTTTTCGCCGAGTCCGGCGGCAAGAACCTGGGAGCCAATTTCGCCTACAAGGCGGCTGTGTCGGGAGCGACGAGCGATTTTACAGCTGCTTCCCGGCTCAATGTGATTCGCTGGGCTGATGAAACGTCCGATCACGATTTCTATGCCTGCTATCCCTATACGGACAGAGCCGCAGTCGATGTAACGGCCGTCCCGGTGTCGGTGCCCGCTGTGCAGACTCGTTCGGAAAGCGATCCGTTGGCGACTTTGGCAGCCCATGATTTTCTCTATGCCGTTACGTGCGGGATCAAAAAGGGTGACAACGCCGTCAACCTGCAATTCAAGCATCTTTTTTCAGCACTCGAAATCCGGCTGACGACCGACCTGCGGGCGAAACTCGAGGGCGTGATTTTCCGTTGCGTCTCGAACGAAAATGCCGCCGTGTCGATGGAAAACGCCACGGTCGATCTGCGCACGGGTGAAGTGAACGTCTCCGAAGCTGTGGTTTCCAATGCCGTGCGACTCGACTGTTCAGGCAATACGTCCGACACCGAGGCACTGGTGCTGCATTTGGTCGTAACACCCGGACATGCCGGTGAAACATTCGAAGCCGTCGCTCTCGTCAATGGCAAAGAGTACATCTTCGCCACCGTGAAGGCTCCGTCCGACGGAGGTATTCCCGCAGGCAAAACGGTGGTTGTCGAAGGGGAAGCTACGCTCGACCCTGAGGATGCGCTTCCCGTCATCGATTTGAGCGCAGACGGTACAGCCAACACCTATTATGTCAATGCGGCCAATACATTCTATCGCTTCCGTGCCGACGTGAAAGGTAACGGCAAGGCGCTGACTTGCGGCGACCTCTCCTACACGGAGGAGGATCTCAAAATCGAACCGAAAGCTGCCCTCGTACTGTGGTACAATTGTTTGCAGACGAGCTATCTGCCGTGGATACAGGCGTCTCCCGTGGTGCTCAACAGTGTGAAACTCAAGAAGGACGGCTATATCCATTTCGATACGCCCGAAACATTCGTCAACGGCAATGTGGTGATTGTGGCCATTGACAAAGAACTTAACTACGACCAGATCGAGGCCGACGCGGATAACCGCATCTTGAATGCAGAAGTTCTTTGGAGCTGGAATATCGTGTTCTCAGAGGGCTATGACCCCGATGCAGCGGAGAATTGCATCGTAAAGGGCGGCTATACCTTCATGGGCCGCAATTTGGGCGCCGTGATCGATTGGTCGCAGGCCGACATCAAGCCTAACCAGCAGCAGGAGTCCGTCAACCTGGCCTGGACCTCGGGCAACTGTTACCAGTGGGGCCGGAAAGATCCGTTCCCGGGTCTGCCGGATTATATGAGCGGCAATGCCTATTACATGACCGGATTGTGGTTCGCTCCGGCCTATACGCCAATTCCCGCGCTGGACAGAGGTACTTTTGAAGCATGGGGCCGAGAGGCGCATCACCAGATTATCGGCAATACGAAGGCGACGGTCGCCATCGACATCAACACCGCGCTCGGAACGGGTTATGTGTCGCAGGATGCATTCGACCTGGGCCGGGCCAACCCCCACCTCTGGCTTTGTAAGAATGAAAATTACCTGACCGACAAGGCCGGATTGGCCGCCTGGGGCAATCCGTCGAAGGATGCGCACGGGGTAAAGACGATTTACGACCCGTGTCCCCGGGGCTGGAAGGTGATGAGCAAGCAGGCCTGGATGGCGCTGACCGACAATGAAAAACCTAACGCTGCGGTCGACGTTTCGAAGACCGGGCGCGGTGTCTGGCTGGACGGCAAGTGGTTCTTTCCGCTGACGGGAGGTGCGCAGCACTGGCACAATTCGGACGGCTCCTGCAACGGAAATACGTGGGGAGGTTCCTGTGCTACCTATTATGTCGATGGACCGGATTATAACCCATGGGGGCACGTCGGAGCTTTCGTAACGGATGTCGGATTCCCGAGCGATGAGACCAAACGGAGTGTTACCTGCAAGTCACAGAACACCTATTCCGACCGAGGTGCGGCGATCCGCTGTATCCGGATTGACGAGTAGCAGACCTGCAACGGAAAAAGCAGCGGCATCGGAAGATGCCGCTGCTTTCGTATGGATGCCGACCGCCGTTTACAACAGAAATCCGACCGAAAAGAGAAACGTGTCGTTGAGCGGGTTGAATTTGTTACCGCCGAAACGCCATGCGGCGTCGCACCGCACGGGGCCTGCAATGAATCCGCAACCCAGCGAGGCGTAGTTGCCGGCGCCTTTGTTCTTCTGACCGAGGTGGTATCCGCCGCGCACGACACCGTGCCGGAAAAAGGTGTATTCGGCTCCTGCGGCCAAACCGGTGATTCCTCCCCGGAACTGGTGGCCCAGATCGAGGGCGATGCCGAGCACATGGTTCGGGCGGAAAGGCAGGTGAAGCGAGCCTCCGAGCGAGCCGCGTGTCGGCAGGCCGTAGCGCTCTCCGTCGGAGGCTTTCACATTGGGGCCGATGTCGGCCAGCCGCAGTCCGACGATCCAACGGGCGCCCTTCACGGCACGGAGCGTTCCGCGGTAGGCCGCACCGATGTCGAACGAGACGCCCTGCATCGGTTTCTCCCCGAATCCCTGATCGGAACGGACGTAACGGACCGTCAGCGAAAACGCCAGATTCCGGCCGATCCGACGGCCGTAGCCGACCTCCGCCGAAAGGTCTTGCGGACGGGCTGTTCCGGCGGGAAATCCCTGTTCGTCGGTCAACCCGACCGAAGGTCCGCGGAAATAACGCACTCCGGCCAACAGGGCGTTCCGCGAGTCGGGAGTATAAAATCCCCCCACGCCGTAAAGCACATTGGCGCTGTCGAAAGCCGTATTCCAAGGTCCGGAGAACAGAGTGCCTCCGGCATGTCGTTCGCCGATGAGACTTAACGCGGCATTGGCGTAAACGGCCAACGGATTGTCCGTAACTGCTGTCGCGGCCCCTGCCATACCGGCTGTACGGGCATTGGTTTCCAGGCCGAGGAACGGCATGATCCCGGCATCAGTGGTCTGGGCTTGCGCCGCATAACCGCCTGTCGCGAAAAGAAATGCCGCGGTAAAGTGTTTGATCGATTGGTAGATATACATGGTTTTGCGGTTATCGTTTGATGATATGGCTGTTGAGTTTGCGGCCGCGGCACTCGACCGTGCAGCTGTAAGTCCCGGGAGAAAGCCCGGATACGTCGATGCGCCCCGTGTTACCGTTGTCGCCGGCACGGACCGAAACCTGCGTAGCGAGCACCTGCTGCCCCGCCGCATTGTGGAGCCGGATGGGAAAATCGCCCTCGGCGTCCGGAATGCGTACGTTGAGTACATCGCGGCATGGATTGGGAAAAAGTTCCATCGCAACACCCGTACCGTCGACAATCACCTGGAATTCCGAAGTCGCCGCGGCGCCGTCGAGGTCTCTTGCCGTTACGGTCAGCGTCGTGCAGCCCGCGGCGCAGGGCCGTACAAGCAGTTCCGAATTCTGTACGCGGCACTCCACGACCTTTTCCGCGGAAGGCGAAACGAAATAGGAGAGCCGATCGCCTGGAGCATCGGCATCGGCAAAATAAAGTTGAAGATCGATGCTCCTGCCCGCTTTGTCGTCACTTTGCAGAAAGAGGTTCGGAATGGAAGCGGTTGCCTCGGGCGGGGTATTTTCTCCGGTCCGAACGGAGATGACGGCCGGGCGGGACGGAACGCCCGACGGACTTCGGCCGACGATTGCCAAGCAATAAATTTGCCGCGGTTCCAGCCCCTCGATTCGGCAGGCAAAAGTTTCACCGAGACCCGCATCGGAAGCAAAAGTGTGTCTGACGGCCGTAGCAGGAATGTCGTCGACCGTAGCGGCCGAAAATGTCCGGGTGTCGATGTAAACGTCGAATGATGAGACCGGACGCTCCAGATAGCATCGCGGAACACGCCACGACAGTTCCGCATGGGTGCGGTATCCCGAAACCGCAATCGTACGTTCGTCAATCGGATCCGGCCGGGTATCATGGAAAAGAACGTATTTGGCATCGACCAGTCCGTTACCGAGCATTCCGGCATACTCGGGATTGATCGTTTCCGTAAACTGCTTTCGCCCCGAACCCACGAGTATTTCCCGCAATTTCTCGCTGGTGAACCCCGGTCTTTGCACACCGAATGCGGCAACGGCCAGGGCCGCAATGCCCGAAACCTGTGGCGCGGCCATCGAGGTTCCTGCGGAGTAACCGTAACCGCCGTTCGTCGTGGTGCTGAAAACGCGAAATCGTTCGTCACCGGTAGCATGGCCGCCCAAAGCCGCGAGGTCGATCCACGGACCGTAGTTGGACCCGGCGACCTTACGGCCGTCGATGCCCAGCGACGCTACGGCCACCACTTTCTCGTAGGCTCCCGGGAACACCGGGTCGGAAATGCCGTCGTTGCCCGCGGCAAAAATGACGATGCCGCCTTTCATGGGACCTGTCTGATTGCCGTTCTCATCGCACCCGGCATACTCGATAAAATAGTCGATGGCCGCTTTACCCGACTGCGACAAGTCCGGAAGACCGGGGACATAAGTCCAGCTGTTCTGGCTGATGACGGCCCCATGGTCGGCCGTCCAGACCATGATCTCCTCGATCGTCGCGGCATCGCGTCCCGGCTCGTCGAAAATCTGGCAACTCATCAGCCGCACACCGCTTCCGGGCGTTCCGTCGCCCCCCGCGATGCCGCAGACGCCGATGCCGTTGTTGTTGACGGCGCCGATCGTACCTGCGACATGCGTGCCGTGGCTGCTGGGGGTGATCTCCGTATTATGGCGGCAGAAGTTGTAGCCGCAGGCGCCCTGTCCGTCGCGCCAGATATTCGCTGCCAGATCGGGATGCGTATAGTCGATGCCGCCGTCCACCACGGCGACGACGACGTCTTTATGTCCGGTGCTGACGCTCCATGCCGGAAAAATGTTGAGGTCGGCCACGGCCGTCGATCCGACCGCAGCGCCCACCCGGTGGTAAATCCACTGATTGACCAGCAGCGGATCATCGAATCCGGGGTTTGCGACATTGTCCGAACCTGAGGTGCGGCTGAAATCGGCTTGCGAGACCGTCGCCCCGGCGGGAACCATACGCGGAACAGGTTCGATGCACTCGACTTCATCCACCCGGCCGAAGCGTTCCATGGCCTCGGCGACAGAAATCGCCCCGGAGAAATGAACGTCGTACCACAGATGAAGTCCGGCCCTGCGGCGGCGTTCGCGGAAACGGTCGCCATCGGAAAAGACACGCTGTACGGCAGTTGCCCCGGCACGGGTGGCGGCGGCATCGAATGCAGCGATTCCCGAGCCGGAACCGCTGCGGGTAAAGGCACGGGTGTCGAGTTCGGCTGCCGTTTCACGCAGCTTAATACGGAATACGCCGGGTATGTAAAACTCCTGCATCGGGGTTTGTCCGACGCCGGGAGCCGGGCCGGATTCCGGGTCTCTGGTACAGGCCGTCAGCAGGAGGAGCGTCAGAAAGAAAGAGAAGTGTTTCATCGGTTTTAAAGGAAAAAGGTCCGGAGCCGGCAGACGGCATCCGGACCGAATAAACATTTCTTAAGGATCACGGAACCAATTTGATGTCGAGAAACGAGTCGGTGCAAACGTAACAATCCGATGCCGAGGTAGGCCCCAATTGCCATTTGAAGGTTTGCACCGTCTGGTTCGGAAGTCCGAACAATTCACCCCGAAACGTGTAGGGGGCATAAAACTGCATGATGCCGTCTGGCAGGTAGATGACGCTGACGGGATCATTGGCTTCGACCGTTTCGTAGACCGGTTTCCCATGTTCGTCCACCTTCGGCCGTCCATAATCGTCGAAGGCCTGTTGGCGATAACTGTAGCGGAACGACCAAACTTTGCTGGCGGCATATTGCCGGAAATTGGTCGTCAGCGTCGCGTTGGGCCGCGTGAGTGTCCCGATTTGTTCGCCATTGGCCATTACCTTGAATTCGGTCTCGGTGATCGCCAATTGGCTGCTGCGGATGGTTTCGAGGTAACTCTCCGGAGTGTATTGTCCCGAAAGCGGCGTCATGCGAATCCGGTTGCCGGTTTTAATGCCCCGCAGAATGATTTCGTCGAAAGCCGGAGAGAGCGACATGAACGTGAATTCGTAATCTCCTTTCCATCCTTGGTAGCCGGCGCCGTTGTCTCCGGGAAACGAGAAGAAATGCAGATAATCGTTATGGGTTGCAAATTTCAGCATGGGACCGGTCGAGAATTCGACCCGATATTCCGATTCCGTCCGCAGCGGGTCGGCTTCGACGAAAGTGCTCCCCTCGAACCAGGCCTTAACCATACGGTCATCCTGGAATTCGACGATATAAATCCAACCGCCATAACCGAGATTCTCGTCAGGGAAATACTCCATCACCCATGTCTTCCCGGCCTGCAATGCGAATTTGTAGCGTTCAAGCGTCTGCTCGATCCGGGTCGAGGTCGACTCGCTGAAGTTATTTTCCGAATCGTCGCATGCAACGGCTGAGAATAACAGCCCAGCCAGCAGTAATATATTGATTCTCTTTTTCATACATTCAGTTTAATCTTCAAGATTTGTCCAGTCGATGTCTCCGAGTTCGGAAAGACGGCGCAGGTAGATGTCGCTCCACTTCGCAACGTCCACGCCAAAATCGTCGCGGAGCCATGCGATGAGAATCGAGCGCTTCTTCTCGATTTTGGCGCGGCCGTCCGCGCTTTCGATCGAGGAGAGCATCGCCTCCCACTCCTCCTCGCTCATGCTGATCAGGCGTCCGCCCGTTTCGGCGATGTCCTCTGCGGGACTCGAACGTGCATACTTCGAAACGAAGCCCAGCTCCATGTAGTCATTACCGCTTTGGGCATACTTGTCACCCACGTAATCGCTTTGCGTAATGGTATCGTAGTCGCTCGGTACGGGATATGTACCATCGAGGATATGCATGAACTCGTGAAGCATCGTTCCGGCGATTCGTTCGCTGTCCTTTTCCCGGTCGAAAAATTTTACGCCGAGAACATTGATTTGAAGGCCATTTTCAGCCGATGCCAGCACGGTGTTCCCGGTGCTGCTGATCTCAAAACTGCCCACCAAATAGAGTACCCGCGGGAAATAACTCTTTGCGAAGAGCAATGGATCTTTCTGATCGGACATCAGTTCCGCCATGGCGTCAAGCGTCGAGTATTTGATCAGTTTGGCCACCTCGATCGATTTGTCCACGGGCGGCGGCGAGACCCAGTAGTTGAAGTGGGTTTCGCGGTCAGGCATGCGGTATTCGAAACGAATGTTGTAAGGTTCCGTATAGTGCCGGTCGAGCCAGAAATCGAACTCGGTCTTTTCCTCGGCGGGATCGACAAAGATGCTTTTGCCGTCCGGTTCGTCCTTGTCGCATGAGGTCGTAGCGCCTGAGACAAGCAGAAGCAAGAACAGGGATATGATTGTCGGTTTCATAATTCAATACCCGTTGGTTGAATTAAAATAAAGCATCTTTAACAAGACCAATTTTACGATGGT
>ERZ1027194.1144-NODE-1144-length-12324-cov-13.312332_pt1 | contig 12324 bp, 23 predicted proteins | sample MGYA00519246_ERZ1027194 | MGnify/ENA primary metagenome ERZ1027194 (study PRJEB26926, sample SAMN06164505) | human gut metagenome | biome: ENVO:00009003; feature: ENVO:2100002; material: ENVO:00002003 | host: Homo sapiens | place: USA | collected 2012 ...
ATACTGATCGGTCTCGTGGGCTCGGAGATGTGTATAAGAGACAGGGATAATATATGAATAAGAATGCTAATAACAATAGAGACTTATATAATGGCGTAGTAATCTTGATTGGATGTGGATTGGGGATATTATCAATTTTAGGGAAAATTATTGCGTTATTTTGATTAGATAGCGAAAGTTGATTTCAAAATTTCGTAGTGCGGGTATATAGCGAAAGTTCATTTTGAAAATTCGTGGAGTGAAATTTCCAGGGCCACTCGTCCACATTTTTCCGGATCGGCAAAATGCACAAAACTATGCCCCCCTATTTTGTGCAGATTTTTTCAAAAAAGTTCTTGACTTTCTGCCGTAGTCTGCTATAATGAAAAATGTCAAGAGGGAAAACCACTTGACGGTGTACCTTGAAAATGAATACGACAAAAAGGAAAGGAAAGAACACTATGAATAACACTTATGCTAACATTATGACCAAAAGCGCGGGCGATATGTATGACCTGTGCGAACGCGAGATTGAGCGTCAAAATGCGCTCAAGTCCACGGAAAACCGCATCGGGCGGTCTAACTGCGCGAAAGCTATCCGCAAAATGGAAAAGCTCGAGTCCATTCTCATGTCCGTTCCGGCTGAAACTATGTTTACCGTCGAGGGCTGTCGTGGAGACGACGAGCGAGGCTGGAGCTTGTGCAACGTCGGCTCTATCACGGAGTGCGTGGTAAAGTACCACTTGAGCAAAGAAAAAGAGAACATCTCAAAGACGTTCGGCTCGGGCTACGACTTCAAAATGGGCTGTATCCCTTGCGAGGTAAAAACCTCGCTCACCTGCAACGCGCTGGCTACTCCGAGCGAAGCCGAGTTTACGCTCCTCGTGAACGCGGTCGGTGTGTGGCTTATCAAGAAAGCCGAGGTCATGAGCTATGTGAACGCTCGCGGGCGTCTCCCGTTCAACCTCGAAGCTGGCAAGCGGATTGACTGGCTCTCCGAGATGTTCGGACTTGACGAGGAATAAACAATCGGGAGAGGGCGCAAGCCCTCTCCCCTCGGAAAAAGGGGAATTGAAATGAGTATCCATGATATTGCTATCCTGTTAGGAATCTATGTTGCTACAATCGGCGCGGGCGCGCTGGTAGGCTATGTAATTGATAGAGTGAGAAAGTGAGGAATTACAATGACCGATTTATTCAAGACGACTGCTAACCAACTCCGCTTTGCTCTGAGCCAAGAATGGCGTGACCTGTATAGCCACAAGTCCGAGTGGGAAGAAGAAGCCGAACGTGCTGAGGATGAAGCTAATGAAGCACTTCACAAGGCAAATATCGAAGATGAAGGCGATAAACTGACTGATGCTGAGGTTGACCAATTATATAGCCTCGCAGAAGCCCTCGACAAAGACGCGAGAGCCAAGCGCGCAAGAGTTGACCGACTCGAAGAAGCGATGGAAGCTATTGAGAAGTTGGAGACTTTCTACAGCGAGGACTGGAAAAACGTATGATAATAGGGGAGAGAAATCTCCCCTTTTTATCGGTCAAAAGTGTAGTAGTCTGGTTCACACTTTACAGTACGAAAGTGTCGCACTTTAGAGTGCGAAAGTGGATAGTGTAGTAGTCTGCCCAGACTACTACGAGGAGTTGACAAATGGCGTATAGTGTAGTAGAATGGTATCATCAAAGAGGGCGGTGACCTAACCACCGAAAGGAGATTCACTATGAGTAAGTTCACAATCGACACCGCGCGCGGATTCGACGTCATCACCAAGGCTGGCAAGGTGGTCGAGCACTTCGACACCTACGAGGCGGCTACCGCCTACGCTCGCGCTCGGCGCATGACGGTGCGCTACTGGGCAGTCGGTGCGGAGGAAAAGGGAGAGTAATCTCCCTTTTTTCTTTGGGGCTGTGTAGTAGTCTGGTCAGACTACTACAAGGGGTTGACAATTATATTATTGTATGATATACTCATATCATCAAAAGAGAGGAGAGCATACAATGATAAATGTTCGTACAATTCGCAAACTCACCAACAATGACGGTCTTACTCTGCGCGCGGGTCGTGTCATTCGCTACAAGACGGGCTGGCAAGTAGCTACCGAGGGCGTCGAATGCTCCACACCTGAACAGGTTATGCGCGCTGTCAAGTCCTACGAGGGCAACTGCGGTGTTTGGCTGGAAAATGGCGTGTACTATGTTGACCGCTCCAAACGAGTAGATACCAAGAAGCTCGCGCTGGAAATCGGTCGAGCCTGCGCGCAAATCAGCATCTATGGCTGGGCGCGTGGAGTGTTAGCGTATTGCTAATACTCCCAAGCTATGTAGTAGTCTGGTCAGACTACTACAAAGTGGATTTTTCTATTGACTTTATGAGTAATGTGGAGTATAATGTGAACATAAAAGGAAAGGGGAACACACAATGAATAATTATTTACTGTATATCAACGGGAGTTTGGAAAATTCTACCAATGACTACGCTAAAATTTGGGAGTGGTATCGCAAACTGTTAGAGGTACTTCCTAATGCCGTCATTGATTTGGTAGACGGAACTACTGGGGAAGTTTTTCAAAGCAATGTGGACTTCGATTGAAGTCCACTTGTGTAGTAGTCTGGTCAGACTACTACAAGGGGTTGACATTGAGAATAAAATGTGATATACTCAACATATCAAATGAGAGGAGAACAAAATATGTTCACTACATCAAATGGAATCCGTATGTATGTCCCGAGCGCACAAGACGCACATCAAGACGAATGGTATTACCTGTTCAGAGACGAGGAGCACGGCGAGGAGTTCTTTGTAAGGGCGCACAGCTATGAAGAGGCTGTGGCTATTGCCGAGGACAACTTCGAGTGGGTGAAGTATGGTGGAAAGTTCAGCGAGGAATCCGCGTCTTTCTATGACTATGATGTTTACTAATTGACATTTCTCGCGCGCTTGTGGTTTTTCTATAAAAGTTTATGCCGGACTTTGTAGATTTTCCACAAGCGCGCGTATGGTGAGAGTGTAGTAGTCTGGTCAGACTACTACAGAAACTTGACAGTCGCGCAGGATTGTGTTATACTCATCATATCAAATGAGAGGAGAACAAACAATGGTACTTCGTGATATTTACAATGTAGTTAGTGAAACCGAGCAAGCCACTTTCTTTTCGGAGATGTTCAGCATCTACGAGGTCATCAATGTGAACACAGAAGCTCACTACCGCTACTCCGGTCACAACGATGACATTTGTCTTGGTGGCGACCGCTCGGAAATTTTCAACAAGGACTGGGTTCTCGGTCTGTCTGTGGTCGGTATCGGCGCGCTGAATGGTCATGTGATTATTTGGGTGGACGGCTGAGCTGTCCACTTGTAGTAGTCTGGTCAGACTACTACACCACAACAAAAAATATTGACTTCCCATTCTGAATGTGATATTATATAGATACAAAAGGAAAGGGGAATGTCAAATGGTTAGAATTTGTGAAAGTAGTATCAGTTCTCAGTTCTTTGATGAATTGAACATTTGCCATGAGCGCAATCTCAACAATACTCCACGTACTTCTTTTAATTGTGCTGGCTTTGCGCTTGGCACCTATTCATGGTACTGTCCACGCGAGGGAGAAAGTGAATGGGAAGATTATGCGTTTAAGACTGATAAACAAGCATATAAAGCCACTCAGCGTTCAATAGACTGTATGCTCAAAGACTTTCCGACTTTGCGCGTGATTGATTCTCTCGATGAAGTTCAATCCGATGAATATCCAATTCTATTTAGACATTCTTCTGATGGTGATTTTCATTATCTCCGTCGTGGTCGTAATGGTATTTGGTATCACAAGCGCGGGCGCACAGAAGAAATCGATATCATGCCAAAGAGACTTATCTTCAAAGTTTGGTGTCGAAGATATGACGGTCCGATTGTGATGATGGCAAAGAAATGGGACGAGTAATTGTCCCTTTCTGTGTAGTAGTCTGGTCAGACTACTACACAGGGTTGACAATCATGCAAAATTGGAGTATATTATACTTACAAAAGGAAAAGGAGAATTTACAATGACCGAAAATACCACTTATGTCTGCGATTACTGCGGCAAGGTCTTTTATCACGAGGATAGTTGCTATCGGCATGAATGGGCGCACAAGTTCGAGCTGTTCAAGAATCGCATCAAATTTATGAGAGAAAAGAATGGCATTTTTGTCGAACTTCCTCTTGCTTGTGAATCTGCTGATGGATGTACCGCAATTTATTGTGATGGTACTGATGAGGCTTGGAATACCATTGATGAAGCATTTGAGCAGATGGGATATTGTTATCCCGCAAAAGATATTCGCGCTGATGGTCATATCTTTGTTTATGACTATGATACAGATGATTGGTTTTGCCTTGAAAAAAAGTTGAATCACTTCATCGAACTCAATACCAAACTAAACAAGATTATCGAGGGGAAGTAATTCCCCTTTTGGTGTAGTAGTCTGAGTAGACTACTACATTTTCTTGACAATTATATGATAATGTGTTATACTCATATCATCAAAGGAAAGGAGAATATACAATGAATACTGAAAAGAATGCCAAAATGATTTGCTGGGATATGGACGGTACGATGGCATCGCTCTATGGCGTTGACAACTGGCTCTCCAAACTGCGCGCGGAGGACACCTCTCCCTACGAGGACGCCGCGCCTATGTGGGACATGGAACTGCTCAACTATGTCTGCGAGCTTCTGCGCGCGGCTGGTTGGGAAATCAACATCATTACATGGCTGTCAAAGAACTCCAGCGAGGAATACAAGGACGGTGTGCGTGAAGCAAAGCGGGCTTGGCTCGAGAAGTGGGGCTTCATCTATGACCACTTCCACGGGGTTCAGTACGGCGCGACCAAAGCCGACAGCGTGCGCGACCGCGCAAAGAATGCGATTCTCATTGATGATAATGAGAAAGTGCGAGCTGGCTGGCATTTGGGTGAGACTATCGACCCGACACAGACAAATGTCATTGAGGAGTTACTCCGTCTTTTGATGAAAGGGGAGTAACTTCCCCCCTTTCGATTGTAGTAGTCTGGTCAGAATACTACACAGAGTTGACAGTCGTGCAGAAATATGGTATAGTATGAGTACAGTAAAGGAAAGGAGAAAATACAATGTTCGGGAAGAAAAAGAAGCCTTTCAATCCTTATGAAAAACGTGCGGACGATTCATTGTATCAAGTATGGGAAGCACGCGACCGTCTGCGCGCAAAGGCAAGGCAAGTTATTACGCGCTTAGGAGTAATCAACCTTTATCCCGATGGTGCTGACCGCAGGAAAGCCGTTTCTGATGCCGAAGAAGCGAAGCGTGCTTTGCTTGTAGCTATTGGAGCATACGACACCGCACGCATGGAGTATAATAACTACATCAAAAAGTATGCGGAAAAGTTTGATAGTCCCAAAGCAGAATGGACTACCACAAGCCATGAAATCATTGAATGGGCTTACCAATATTATAATAAGGAGTGAATGAAATGAAAATCACTTTTATAGGTAGTAAACTTGTTTCCTTTGAAGAAATTGCCAAAGGTACAGTTTTCAAAGACCCGCGACCAAAAATACCTATTATATCAAAACCGCCTCAGTGGTCAATGAAGATAGTGGCGAAGAGGAGTGGAATTGTCTCTGTTTGGACAATTACACTTTCTATTGCTTTACTCCAAAATACTTGGTTTATCCCGTCTACGATGCGGAACTCATCATTCCTTGATAAACCGAACTTTTGTTCATGTTCCCTTTCTAATGACTTTTGCGGTTGTGTCTAAAACAACCGCCATTGTAGTAGTCTGAGTAGACTACTACACATCGAAATTCTTTCTTGACTTCTTTCTTATACTGTGTTATACTACATAATGTCAAGAGGGAAACGGTTAGAGAAAGTCCGGTGCTGATTGAGTTCACACTAAAGACCGAAAATCCGAAAAAATTCAAAATTTTCTTGAATTTCCCTCTTGACAAACTCTCAAATCTGTGATATACTTATTACAGAAAGTGAGAGAAACACTTCTAAAATAGGGTGGCGACCAACGCCAAACAAAGAAAGAGGTATATTATGACTAACCGAGAGTTCCTGACCGCTATTGCCAATTCCGCCAGCCTGTCCTCCGACCTGACCGAGTTCGCGACCGAGCAGATTGCCAAGATGGACGCGCGTAACGAGGCACGCAAGGCTTCTTCCAAGCCCAGCAAGACCGCTATCGCCAATGAGCCTATCAAGGCTTCCATCATGGAGTTCCTGTCCAAGCAGTCCGAGCCTGTCATCGCCTGTGTCATCGGTGAGGGCGTGGGCATCACGACCGCCAAGGCGAGTTCGCTTCTGCGCCAGCTTGTCGAGAGTGGCGCGGTGGTGAAGTCCGAGGTCAAGATTCCGAAAAAGGGCAAGACTGCCGCGTATGCGGTGGCTCTGACCGAGACTGCGGACGAGGAGTAAGACGAGGGCGCGGAGAAATCCGCGCCTTTTCCTCTGTCAAAGTGTAGTAGTCTACTCCAGACTACTACATTGGGTTGACAATTCTTTATAATGTGTTATAATAGTACCATCAAAAGGAAAAAGGAGATAAAAAACATGAAAGCAACAGGTATCATTCGTCGCATTGACGGTTTGGGTCGCGTGGTTATCCCAAAAGAGATTCGCCGCACTTTGAAGATTCGTGAGGGAGACCCGCTCGAAATTTTCATTGAAAAGGACTGCGTTTGTTTTCAGAAGTATTCGGTGCTCGGCTCGCTCTCTGAAGATATTCTGAGAGTCGCGCAAACCATGGCACAGCGTACTTTCAAACATCAGGTTGCTATCTATGATAGAGATAGCAAAGTCTCTGGGCCAATTTCTTATAGCTCTTATGCTGATGAAAGTTGGGAAGATAATAGAACTCCCTTCAAGTACGAGAGAATGGGAGTTTACCCGATTATTTCTGATGGTGAACTTTATGGGTATATTTGTTGTCCGGAAAGTGGCATGGGCGCAGAAATGGACATGATTGTTCGTTATCTCAGCATCGCTGTGGGAGACTAATGTCTCCCCTTTTTAGTAGTCTGGTCAGAATACTACACTTCCAAACTTTCTATTGACTTTCTCCACGCGCGGTAGTATAATACAGATACAGTAAAGGAAAGGAGAACACGCCATGAAATGTCCTTATTGCGGTCAACCGCTTGAATATACTGATACCATAGATACAGAAGAATGTAATGAACAATATATTCAAACTGAAACACACTATTGCAAAAAGTGCAATAAAACTTTTGTACGAAAAGTTGTGTGGCAGATGGTTTATGAATATGACACATGGGAGGAAGTATAAATGAATCTTATCATCTTGTTTACGATTTTGACCATCGTAAATGTCATTTTCTCAACAATCAAGTCAATCGTGACTATCAAATCAAGTCCGTTCATCGCGTCTGTTGTCTCTGCGTTGTATTACGGATATTATAACATAGTTCTTATCTATACAGTCGCGGATTTTCCACTTTGGCAGAAAGTAGTTATCACTTCTGTTTGCAATCTCATTGGCGTGTTTATCGTCAAGTATGGCGAAATGAAGTCGCGTAAGACGAAACTATGGAAAATAGAAATGACCATTCCCACGCCATATACACGCATTGTAGACCAAAAACTCATTGATGTTCCGCACTCATATCAAATTCTTTCTCCGAAGCATTGTATTTTCACATTCTATTGCGCGAGTGAGGAAGAAACTCTCAAGGTGAAAGAAGTTGTGGACAAATACAAGGCACGTTACTTCGTCACCGAAAACCATGCCATTCTCTAATTTCCTTTCCTATAGTCCGCGCGCAGAACGAAAGTTTTGCGTGCGGGCATTGTAGTAGTCTGGCCAGAATACTACAAAGAGTTGACAGTCGCGCAAACGTGTGTTATAATACAAATACAATAAAGAAAGGAGACAATACCATGAAGTATTCAATCGGTTACACTTATAGTGGCTTTGCAATTATCGAAGCCGAAAACGAAGCCGACGCCGCAGAACGCTTCAATCAAATGAATATTGCTGAGATTGAAGAGCATAGCGAAGGCAATACGCTTTTCATTAACTCAATCTATGAAAATGAGGACGAATAATCGTCCTTTTGTAGTAGTCTGGACAGACTACTACACCGAGCAAAAACTTTTCAATTTCTTCTTGACAGCGCGCGGAGTATGTGCTATACTATGGATACAGTCAAGGGAACGATGGTAAACCTTGATTAGTAAATTGAATGGAGATTTTTGAAAAATGTTGAAACTCGACCGTAGGCGCAAGTATTATCTTTGTTTAGACACAGAGACAAGTTGTTTACCTTTTGTCTCCAAGTATGAGGGCAAAGCTCGTCAGACAATCGGCGTAACCAAGCCCCTGATTTATGACATTGGGTGGCAGATTATCGACGCTCAGGGGCGCGTCTACTCGCGCAAGAATTTTCTCATCAGCGAGATTTTCTCCGTCCCCTCTGTTTTCGATACCGCCTACTACGCCTCCAAGCGTCCGCTCTACCTCTCCATGCTGGAAAAGGGCGAAATCGTCCTCACCGACTGGAAGAGCGCAACGGCGGAACTTGTCGAAGCTCTCGAAGCCGTCGAGGGTGTGACCGCATACAACGCCGCGTTTGACTTCAAGCGTTCCATTCCGTTCACGGAGCTTTATATCTCCTATCTGTACTCCCCCGATTTTCACGAGTGGCTTCGTTATCAAGAGCGCGTATGCGACAGTATCGCAGAGGGAACGAAGTACAAGCGCGGAGAGCGTCAGCCCGATGACACAACAATTTTCCGATTCCGCGGGCGTGAATATCCTCTGTTTGACCTTTGGAGTTTGTCTTGTGAGCACATTCTCAATAGTGACGAGTATCGCACGGCTTGCCGCGAAAATGGGTGGATTAGTCCGAGCGGAAAGTATTACAAGACAAGCGCGGAAACGTGTTATCGTTTCATCAAGAACGATAACGCATTTGACGAAGCACACACCGCACTTGACGATGCGACCATCGAGAGCGAAATTTTCGCGGAACTCATGCGAGTAACCAAGAAAAAGTTTGATATGGGAATTACGGCGTTTCCGTTCCGCATTGTGGGGCGCGCGGATTTGTGAGAAAGAGGGCGAGTAATCGCCCTTTCTCCGTGCGGGGTGTAGTAGTCTGAGCAGAATACTACACTTTATTATTTTGGTATTGACAGCGCGCGGAGTATGTGATATATTATGAGTACAGTAAAGGAAGGGGTAATAAAATGAAGTGCCCAAAATGTGACGAACTTCTACGCCTCTCGCACGAAAAATTACGTGAGACTAACCTTGAAAATATGATGGTAATAACAACTTGTGACTATTTTTGTCCAAGATGCCAGCGTACTTTCTTAGGTATCAATGCTTATGATCTGCATTGGTTGGGAAGTAACCTTATCGAATCTAAAAAAGAGAACATATAAAGTGTTCTCTTTCAATGTAGTAGTCTGGACAGAATACTACACTTCATCACTTTGATATTGACAACGTGCAGAATATATGATATACTATGGGTACAGTAAAGGAAAGGGGTACATACCATGAATAAGGAACTTATCCGCATTATTGAGCAGAGCAGTTCAGAGGATTTGAGCGAAGCGGTACGAGTAATTGCCAAAACTCTTGATGAACGTCGTAACAAGGCAAGAAAGGACGCATGGAGTAAAGTCGTCAATACTATCAAGGACTATGTAACTACTTTTGGTAGTATTGAAGTCGAAACTGATGATGATACGTTCTATCTCACCGCGCATGATTGCTATACCGAGAATGGACGCATTGTCATTGAGTATGAAGAGGACTAAACGTTCTCTTCTCTTTGTAGTAGTCTGAGGAGACTACTACACTTCCCACAAAATCAGAAAATAAAACTTGACTTTTTTTCAAATTTTTGCTATACTACATATAGAAAGTGAGAGAGAAATGAGTATGAGAACGGCGCAAGTGTCCGACTTCATACCATGTCAAATTTTCACTTCCAAAATTTCAATAGGCGTGTTTATCGCCGGAAAGAGGTACTTTATGTCCAAAGCAACGCGCGATGCGCTCCGCAACTCCTATCTCGAAAAGCTCACCAATTTTCTGCGCTCCAACGATGAAGAAGTCCTCATCACAGGCACGAACGAGTTCGCGCTCCCTTGTGTCGATTCCGAGGGCAACGACGAGTTCATCGTTGTGACCGTCAAAGTTCCTACCGGCTCGCGCGATGGGGACGCCTACGATGGCTACTCCATGGCGGAAGATTTCTCTATGAAGATGGCAGAGAAGAAAGCCAAGGCAGAGGAAGCCGCCGCGAAGAAAGCCGCGAAGATTGAGCGCGACCGCAAGATGCGCGAGGCGAAGAAGTCCAGCAAGGAAGCGCACGAAGCACGGCAGAAAGCCGAAACCGAAGCCGCCGAGTGAGACGAGGGGAGGACGAAAGTCCTCCCTTTTTTCGCGCGGACGGCGTAGTAGTCTGGGCGCTTTAGGACTCTAAAGTACTGAACACTATCATGGTAGTGCGCAGAAGTGGGCAGACTACTACGTCAAATTTTCACTTCTATCACACTTCGCGCGACTGTGTGGTTCCTCCCAGGGAGCTGGGTTTGGTCATATTCTGCGAGCTGCTAAGACCTGCTAAAAAGCTGGGAGCTGCTAACGCGCAGCGAAATTTGAATTTGAATTGAATTTGTGATATAATATAATGGGGAGTATGGGGTTAGTTAGAGGTGTCTAACTGGTAGTGGGTTGGACTGCGCGCGGAGTGTGAGAAAATACAAAAAATAAGAGTCTATACATAATAATTATATCACAATTTTAGTAAAAAATCAAATTCTACTGCGATTACGCTGCGCGCAGAGCAAAAGAAAAGGACAGCCAAATAACTGTCCTCGTATCTTTGTATAAATTGTCAATAAGTGTTCCAAATTTTTACTATAAATGTTCCAAAAAGTCCTACGTTTTGTTCCAAAAACTACTACGTTTTTGGTTAGAATATACAAATGTAAAAAAAAATGTGTAAAAAATTTCACCGCGATTTGTAAAAAATTCCTCCGCGTTTTGTAAAATATTTTACGCAGGAGTGCTTTCCTCTTTCTCTACAATTATAATTTGATTTTCAAAATCAGAATTAGAACGGCGGACATTGTCTACTATTTCTTTAGGAACATCCGTATCGAAAATAATTTTATCTTGAGTAGGCATATGTTCTAGACTAACACTTTTCAAATAGAATACATCATAAGTATTACCAAAACTATTCATAGCTGTCTTCCAATAAAAGTCAATAAAGCCACGGCCTTTTAGAAACCAAAGGGTTGCTTCTGCGCGCTTGAGACACTTGACTTTCTTCTCTGGGCAGCCGAGCATATTTGCAAAACTAGTTATAGTAAATCCATTTTCAGGGTCACCAATTTTTTGAAAAGCAAATAAGGAGGTACAACCTCTAATATAATAAGCGCCTTCTCCTTTATTATAAAGTCCAACTAAGTATCTCATAACATCTTGACCCATTGTCATATAAATGCTAGGGATACGAATGGTATAAGTTTCACCTTGGTCAAAAATAATTTCTCCGCGTAAAAGATTGGCTAAACAAGATTTTACTGTCGGCGCAGTAATGCCTAAAGTCTTAGCAATACTGGTTTTAGTAAAAGAATTTTTATAAATATAATAATGGTCTTCTTGAGCAAAAGAATTCCATTTACAGTAAGCTACTAAATAATAAAATACTGCCCAATCATTATCACTCAAATCTCTTTGAGGCCCCATCTTTGCTTGGCCTTTCTCTTTGTAAGAAATTTCTACCCTACGCGGGCCGCAACTATTTGATGTAGAGTACATAAGTACCTCCTTTCTATTTTTATTTACTACGACGTAAAAAATCGTCTACTTAGGTGTAAAAAATCGTCTACTTATTTTGTAAAAAATCGTCTACTTATTTTGTAAAAAATCGTCTACTTAGGACGTAAAAAATCGTCTACTATTTATCTTTTATATTATCTGTCGAATAAGAGAACGGCTAAAGAGAGAAAGCTAATCTAATAAACCAATCTTTCTATTCTTCAAATTTACAAAATCCAAAACCTCTTCATCCTTGTCAGCCCAAGTATAGATGTTATCCTCATTTTGACTTTTAGCTATCATCATAAAATCTGCGGCGGTATCCTCTTTCTCAAAGACATAATAGTTGACATTGAAGATATCGGTTTTACGGCAGTATTCTAATTCGCGTATATAAAATAATTTATCAGCACAGTATTCACTTACTTTCATTATATCAACTCCAAGAGTAAATTATTATTTATATTTTATTTTCTATTTATATCTGTCTCTTATACACATCTCCGAGCCCACGA
>ERZ1027194.1152-NODE-1152-length-12276-cov-4.521970_pt1 | contig 12276 bp, 9 predicted proteins | sample MGYA00519246_ERZ1027194 | MGnify/ENA primary metagenome ERZ1027194 (study PRJEB26926, sample SAMN06164505) | human gut metagenome | biome: ENVO:00009003; feature: ENVO:2100002; material: ENVO:00002003 | host: Homo sapiens | place: USA | collected 2012 ...
TTTCAGCGGCTTCCTTTTGTGCTTTTGCGTAGTGTTCAGCGCGTTTCTTGTCGGCAGCAGCCGCATTAGCTCTTTCGGTGTTCTCGAAACCGGAACGCTGACCTATCAGCTCACGTCTCTGCGCCTCGTATTCAGCCTGCTTCTGCTCCAATGCAGCCAACGCTTCCACTTCCTTACGTCTATCCTCGTCGGATGTGTAAGAAAGGGCATTCTGTGCCTTGATCTGCTCGTATTTAGCCCGCAAAACACCGAGTTCTGCCTCTTCCATCTGTCGCAGAATCTCAACACCACGGTTTGCAGCCTTGGTACGTTCCTTCAGACTCTTTGTCTGCTCGGCTACGATGGTCTTCATCTTCTCCAATTCCCTGCGTTGGCGGGCGAGGACCAGCACATTGTCGGTCTCGGCATTGTAGATGTCACGCTGCACCTGCGCCATGCCTCTAGCAGTTTCGATAGACTTGACGGTTTCGTCCGATATCAGACCCAGCCAATTGTAAACCTTGATATAAGCCTCCGCCAGCCATTCAAAAACCTTTACGATCTCAGCGAACAGAGCAGCCACAACATCCAGCACCTTCGTGATGATCAGTTCGATGGGCGCAAGGATCGTCTTCACTGACACCGCTAACTCGTTGTTACGGTCCATCAGCTTACCGATAGCCGAGATGACTGCGAGGATAGCCGATGCGATGGCTACGAACGGATTCGCCATGAGCGCTGCATTGAACGCCTTGATGGATGCGATGCCCCCGGTCATCCCCTTGATCATCTGTCCGGTCGCACCTGTCATGCCACCAAGATTGGCGGTGGCGGCTTCGATGTCCTCAGCATAGTTACCCACGTTTCTCCGCGTGTCTCCTACCCCTTTCTCCAGCTCCTTCAGCCTGTCGGAAATCTCCTTGGTCTGAGCGACCATCTGTTTCCCCGACTCGGTGTTGGTGCGCTGCTCTACCGACATCTTGTTCAGCGCCTTCGTGTTAAGAGCCAGCTGCGCCCGCAACGTCTCGACACTTTCCGCCTCGGAGTTTACAATGGTAGTGTGTGCCTTGATCTGCGCGGCATTCTCCGATGTGGCTATCTTGTTGTTGTTCAACTGCTTGGTCAGCGCGATGATTGCCTTCTCTGATTTCCCTGACTGCTTCTCGAATGCCGTCTGATCCAGCAGGTTATCCTTGTAGTTCTGACGGATGCCCGCAAGAGCGAGTTTCTCGGCATTAATCTGCTTGACAAGCTGCTTCTTCTCGTCCGATAGTTCGAGAGACTTCTTTATGAGCGCGTCCAAACCGTCTACGGCTTCAGCCGTGTTGAACGATAGGTCTAATAGTGTAACGTCTTCTGCCATTATTTCTGTCTCAATAGATTAATTTTAGTCAATTTTATCTTACATTCCTGCGTGGAAAGGTTGTAATCCGTGATCGACCGGATGTAAAAGAACGCATTCAACTGCTTGAACCACACCACACCGTTCTCCTTGTATTTGTTTTCGATGTAGTAGTAAGGTATCTTAGCCTTAATTGTCACGTCCAATGCGTCCGAAAACAGCCCGTAGTACTTCTGTAGCGACTGCGTGTAATTGATCGACTTGAAATATCCTACCCAAGTAGACCCGCTCCCCACCGCTCCTTTACGAATGGCGAATCTAGGATACGTACCGTCTTGAGGATATGGGACATTGGATTCCACGATGTCGCCCTTAGCCGTGAATGAAGCCTTGGAAACCTGCAGACTCTTGGAGTAGTCACCGATCTTGAACACTGCGGTGTTCGGGAGGCCTTCGGAATCCTCGATCTTGTCGGTTGACAGGTAAAAGTCAGACCAATCCTGTCGGGAATCATTGAAGGTTATCGGACCATTCTGAGCCACGTCGCGCGCCTCGTCAGCAATCAGCTTGTACACGTTGACATTGACGTTCGTGTTTCCGTTGTCATCCTCAGTAAGTGTAAACTTCCACCCCCATTGGAATATCTTACAGATATCGGTTAGATACGTTATGGCATCCGATACTCCGCAGTTTCCAAACTCTTGTGTAAGTCCTTCGGTATTCTGAAGCGATGTTATTTTTCCCGACAGGTTTACGGCTTCATCCGGTGACATAAAGGATGGCGGAAGCGCATTCAGCCTGTTGTAGTCATCGACATCCCTGCTGATGTAGAATCCGTAGAAGTTGCGGATCGGTATATTCATCGTAGTAGATATGTACTTGTAACGGACCTGCGTGATGTCGTTCTGTTCACTGTCCTTTAGGAAGATAGCTACCGTCTGATTATTGTACACCGCCTTTAGAGCCACATAGTTCAGCGCCGTGCCTACTTTGGACATGTCCAACGTGATGTATGCGTTGTTGTCCATAGTGACCACAGCTACCGTTGATTCTACCACGCCACCCGGTGCTGTCATGGCTGTCCGGGTATCGTACTCCTTGATATCCAGGGCATTGCCTCTGAAGTATTTCGTACCGTCGTCCGTCTCTGAGGCATATCGCCAAAACACGGTAACTGACTTGCCTACAAGCAGCTCAGTGACGCCTATCTGACCCTTGTTCTCGATGATCAGACCTGGCGCGTAACCTCCGTAGTCGATAGCGGGGAATGTCACGGGATTAACGGTTCCCAACGCTTGCTTGATCAGATCGCTAGCTCGGAAGAACCGGGTATTACCCACATTCGAGTCAATGAGAGTAGCCTCCACGACTTCTTTGGGCAACTGCGACATCTTAAGATCCGACTGAGACAGCGCAATGCTGTAACTCTCCTCATCGCAGGTTACCTTAGCCTTGAACCGCTTGTTGATCGCTATCCCACCTAGGTAGATCTTAGCCTCGTACTTCGTATCACGCATCACGTAGCCGAAATTGCGCATCTGATAGAAGATACCGTCGTTGACCTGGTTTCTCGGGGCTTTGATGTTGGCTGAGTAAGTACGGGTAGATTCCCCAAACGAGTAGGGAGATGACGCATTGATGGAGAGTTTGACCTCCGTCTTAGTCAAGCCATCCAGGAATGTGCCGTTTATCTGAATCTTTACGTCCATATCAGTATTGGAATTTTAATGTTGCGGTTTTTGCCAAGCCCGATGCCGTATACTTGATTCCCGTAGTCGAGGAGCAGCGCATCTTGGTATCCCATTGTACACCGTCCAAGCCTCGCACCGTCACGTCCGGAGACGTTGACAGGACGTCAAGAGCGAACTTGTTAGCCTCAGTCAGTTCGAATACGCAGGTCAATTCCCGCTTGGTTACTGTGCCACCGTCCAAGCCCTGTGTGATCGTAGGCTGCGTGCTCCAATTATAGCAGGAGATCGCATCGTAGGACCCGCAAGAGTTCAGCCATCGAAGAGTAATAGCCCCGCATGCGGTTATTTCTTCCGGGTAGGACTTGACTGCTACGATAGTAGACCCTTTCTTTATAGTAACCTTCCGGTATTGACATACATCCGCGATCATGTCTCCCTGCGAATATGTGAACTCTTCTCTATTCCCATCCTGGTATAGGGCTTCTACGGTATAACTGTAGTTGGGGTCAACGGAGTCGATGTAGAAATCGTCATCCAGCGTATGTGCTAACGGTGCTCTGCGTCCCAATGTATCCTGAAAGTCCGTGTCGGTTTTAGTTACCCGATTTTTGTTGTTCGGGCTGGCTAGGTTCATGATCGGCATCCGGAATGTCTGAGTCTTCACATCAGCAGTCAAGTTAGCCCTGTGAGTTACCACCAGCTCCACTGTGTAATGGCTTATCCGTTTATTGAATGCAGGGATGAGCGGGTGGAAGTAGGATGCCAGGTCTATCTCGATGCCGTTGACAGGTTCCAGGTTAGCCGCGTAGAACGAGTCCAGGGATGACCGGCATTGCACATAGAAGTACACTATGATGTCCGTGGGAAGGTCTGTAACGACCATCTTCAACGGGATGTTATTCCATATAGTCATGCATCCCGGGTAGGTGTACGTTTGACCGTCCGTGATCCCCACGTTAATATTAGCTCGCGATACTGCTACTCTCATTGCGTTAATATTGTTAGAATTTTTGCTTTAATGATCCTGTTTATATCCAGCGTCAGCCGCTTCACCCTTTCGGGATTGATGATGTCTGAGACCACCCCGCCACCATTGTACCTGTTGGGAACCTTGATGCCGTCCCGCTTGATTACGTAGGCGATGGCGTATGCCGCCTCTTCCGGGATGTCCGTTCCGGCTGTCTGGTTCTTGTCTTTGATCCACTGTCTAATAGCAGAAACGGGAGGAAAACTCCCAGCCTTCCTCCCTTTTTCCATCTGGATAACGTGCTTCGGTGATGTCAGTTTTATGGAGTCACCTTTTTCGTGCAGAGTAAGATTCCTGCCGAAGTCTCCGGAGGCTACCAAGCCTTTGGACACGTAGTTATCGAATATCTCCTTTCTCAACTGCTCAACAACCGCTACAATTTCCTTATCCATAGTTTAGCAGATCATTCGTTACTGAAAATGTCACTCTCCATCCGGATTTCTCTGAGTCGTACAAGCCTTGAATCTTCGAGAATCTCAGACCGTCGACGTCGAAATGACACACAAAAGTAGACATTAGACGGTTAATATACAAGTCCGTCCGTTCCAAAGTTAGCAGTTCCTGCACGTTGTCGGTCATATAGTGTGACGCATCCAGACATTGCAGGACCACATCGTACTTCCGGACAGCTGGAGGCAGCTTGTTCATCCCGCCTCCCGGAACATCGAACGTGAGGAACATGCCGTTTATGGCGTTTACCTGCTCGTTCAGATTATCGTCCGATCCGAAGTAGAGAGGAAGCCCGATCTTCTCGGCTTCCTCGTTCATGAAGTTTACTATATCGCTGAATATCATGGCTTCTTGATTATTGCGTCATCATGACCGTTACCACATACACACGCACCGGGAGTATTACCCATTACCGCGTTGTCCTTCAAGACCACATCCTGTCCACGTACCAATTGCAGAGACAGCACAGCATTATCATACAGGCGCACCCTTGTCTTTTGGATTATGATGCCGGTGGAACCGTAAGGCTTCAAGATTCGTGGAGTAGGAACGTATTCTACTACAAACCTGACCGCAGGTACATCTAGCAGAGTTACTATGTTGTCGTCCTTCTTTTTGAATTCAAGACCCGTTAATGCCGCATTGTCTTTAATCCCGGAGCCTAGTAATTTGGTTAAGGCGTCCCACGAAGCATAGTTGGCAGTATAAGTAACACTGTTGCCTAATGTGATAGTCCATGAATTACCAGAGTTAATCGGTCGTTTGAGGATGCACCATTTATTCGACTCGCCTTTCAATGAATCATAATACATACCAACAGATCCCGATCCGGTGCTAAGGTGAGATACTTGCCAGTCGTCTTGACTTAAAAAGATATCGCTGGGGTCTTTCCGATCTGTCTCGTTAGTGATATAACGGGCTTTCTTGAATTCCGTAACGTAGCGCACCTCTGCTGCCTGTATAACGGATTCGTCCATGTACCCATCCGATACGAGTCTTAGTACGAGACCCAGGAACGATGCATTCTCTGGAATCTTGTATCTCTTCACCCAAGCAGACCTGCTTAAGAATTGTCCATTCCCGTCAAAGGCATTGCATTCTACGTAATATGCATCCTTACAGGTAACGGTGTCTCCCGGTCTTACTCGTATGGTGTCCGCCAATCTTACTCGATGGGGGAGAACCTGTGATCCCTTGGCTTCTTCCCATGTAGGGGCTTGCGCTCCTGTCGTGCCTCTCTCCCACAGGTTAACATCAAGGATACGGTTCACATATGGTTGCCCGATCACCTCGACATCTCCGCGAACGTTGCATCCTTCACCTACGAATCCACTCCCCGAAATAGTAGGTACAGAAGAATAGTCGTAAGAGCGGATATACAGGTTAAGGGCTGCGAAGTCTTTAGGCGTGATGGCGCTGTTATCTGACTTTCCGAAGGCTAGTACGAAATACGGGTAGCCGGAGGATACAGATGTAGGGTCCGTTTTGGCATCAGCCAATATAAAGTTCTCGTCCAGATAGCACGCCACGGCAATCTTAAAGCCACTAGGCATTGTCGGGAGATAGGCGCCTTCAGTGGAAAAAGGAACACGCGTCCTCACACAGTTGGAAAGGTCAGTCTTAGTATCTTCGTAATACTGACCTATAAGTGTATCGTTATACGTTCCCTGCTCGATAATAGACCCATCCAAAGGGGTGTCCTTCGCGTCCGGACCTAGATAAGCCCCATCAGCCGCGTTTTCCGGTCTGCTGACGAATCCGACAATTCTGTCGTTGAAAGATGCTGCATAAAGCCCCTGCCTGTGACTTGATACAAGTTTATTACCGATAAACGTCTTACCTAGATGTTCTTGTGCATACGAGAAGTCTATGTCCTCATAGACGTCACCGTTGAAGATATTGCTCGTGAACGCAGCCTTCGGGACGATACATCTGCGAAGCACCAGACTTCCCTTAGCTGTCAGTGATGTATCATAAGTGGTCTCGTCAACTCTTAGCAAAGGGCAATCGTAAGCCGAGATGAACCTGTCACGGGTAGCCATAGCCTTGTGGGCATCTCCAAGATACTTAGTGTATTCAATACGCCCCACATTACGGAATGATCCGAATAGCTTATATTCGCTTCTGTCTACCGGTGAATACATAGTTGTATTGATCAACTCGCCAGCAAGGAACCGTAGCTGCGTGGTAGCAAGGCCGTAGTTATCAGTAGGCATCACGAAATTAGAACCATCCATCACATAGGCTCCGGATGCTGATTCCGGAAGAAAGTCCATTAACACAGAATCGTTAACATGACCGATTATCTTGACACCGGAGGTTTCTAGTTGGGCGGGCGTAAGACCGCCTGCTTTTCCAAAAGTCAACCTGCACAGATTATAAACCGGGTGGTACAGTTTTGTAAGAGATGCCGTGGTATTAAACGCTTCTCCCGCGTATGCTGGTTTACCCGTTGCAGCATCAATATACGCCCAAAATACTCTGCAATTATACCCGGATGGCACGTATACATATGTGTCTGTCCCTACCCGTACATCTGCAATACCTCTACACGTGTCTGTCGGTGCGGGGGTAACTACCATATTCTCAAACAGGGTCCCTTTTGACGCGTTTGTTTTGTAATTTCCTTGCCCAAACGGGAACGCTTTCGTGTTGGATTCGGGACCGCAAACCGCGTCCATAGATATCCCGATGAAAGTGTTGTTTGCTACGAAGTTGTTTACCGGGTCCGCTATAGGATTCCGAACTATTATCTTACCGGGAATCTTTGTATCCCCACTAAACTCCGTAATGCCATCCGTGTGAATACCGTCTGCGCTTGAGAAATTCCCTATATAGGCGTTGTCACGAATACGGATGTCCGGACGTTTGGAAATGTCTCCATTCGCCAGCCAGCATTCGCCATCCTGTGACAGCTGCTTCTCGGACGCGACCTTGCCACCTACCGAACCTCTAGGTATAAAGCCACCGAGAGAGTAAATGTCTCTCCCGGCTACTATTCTACCAGCACTATTTATACTGTACTTCTTTCCCATATCACCAAGTTTTCTTCGTAGGTGGTAGCTCCGGTCTGTTCACGTCATCCGGGCTAGCGATAACGTGTTTACCGTAGATCGTTCTGCTACCAGCGTTTAAGTTAAAACTTCCTACTAACTCCACATGCCCGTGTGAGATCACTTGTCCTGTTCCGATGATCTTTGCGTTGTCCTTCATGAAGATAACGCCATCTGCGGTCAATGATGCGACATCATCGTCACGGGTGATCTCGGCATTGCCAGCCATCGCAAGGAACTGAGCAACCACGACTGCACCGATCACGGCATTGTCTCCCATCTCGATGTTGATCGTTGCTCCTGCTGCGTTCGCTTGCTTGGTGATCTGCGCATTGTCCAGCATCACCAATCTGCAGATCGACGGCTTATTAGCCACGGTTTCCGGGATGAACTTCGCATTGTCAGCCATGTAGACATAGCCTTCCACGTTCCCGTTCTTCAGCTCCGCATTATCTCCGATATACCCGGTTCCCTTCAGCGGTGTATCCACGACCTGCGCGTTTCCTTCGATTCGGAAGTTACCGTTGATCTCTACGGCATCCTGGACAGTGGATTGAACCTTGCTAGCACCGCCAAGCGTTCCTCCGAATACATTGCATCCGATGATGTTGAACACACCGTCCAGCACGCAGTCAGAGTATACGACAGAGTCGTAGGATGACCCCAATGCACCGTATCCCATATTCTCTACAGAGGCGTAATCCTGCACCAGCATACCGAATACCTTGTCATCAGCGTTGCGATAGAGACGGTACATCCCTTCTACGTTGGATGACACGAGAATCGTGTTCTCTTCTTTCATCAGAGTTTTTCCGAGATGCTCAGAAGCCTTCGTAAAGTCGATGCCTTCGTAGACATTTCCACCCGGATTGCGATCGTAATAGAAGATACCTACAGGAACGTTGCATCCCCGGAATACGAGTTTACTGGATCCTATGAATTTAATAATATCGGGGATAGTCCTGCTGGATAATGCCAAAACCTTACAGTCGGCAACGTCCAATATTTCCCGAGATGATACAGATGTATACCCGCCATTAAAAGTAGAGTCTATTGACACGAGTTCTGTGTCAATAATTTTACCAAGAATAGGCACGATAAATCCCGGTTTCGCTACGACAGATACGTTTGTCCGGTATAGCTCGCAATTCGTGAGGACCGTGGCTGCATTGGTGGCAGAGTACGAGATGCGGATGTCCGCAGTATCTAGAATAGATTTCTGCCCGTTCGCATGTAGGATTTTCAATGCTGTTCCCGGAGTAGCCGCTCTGTCGTAAGTAACTGACAAAGTGGCATCGTTCAAGTCCATCTTTGACAGGACCGATCCTTGAATCTTGAATCCGGCTGCTGTGATGTCTTCTGGCGTGATACTTCCACCTGCCTTCTTGCGGACGTTAAGGACGAATGCGGGGGCATCCGACAGATCGATCGTCAAGTCCGGACCGCCAGTTCTCCATGCGGTAGTAGTCAGCGTTACGCCATTCTCGTCCAGCTTGTTGCACATGATCTCGTAATCTGCGTTAGGCAGGATCACCTTACCAGCACCTGCGCTCCACACCATCTCTTTAGACCGCACCTTATCCGATGCTTCACGTGCTGCCGCCTCATATGGTACGCCAGCGTAACCTTCGTAGTAGCCCTGCTCGTACATCGCAGGAGTCTGAGTAACCTCGGAAGTCGCGGATGACACGAACTGCATCATACCCATGATCCGGCTGTTGCCTCGGATGAGCACGCGGTTCATGCGGGCTGTGTTGACGAACGCCTCGTTGCTGCCCATATCCACAATAGCCTCATCAATCACGTGGATACCGGGATACTCCAATGATCCGGAGAAAATCCAAGCATTTCCTCGCTGTCCTAGCGTACGCTCGTCATAGACGTAGCCACCGAGATCACCGACACATACGTGACGGTCCTGCACCGTGAAGTCACGGAGAGACCGGATTCGCTTGCGTCCACCATCCTCAATAATTTCGTACTTTTTACATTCCATAATCGATTATTTAGCTTTAGTTTTCATTCTCTCTACTTCGTCATGCCGTCTGCTGATGGCGAGAATGGCATCCGAGTAGTTTATCTTCTTGGCTTCCTCGAAGGAGCACGACATCAACTCTGCGGTCATCTGAACCATGCCCAGGATATTCTTGGCTTCCGCTATCGGGCTGGTGTCCGCTTTGCCTCCGCCTCGTGGAAGCAGCGCAGCCTCCAGCTGGTCTGCACGATGAAACTCGGATTCAATAAACTTTGACAACTTGATCATGTCGGCTACCGTTTCCGGGACGTATCCGCACCACCCCTTGATGCGGTCGATCGCTGTCTCCGCTCTTCGGGCTTCGATCATCTGCCACAGTTCCACATCCTCAAGTTGGGGAATGGCGCGGATGATCCGACCCTTCCGAGTTACTAGGTGCGAAGGTACGATTAATTTTGCAAAAGCACCCAACAACGCCCGCTCATCTTGCGACATAGCCATCGCGGCATCGGGCTTTAGATTAGAGAGACTTAGCAGGGACATGATCCTCTGCTTGCGACTGATCCTGCGTTTCGCGAATCCGTAGAAACGCTTGAAGGGTCTTGCGAACCGGTAAGCTACATAGCTTCTGAAGTTTTTGAATTTACCCATCTTTCCTTTGATTTTTAGCACCCGGACGGTACTTGGTTATAAGATAGTCGACTGCGTAGCGAAGTGCGTCCATAGCGTGATTATTCGCATCCTGCGGCTTCGTGGTGTCGTACATCCCTGTCATCCTGTCGAGCGTCCACGAGTACTGGTCGAACTCATCCTGCACGTTCCGTGATCCTGCGACTACATGCAGCTTGAACTGCTTGACTTCGCTGATCCCCGCAACCACCGATCCTTTGCCCTTGATGCACGGGATGATCTTGCAGCCCAGCCGGGAAATCTCGGTGATGCTCTTCTGCTCTGCGGAGTCAGCTATGGTGTACATCTTGTGGAAGCCGAGATCATGGAGAACTTCGGAGATGTCCCAGTTGACCATGCCTGTCCGGTATTCCAGTTCTTCGATGTACAGGTCTCTGCCCTTGAAGCCGACACGCACGATGGCTGTGGGGTCTCCGGTGAATCCGAAGTCAAGTCCTAGACATTGCCCGGTAACATCAGCCGGGAAACTAGGAACTATGTCGTATTCCGGGTAAACCAGCCCTTCTACGCCTCCGGTTTCCCCGAGACCGAAGATTCTCCACCAATTCTCGTCAGCCCTGTTTCTCTCGATCTCCTCGATCTGTTCGGGAGTCAAGTACGGATTGTCCTTGTAAGTGCTCACGATCTCGACCATCCCCGGTCCCTTGAAGTAGTCGTGTGCCCAAAATTTCTTGACAGGATTGAAGTCGATGTAGAGCATCAGCCTGGTACGCACAGCCATCTGCCTGAACACTTCGAACGGGACACGCTGCGCCTCGTTGACGAACAGGACATCACGTGCCGGACCGAAGACCTTCGAGGAATCCTCGCATCCGAAGAATTCGATCTGTGACCCGTTTTCCAGCGTATAGATCGAATCGGTCAGATTCATGCACTTGTCGTCCCACAAGCCTTCGTCCTGCAGCATGCGCTTGAAGTCCCGGAACATGCCTCGCTTGATGCCTGGCATCGTGTCGGTAACGCAGGAGATGAGGAGAGGTGTTTCCGATTCCCTAGCCATTATGTAGAGAAGCTGAAGCATCGACCACGTCTTGGATGATCGTGTGCCGCCTCTGCTGGACACGCCTCGGACGTTCGGATCGACCGTGGCTTCTAGGAGTTTGTCAAATACGTAGGTTGTCTTCATTCCTTCGGATCATCTAGTTTATCATCACCGTGTTTTTCTCGCTTCTTAGCGACTTTCGCAAGGGCTTGCATACGTTTAGCCGTATCGTTGTTTAAAACTTCAACACGCAGCCCGCCAGATATCTTCTCGTTGTTGCTGGTGACATCGCTCAATGCCTTGAGTCCGCGTAGCTTCGAGATATAGTTAGGATCGTACAGTCCGACCGATGCGCCCTTGTCCATGTCGTCTCTGATCCATTGCCGGATCACCCGGATCTCCTCAATGAATGCAAGGGATTCGTCATCGTGGTACTTCTCGTGCTGCGCCCGGAAGTCTCGTTCGCGGTAATTCAGATAGTCGCAGCTCGCACCGAGGAATTGGGTAAAGCCGAATTCCGTTACCAGCAGTTTCTTTCGTACAACGTAACTCTGTCCAGCCATGACACCGCTTCTCACGTAATCGACGGATTCGATAGGATGGTTGCGGCACCACAGCACGTAGTTGTCGAAGACCTCCCGAAGCTGCCCCGGTTCCGTGAAGAGCGGTGTGTGACCGAACCTCTCCTTGTAAAGGGTGTACAGTTCTTCTCCGTAAAAGGGATTGTATAGATTCGCTTGAGTACTGTTCATATAAAAGTGTTATTGATTCACGAGGCAAAGGTAATCAATATCCCCAGCATCCCCAAATTCTAGCCATCGAGATGCTCTGGCAAATCACGACACCACAAATTGGTGAAAATTAAATCTAAGATTTCTAATTTCCAGCCGTGCATTGATAAATGCATTGATGCATAGATCATCGATGCACTGTAACTGGTTGATTCTCAGCCCGATGCATTGATGATGCATTGATGCATTGATGTTTTCCTATATTTACCAACGAAAACCTTTTGAAGGAGTTAAAATGCATATACAATTATATACACTATTTAACCTGTCTCTTATACACATCTCCGAGCCCACGA
>ERZ1027194.1155-NODE-1155-length-12239-cov-4.427938_pt1 | contig 12239 bp, 10 predicted proteins | sample MGYA00519246_ERZ1027194 | MGnify/ENA primary metagenome ERZ1027194 (study PRJEB26926, sample SAMN06164505) | human gut metagenome | biome: ENVO:00009003; feature: ENVO:2100002; material: ENVO:00002003 | host: Homo sapiens | place: USA | collected 2012 ...
CAGATGTGTATAAGAGACAGGTGCCGGTTTCGCGGCTCTGTCGTAATTCCGTCGGGCGTTGGCCACGCCTCCGCTCGGCTGCACCCCTTTCCTGCGCGAACCGTCTGTTCAGACATTTTCAGACGTCTTTATCTTACCTTGCTGCGTCCGTTCCTTTCCGGCGGCGCATCGATTGTTCGGCAGAAAATTCCTGGCTCTGGGATCCGCACTTCACTCTGTTTTCGCCCGTTTTCGGCAGCCTCATGCAGCGCCCGCTCCCGTCCCTTTGTCGTTCGCCTTTTGTCATCCTCCCCTTTGCCGCTTGTCCGCTTGCCGTTCTTATGTCTGCCGTCTTTCCCGTTGTCGCGCGCCCGAACTGTGCGCCGCACGGCTGCGACGGCGGGCGAGGCGCTTCGGTCGGGTATGTTCCGCTCCAGTCCAGGGATGCGGCCTTACCGGTCGGTGTCGAATCCCGCCCGGCGAAGGATGTCGTCGGCGCTGCGCACGGTGCCCCGCAGCCAGCGGAGCACCAGTTCCCGCTGTTCCCGTCCTGCGAGCCGCCAGCCCCCGGCCCCGGCCCGCATCCGCTCGGAGAGCCGGTAGAGCACGATGGCGGCCGAGGCCGAGACGTTGAGGCTCTCGACCATGCCGCACATGGGGATGCAGAGGAACTCGTCGGCGGCGGCTGCGACCTCCGGTGAGATGCCTTCGCGCTCGGTGCCGAACACGAGGGCGATCGGGCCGGCCCCAACGTCCAGGCTTTCGGGCGTACACGAGCGGCGGTGGGGCGTGGTCGCCACGATGCGGTAGCCTGCGGCCCGCAGCGAGGCGAGCATTGCGGCCGTCGAGTCGTGCCGCATGATATCGACCCACTTGTCGGTGCCGCGCACCACGTCGGCGCTCGGCCGGAACGGGCAGAGGGTCTCGACGGTATGCATCTGCTGGATGCCGAAAGCCTCGCAGTGGCGCACGAGCGCGGCGGCGTTCTGCCCGTGGTAGGTGTTTTCGGCCACGACGGTCAGGTAGCGGGTGCGCATCGCCGCCGCACGCTCGAAGGCTGCCAGCCGTTCGGGGGTCACGCAGCGCATCAACACGGCGATCCGCGCCTCGGTGCCGTCGGGATCGGCGGGGTCATCGGCAGCGGGAGTGCACGGCCCGGGGGCCGTCACATCGCCGGAAATCCCGGCGGCAGATGCTCTTTCGCTCCTTTCGGCCTGCGGATCGCAGTCCCGGTCCCCGGGGGAGGCCGCCGCATCATTTCCGGTATTTTTCATCTTCGTCCAGGATTTTCAGGTAGCTTTCGTAGCGTTGGAACGACAGTTCGCCCCGCTCGACGGCCTCGCGCACGGCGCAGCCCGGCTCGTGGGTGTGGGAGCAGTCGTAAAAGCGGCAGCGGGGAGACAGCCGCATCATCTCGGGGAAGAAGTGCCGGAGTTCGCGCCCCTCGATGTCGATGAGCCCGAAGCCTTTGATGCCCGGGGTGTCGATGATGCGTCCGCCCTCCGCGAGCGGATACATGGTAGCGAAGGTGGTGGTGTGCCGCCCCTTGTGGTGGCTGTCGGAGATCGTCCCCGTACGCAGGTCGAGACCCGGCTCGAGCGTCGTCACGAGGGTCGATTTCCCCACGCCCGAGTGCCCCGCCAGCAGCGTGGTGCGGCCCTGCAGCAGCGTGCGGATGCGGTCGATCCCCTCGCCCGTGCGGGAGCTCACCCCGATCACGGGGTAGCCCGCCGCCTCGTAGGTCGCGCGGAATGCTGCGGCCTCCTCGGGCGCTGCGGCCGCAAGGTCCGCCTTGCCGAGGGCGATGACGGCCGGAATCCTGTAAGCCTCGCACGTCACCAGAAAGCGATCGACGAACTCGGGCGGCGTGACGGGCTCGGCGAGCGTGGCCAGCAGCAACGCCTGATCGAGGTTGGCGGCCAGGATGTGGGACTCTTTCGAGAGGTTGGAGGCGCGGCGGATGACGTAGTTGCGGCGCGGCAGGACAGCCGTGATCGCGCAGGCGCCGTCGTCCGCGGCCTCGCACTCCACCTCATCGCCGACGGCCACCGGATTGGTCGTGCGCACGCCGCTCAGCCGCAGGCGTCCCCGGATGCGGCAGCGGTGCGTCTCCCCGCCGGCCAGTACGTCGTACCAGCTGCCCGTCGAGCGGACGACCGTTCCCGTGAAGCTACGCGCCATCGCCGTCGGTTTCGAGTTGCCGGGGCACCTGCTCCCCGACCCACTCCAGGTAGGGCAGGATGCGTTCCGAGATTTCGGTCAGGGGGCCGTACCAGTGCGAAGAGGCGATCTTTTCGCGGCTCACCAGCCGGTAGTCGGTGTTGAAGAACCCCAGCAGCGAGGCGGCGAGGCTCAGCACCACCACCGTCTTGGCCAGCGAAAAGAGGATGCCCAGCACCACGTCCGCCACGCCCAGCCCCGCCAGATGGCACACGCCCCGGAGGAGCCGCCCCAGCAGGGCCACGACGATCATCGTCGCCAGCAGCACGGCCAGGAAGCCGCCCGGCGAAGCGTAAGGGGGTTCGAGCCCCAGCAGCCCGCCCGCCTGTGCGCCGTAGCGGACGCCGAGCCAGATGCCGGCGGCCAGCCCCGCCAGCGAGAGCAGTTGCCGGATCATTCCCTGCCTACAGCCGTTCCATACGGCCAGCACCAGGACGATCCACACGATCAGGTCGAGAAGGTTCATACGATTTTCCGCTTGTCGCAGGCAAAGATAGTACAAACCGGGCGCAAAAGCAACCGCGCGCCTACAGGGTGTCCGGCAGGGGGCCGTCTCTCCGCTGTCAGATCGTGCAGGCCGGACGCAAAAGCGACCGCGCCTGCGGGGTTGTCCGGCCGGGGGCCGTCTTTCTCCGCTGTCAGATTGTGCGAGCAGGATGCAAATGCGACCGCGCCTGTGGGGTTGTCCGGCCGGGGCCGTCTCTCCGCTGTCAGATTGTGCGGGCTGGACGCAAAAGCGACCGCGCCTGCGGGGTTGTTTTGCCGAGGGCCGTTTCTTTAAAAATAGTGTAAGCCGGGGGGGGGTGCCCAATTTATCCGCCCCGCACGGCCGCTCCGCCGGGGCGCATCCGGGTCGGCGATACTCCGTGCTGCCGGAGTGCGACCATTCCGTAGGTGCGACCGTGCCGATTGGTCTGTCGGAGTGCGGTCAAATCGCCGGGGCGACCGGTCGGATGTACGTCACGGCCTGGGATGCCACCGCGCGATTTGTTTTCGGCGAAAAAGTCGTACCTTTGCTCCGCAGCGGTTGCGGCCGGAAACAATCCCCGGCGCAACCACCAACCTCAAGCACATGAACCGAATCCTGACCCTTCTGCTGCTCGCGCCGCTTGCTGCGGGCTGCAACAAAAACGAGGTGATCGAACTCCCCGCGCCGGCGAACGCCGCCTTCGACCGCATCTGCGAATTCCGCCCCGCACCCGGACAGTTCGTCAATGAATATTACGACGCCGCCACGATGGAGGAGGCGTGCGACTATGCCCAAAAGCGGCTGCGCTCGGGCTACTACGTCTCGCTCGGAAGCTGGGGCGGCTGCCTGGTGGCCGCTTTCGACCACCCCGTCGCGAATGACGGGGGCTACAACCTGCGCATCCTGGGCAATTCGTTCGACGGTTCGTCCGAACCCGGCGTGGTGTGGGTCATGCGGGACGAGAACGGCAACGGCGAGCCCGACGACACCTGGTACGAGCTGGCGGGCAGCGAGCGGGACAACCCCTCGACACGGCGCGGTTACAGCGTCACCTACTTCCGCCCCGCCTCCGACGGGGAGCCCGTGCGGTGGACGGACTGCGACGGACGCGAAGGGACGGTGGATCGGGTGAATGCCCATTCGCAGCCCTATTTTCCGGCCTGGATCGCGGGCGACAGCTACACGCTCGGGGGCACCCTTCTGCCCGACAACATCGTGCAGGAGGGCAGCGAGTGGCATCCGCAGGCCTTTGCCTGGGGCTATGTCGATAACTATGGCGCCGACCGGCTCGAAGGCGCCCCCTCCGTCGATGCCACGGTGGTGGCCAACCATCTGCGTATTTCGGATGCCGTCGATGCTGCGGGCGAACCGGTCAACCTGCCCGAAATCCATTTCGTGAAGATCCAGACCGGCGTGCTGGCCAAAGCGCCCGCCATCGGGGAGATCTCGACCGAGGTGGCGGGGATTTACGACTTCAACCTGCTCAAATAACCCCTGCCTGCGGCGGCATGCCGACCTGTAAGCCCCCGCCCTCCTGTGCGGCGGATGTGCCGGAGGCGGCGGGAAGCCTCGCAACCTCTTCCTTTGGCCGTCCTTACCCTCTTTTTCGGTCTCTTCCGCCCGCGGTGACTTCGCCGATGAACCCGTTCCGAGCGGGGCAAGCGGTGGCATGCATGTTCCGTTCTGCCGCGCAGCGGCAAACGGTTGCGAAAGGTTCCCCAAATTGCGTATGCGCCGAAGGAGCGGGAAGCCTTGCAGCCTCTTCCTCGCCGTCCTCACCCTCTTTTTCGGTCTCTTCCGCCTGCGGTGGATTCACCGATGAACCCGCTCCGCACGGGGCAAAGCGGTGGCATGCATGTTCCGCTCTGCCGCGCAGCGGCAAACGGTTGCGAAAGGTTCCCCGAATCGCGTATGCGCCGAAGGGGCGGGAAGCCGGACGCCTCCGTGGAAAAGAGAGGGAGGGGCATGAAAAATCGGACAATTCTGCGATCCGGCGTGAAGCCGTCCTGCGGAATTGTCCGTCGCCCGGGCTGAAAAAAATGCCCTGTTTCCCCTAAAAGAGCCCGGGCCCCCTATGTTATTTCGCAACTTGTGCCGTGGAAGCGTGCGGATGCCCGTGATCCGACGTAACGGACACGCCTGCGTTTCGCGGTCCAGGACCGTCAGGCGCATTTGTCCGGAGTCGCACGAGGCCGTGCGGCGACAAAACTGCCGCATCTGCCCGCACCGCCGATCTTCAGCGCCTCAAAGATAACGATTTATCCTCCCGATTGTACCCTTGTTCCGGTCAAACGTCCGAAATGGCGGGTCAATCGCCCGTCCGTTGGGCGTCCGCATGTCGAGCATCCGAGCGTCCGAAGGGCAAACAACCTGCCCGAAGCCCCCCCCCGAACAACCAAACCCGAGCACCGCAGGACAGTTATCGTAGGACAGCCTCCGCAGAACACAAACCCCGCAGGACAGCCCTCGTAGGACAGCCCTCGTAGGACAGTCCCCGCAGAACAGCCCTCATAAGACAGTCCCGCAGAACAGTCCCCGGTCAATAGGTGTGCTCCTCGCCCGAAAGACCTTCGCGGGTGATGCGGATGCGGTTCAGGCGCCGCCAGGCGTACCAGATGTAGCCGACGACCACCGGGACGAGCAGCGACACGTAGCTCATCACGCGAAGCGTGAATTCGCTCGACGAGGCGTTGCGGATCGTGAGCGACGACTGCATGTCGGCGAGCGAGGGATAGAAGGCCGTATGGTTCCACCCGGCCAGCAGCAGCAGCGTCAGCACGGTCAGCACCGTACCGGCGCCGCTGAACCAGATGGCCCGGCGGCTGGCGTAGCGGGCTCCCATGTAGATTCCCGCCAGCACGAACAGGATGCCCGCGACGAGGAACATCCCGACGGTCTGCATCTCCCACAGGTTATGGAGGTATTTGTAGGGCTCCCGCACGATGACGCCCGTGGCGGGATCGACGCCGTAACCGGCCGAGCAGAGCAGGCTCACCAGGAACGTGAGGAAAAAGAGGAGGAATGCGGCGGCCGTGCAGCGCGAACGGCGGCGGCAGCGCTCGCGCAGGATGGCGTCGTCGATGTCGTTGAGGAAATAGTGCTGGGCCACGAGCCGCGCAAGGAACAGCACGGCCAGCCCCAGCGCCCAGTTGCGGTAGTCGAGCAGTGCCTCGAGCCCGTGCCACGGGGTCGTCCACTGCGAGATGGTCGTATTGCCGCCGAGGTTGGCCATATTCAGCCGGTCCACCGTGAAGTTCGCGCCCGTGAAGAGCGTTCCGACGGCGATGCCGAGCAGCAGCGGAGCGCCCCAGCCGTTGATTTGCAGGAAGGTGTCGTAGGTCTTGCGGCCCAGCAGGTTGCGGGGCTTGCTGCGGAACTGGAACGACACGGCCTGGATCACGAACAGCAGCAGAATGAGCATCCACACATAGTAGGCTCCGCCGAAGCTGGTCGAATAGAACAGGGGGAACGAGGCGAAGAACGCCCCGCCGAAGGTGACCAGCGTGGTGAAGGTGAACTCCCACTTGCGGCCCACCGAATTGACGAGCATATCGCGCTCCTCGTCCGTGCGGGCGAGGGCGGGAATCAGGCTCAGGCCGCCCTGCACGAAGAGCAGGAAGACCAGCAGCGCGCCGAGCAGCGCGATCAGAAACCACCAGTAGTGTTGCAGAAAAACAAGGGTCGTATCCATGATGCGTTATTCTTTATCGGGTCCGATTTTGATTTGCTTGCACAGGATGCCGATTTCGGCCGCCAGCAGCACGGTGAAGAGGGCCAGGAAGAGGAAGAAGGTCGTGGCCACCGAGCCGCTGCCGATGCGCGACGCGCTGACGCTGACAGGCAGCAGGTTTTGGATCGCCCAGGGCTGGCGTCCCACCTCGGCCACGATCCATCCGGCCTGGGAAGCGATGTAGGCCAGCGGAATCGACCACAGGGCCACCCACAGCAGCCAGCGGCGGTTTTCGAGCCGCCCCCGGCGGTTGAGCCACCAGACCAGCGCCAGCAGCAGGATGAAAAAGACGCCGGCGCCGACCATCACGCGGAACGAGTAGAAGAGCAGCGTCACGTCGGGCACCGTCTGCCACGGGGAGTCGAGGTAGCCGTAGCCGAAGTAGGCATAGTTGTTCTCCAGAAACTCCCGCCCCTCGGGGGTTGCGGGGTCGAACAGGGCGGCGACCTCGGCGGCGGTCGCCCGGTCGTTCTGCTCGAGCGCCGTGCGGTAGCGGGCCAGTTGCGCGATCACCTCGCGTCCCCGCTCGATCTTCTCCTGCGCCGAGAGGATGCCCCGCTCGGGGTTGCCCTCCACCAGATCGTCGATGCCGGCCACGTAAGCATCGGCATCGCGGAAACTCATCAGCGAGAGCATCTTGGGTATTTCGATCGAGAAGTAGTGCGGCCCCTTGCCGTCCCGCCGCTCCGCTTCGGGGCGCAGCAGGCCGAAAGCCGTGAGCGACGCCCCCTGCTGTCCCTCGTACAGCGCCTCCATCGCCGCCAGCTTCATCGGCTGCACGCGGGCGATCACCGCACCCGAGCGGTCGCCCGTGGTGGCGGCCAGCAGCGCGAACAGGAGGCCGAAAGCCGAGGCGACGGCGATGCTGCGGCGGGCCATCAACTGCTCGCGCCGCCGGAGCAAGTACCAGGCGCTCACGCCCACCACGAACAGCGCGGCGAGCATGTAGGACGAAGTGACCGTATGGAAGAACTTATTGACGGCCACGGGCGAGAGGGCCACGTCCCAGAAGGAGGTCATCTCGTTGCGTACGGTCTCCAGGTTGAAGGTCGTGCCCGCAGGGTACTGCATCCAGGCGTTGGCCACCAGAATCCAGTAGGCCGAGAGGCTTGCTCCGACGGCCGTGAGCCACGTGGCGGCCAGATGGAAGCCGGGACGCACGCGGTTCCAGCCGAAGAACATCACCGCGATGAAGGTGCTCTCCAGAAAGAACGCCATAATGCCCTCGATGGCCAGGGGCGCGCCGAAGATATCCCCGACGAAATGGGAGTAGTTCGACCAGTTGGTGCCGAACTCGAACTCCAGGATCAGGCCCGTGGCGACGCCGATGGCGAAATTGACGCCGAACAGCCGCATCCAGAACTTGGTCGTGCGACGCCAGAAGGGGTCTTTGGTGCGGTAGTAGGCGGTCTCCATCAGCGCGCACAGCACGCTCAGCCCCAGCGTGAGGGGGACGAAGAGCCAATGGTAGATGGCCGTCAGGGCGAATTGCGCCCGCGACCAGTCCACGGTCTGCAGGTAATCGGTAACCATACGCTTATTTGTGGTTGATTAGTTGTTCCATCACCGTGCGGCTCCGCTGCTCGGGGCTCTTGCCCGCCAGCAGGTCGGGGAAGAAAAGGAGCCGCAGCACGACGAACATGATGAAAAGCTTAATCAGGATAATGGCCCACAGCGTCCGGCCGAGGGTCATCGAGCGGAATCCGTCGAGGTAGAAATTGAAGATACGACGCGGCAGGGCGGGTCGTGAAGCGGGTTCCATCGTGTTCGGAGTGGTTGATTTGAACAAATTTAACTACTTTTTGCGGAACGGCCAAATTCCCGGGCGTCAAAATCGCGCCGCCGCTGCGAAACGGACGCCACAGGGCGCGAATCGGTCTTTTCCCGGCAGGCCGGAGGATCCGGACAAGGGCAACGCGAATGGAGGAACCGGTGCGGACGATCCGGACAAGGGCAACGCGAATGGAGGAACCGGTGTGGTGATCCGGACGATACCACAAAAGATGAATCGGACGAGGGACAAAGACGCTCCGGGCCGGACGATCCGGACAAGGGCAACGCAAATGGAGGAACCGGTGCGGTAATCCGGACGGGAACAGCGGGGAAAGGGTGCTCCGGACAGAAAGCCGGATAGAACGCAACCGCCGGCATACGGGGCAACAACGAGCGGACAGGGATGCTCGGGCGGGAATGCTCAGACAGGATGCTCGGACAGGAATGCTCAGACAGGATGCTCGGACAGGGATGCGCGGAAAGGATGCTCGGACTGGGACGCGCGGGCGGGAATGCCCGGTAAAACTTTTTTGCTATTTTTGCATCCGGATTCGTTCCGGCGGATCGACACCTCTGACATCCGGTCACGCGCCTGTCGGGAAGTAGCAAATCGCTCCCGCAAGGGGCGACGAAACCTCCGGGCTGGCGCGCAAACAAACGGCAAGGCCGAGCGGCGACCGCAAGGAATGACCGGATGCAGCCGAGCGGGACGGAACCGCTCGGGACTTGCAAACGGACGCGCAAGGGCTGCAACCCGGAATGAACCCCGGACAGACGGCCTGAAACATGCGACACGGAGAGACGCCCCGGACAGCGGCTCGGAAAGACAGATCGAAACCCGGATCGAATCCTGGCGCGGAATACATGGCACCGGACGGACGCCACCCCCGAGCAGACAGCGTGCCCCCTGTCCTGCCCCACCGGACGGCCGACCGGAACTGTACGGGCAAGATCGGAAACACGGTCAGGAAACGACTGAATGGAAAGCTGGAAGGGCTGGGTTGTAAAACAAGATCGAGTGCGACGGGGAAATTTACGAGGAAAGATCCCACGTAAAGAATGATAAAACATCCGGAGGGGTCGAGTCGGAAAAACCGGGAACGGCGATGGGATAAGCTGCAACGGGAAATTGCGACGGGAATTTGCGACGGGAATTTGCGACGAGAATTTGCGACGAGAATTTGCGACGAGAATTTGCAACGGAACAAGGCTGCACGGGATAAGCAAAATGCAAATACGATGATAAAACTGGTGATTTTCGATCTGGACGGGACGCTGCTCGACACGCTCGGCGACCTGGCCGCCGCATGCGATGTGGCGCTCGAACGGAACGGACTGCCGGGGCACACGCCGCAGGAGTACCGCAGCTTCGTGGGCAACGGCATCCTGCGGCTGGTGGAGCGGGCCATTCCCGAGCAGCTCCGCACGCCCGAACGCATAGCGGCCGTAAGAGCCGACTTCATCCCCTACTACACCGCCCACATCGACCGCCATACGCGCCCCTACGACGGCGTGCCGCAACTGCTTCACGAACTCGCGCGGCGCGGTACGAAGCTGGCGGTCGCCTCCAACAAGTATCAGGAGGGGACCGAAAAACTCGTGCGCCGCTTCTTCCCCGCCATCCCCTTCACGGCCGTGCGGGGGCAGCGTCCCGGCATCCCCCTGAAACCCGACCCCGGGGTGGCGGACGAAATCCGCAGGCTCGCAGGGGTCGCCCGGGAGGAGACCCTCTTCGTGGGGGATTCGGGCGTGGACATCGAGACGGCCCGCCGGGCGGGTGTCCGCTCCGTCGGGGTGACGTGGGGCTTCCGCCCGCGCCGGGAGCTCGAGCAGGCCGGGGCGCAGCGGCTCGCCGACACCCCCGCCGACGTGCTCGCTGCACTCGACCATGCCGATGCGGAGGCATAGTCCCGGTTACGGCGTACCCTACGATTCGGAACTTCACGATCAAAAGATGATTGAATTATATGCAGCGATATTTGCATATTATTCAATCTTTGATTAGTTTTGTTCAAAACCAATGCCTAAAATAATGAAAAGAGCACTGTTTATCCTGGGAGTGACCGCCCTCTGCTGGGCAGCGAACGCCGGCGAGCGCGAAGTGCGGCTCGAACGTCCGTGGGGCACACTGAGCGGCACGCTGACCCGGCCGGACGAAGCGGGCGATGCGGTGGCGCTGCTGATCGCCGGGTCGGGGCCGACCGACCGCGACGGCAACAGCCGGGCGGCAGGGATGGCACTGAATACCTACTACCTGCTCGCACGGCAGCTCGAGGCCGACGGCATCGCCTCGCTGCGCTACGACAAGCGGAAGATCGGCAACAGCCCCGACACGACGCCGGAGGAGGCGCTGCGGCTGGACGACTACATCGACGATGCGGCCGCATGGGTTGCCTGGCTGCGTGCCGAGGGCTTCGGGCGCGTGGTGCTCGTCGGCCACAGCGAGGGGGCGCTCATCGCCCTGGAGGTTGCGGCCGACGACCCGGCGGTGGCGGGAGTGGTCACGCTGGCCGGCCCCGGCTACCCGATGGACGAACTGCTGCAATTGCAACTCGGCAACCAACTGGTCGGTTACGACCCGGGGCTGCTGCTGCGGGCCAACGCCATCATCTCGTCGCTCAGGCAGGGCAAGACGGTCGCGGAGGTGCCGCCCGCCCTGCAAGGGCTTTTCTCTGCCTCCATCCAGCCGTTCCTGATCTCCTCCATGCGGTACGATCCCCGCCTGACCATCCGGCGGGTCAGGGTGCCCGTGCTGATCGTCAATGGGGACAACGATCTGCAGGTCGTGCCCGCCAATGCCGACGCACTGGCCGCCGCGCAGCCCGCAGCCCGCAAGACGATCGTGCCGGGGATGACCCATGTGCTCAAGAGCTGCGACGAGCGCGACCTCCAGGGCCAGCTCAGGGCCGTTTACTACAACGCCAACCTGCCGCTCAGCCCCGAACTCGGCCCCCTGCTGCGGGATTTCATCGACGGCCTCGCCACCCCGCCCGCACCGCAGCGTTGAATTTACGGCTTCGGAGTGCCCGTCGGGGGCGACAGATAACCGTCCCGGCAAGCGAACGTCCCGTGACGCCCTCCTCTTTCAAAAGCGATCGAGTCGGGATTCGGGCACCCAATCCGGTCTCTTGCAACGAAGGGATAACGTTTTCGGTTCAGGCTGCCGACAAAAATTTTCGATGACAAAATAAAAATATAAAACATCGATCCGCGTTTCTGAAAAAAAGACACTATCTTTGTAAGAGATAGAACGGATACGTTGTTACGCTCCGCTGACGCCTGCTCGCACCATGAATAAGAAAATTTATAATTTCCATACCGAATTTTCCTGCTTCGCCGTCATAAAACCCCTGACTCCGCGGTTTTCGGCTTTGGACGGAGTGATGAGCGTCCTCAATATCACGGGGGATTACTACCGGGTCGATGCGAATATCAAAAATCTGTGCAAAGCCAGCGAGCGAATTACCAAACTCAACGACGTCTGGCAGGTCGTCGGCCGGGATATCTGCCGGGCAACCGACATTTTCGCCCGGACGAATGACCTGTGCAACATCAAAACCAACCGTTTTATCGTCCCCAAGCTACCCAAGCACTTAGAATAATTATGGGAGAACAGCCTGCCAAAAACCCGATGCCGGACTGCGAAGTCAACCCGAAACACGCAGAGCCGGAGGAAGCCCGGAAACTTGAAGAGGTGATCGAACCTGTTATCAACAGTACGGATTTGTCTGCCCAACAAAAGGCACAGCAAATTGTTCAGATCATGAAAGTCACCCAGGAATCCTTTTCGGGGCCGTTGCCGCATCCCGAAATTCTGAAAGGCTACCAACAGCTCATCCCCGACGCACCCGAACGCATACTCAGGATGGCCGAGAAAGAGCAATCGCACCGGCAAAGTGCGGAAAACGAAATGCTTGCACAGAACCGGCGCAACATCGAGGGAAGCATATCCGCGAACAGACGCTCCCAGATTCTCGCCGCATGTGCGATTTTCGCTCTTCTGATCGCCGGCGTATTCCTGACCCGTGCCGGATCTGTCTCTTATACACATCTGACGCTGCCGACGAC
>ERZ1027194.1167-NODE-1167-length-12175-cov-5.550990_pt1 | contig 12175 bp, 9 predicted proteins | sample MGYA00519246_ERZ1027194 | MGnify/ENA primary metagenome ERZ1027194 (study PRJEB26926, sample SAMN06164505) | human gut metagenome | biome: ENVO:00009003; feature: ENVO:2100002; material: ENVO:00002003 | host: Homo sapiens | place: USA | collected 2012 ...
CGTCGGCAGCGTCAGATGTGTATAAGAGACAGTCTATGAGCAGGGTCTCATTACCTACATGCGTACCGACTCGGTAAACCTCTCGCAGCAGGCCCTCGCCCAGTGCAAGGAGGAGATCACCCGCCTTTACGGGGAGAAATACTCCCAGTGGCACAACTACAAGACCAAGACCAAAGGGGCTCAGGAAGCGCACGAGGCGATCCGCCCCTCCTACATCGACCGACAGGCGATCGAAGGCACCCCAGCCGAAAAGCGGCTCTACGACCTGATCTGGAAACGCACGGTGGCCTCGCAGATGGTCGCCGCCGAGCTGGACCGCACCACCATTGTCATCGGCTCGGACAAAAGCGACCGGCAGTTCGTCGCTTCGGGCGAGGTCGTGCGTTTCGACGGCTTCCTGCGCCTCTATTCCGAATCCACCGACGAGGAGCCGGCAGAACAGGGCGAAGGGCTGCTGCCCAAGATGGCCGCCGGCGACCCGGTCTCTGCGGCCGGCATCACCGCCACCGAACGCTTCACCCTGCCCCCGTCCCGATACAACGAGGCTTCGCTGGTCAAGCGTCTCGAGGAGCTGGGCATCGGCCGCCCCTCGACCTATGCGCCGACCATCTCGACGATCATCAACCGCGGCTATGTGGTCAAGCAAAACAAGGAGGGACAGAAGCGCAGCTTCGTGCAACTGACCCTCGCGGGCGACCAGATCACGCCGAAAACCCTGTCGGAAACCTACGGCAAGGAGAAGAACCGGTTGCAGCCGACCGATATCGGCATGGTGGTAAACGACTACCTCGAGCACCAGTTCAGCCCCATCATGGACTATAACTTCACGGCCAACGTCGAAAAGGAGTTCGACCGCATCGCCGAGGGGCAGATCACCTGGAAACAGATGATCGACGACTTCTACGGCCCGTTCCACCGCATGGTGGACAAGGCCATCGAAACCCAGACCGACAAGAAGGCGCAGGCCCGCATCCTGGGCACCGACCCGCAGAGCGGCCGCACGGTCAAGGCCCGCATCGGACGCTACGGTCCGATGGTCGAGATCGAAGCGCCCGAAGGGGAGAAACCGCGCTATGCCTCGCTCAAGAAAGGGCAGCTCATCGAGTCGATCACCCTCGACGATGCGCTGGCCCTGTTCGCCCTGCCCCGCAACCTGGGGCCCTACGAGGGGGAAGACCTCATGGTGGGGATCGGACGCTACGGCGCCTATGTGCGGCACGGCAAATCGTTCGCCTCGCTGGGCCGCGGCGACGATCCCTACTCGATCGGCTTCGAGCGGGCCGTGGAGCTCATCACCGAGCAGAAAGCGGCCGCGGCTGCAGCGCACAAGCCCCTCAGAACGTTCGACGAGGAGCCGGAGATGGAGCTCCGCAACGGCCGTTACGGGCCTTACATCGCCTACAAAGGCAAAAACTACCGGATTCCCAAGGGGAGCAAACCCGAGGAGCTCACCCTGGAGGAGTGCCGCCGTATCGTCACGACAACCAAAAAATAACCGAAAACCCAACAACGACCATGAAAAAACTGATGCTGATCGCAGCCCTCGCATGCTGCCTGACGGCCGTGGCCAAGAAGCCGCAGCCCGCGACCGAACCCGAAGGCTACAAGTTCACCGACACACGGGTGATCCCCTCGACGCAGATCGAAGACCAGCACCGCAGCGGCACCTGCTGGTGCTATTCGACCCTCTCGTTCCTCGAGAGCGAAATCCTGCGCAACGGCGGCCAGCCGGTGGAGCTCTCGGAGATGTGGATCGTCCGGAACATCTATTTTGAAAAGGCGCTCAAATACGTCCGGCTCCACGGCAGCCTCAACTTCGCGGTCGGCGGCGCGAGCCACGACGTGATCCATGGCATCCGCCGGTACGGAATCGTCCCGAAGGAGGTCTATCCGGGCCTCAACTACGGCACCGACAAGCCCTACTTCAACGAAATCGACGCCGTCCTGAAATCCTATGTGGACGCCATCATCGCAGCGCCCAACCAGACCCTCACGACCGCCTGGCAGCAGGGGCTCAACGCCATCCTCGACGCCTACTTCGGCCCCATGCCCGAGACATTCACCTACCAGGGCCGGGAGTACACTCCGCAGACCTTCGCCGCAGAGCTTCCCATCGACCTCGACGACTATGTGGATATCTCCTCCTTCACGCACCATCCGTTCTATACGCAATTCGTGATCGAAGTGCCCGACAACTGGATGTGGGCAAGCGTTTATAACGTGCCCCTGGACGAGATGATGGCCATCGTCGATAACTCGCTGGCCAACGGCTACACCGTTGCCTGGGGTACCGACGTAAGCGAAAAGGGCTTCAGCCGCGACAAGGCGATCGGCATCGTCCCCGAAGCCGACCTCGACGGCATGGGCGGCACCGAGGCGGAGCGCTGGGGCAAGCTCACCGACCGGGAGAAGGAGGCCGCTCTCTACAAATTCGACAAGCCCGGCCGCGAAAAGCAGATCACGCAGGAGATGCGGCAGACCGCTTTCGACAATTACGAGACCACCGACGACCACGGAATGCTGATCGTGGGCGAAGCGGTCGATCAGGCCGGCAACCCCTATTACAAGGTGCAGAATTCGTGGGGCGTACGTCCTCCCTACGACGGTTTCTACTACTTCTCGCGTCCGTTCGTGGAGTACAAAACCATGTCGGTGATGGTCAATAAGAACGCCATCCCCGCCGAAATCCGCCGAAAACTCGGCATCTGAGCCGCTGTCCGAGCCAAACAAAGACCGTTCGTCCCAGCAGGGACGAACGGTCTTTGTTTGTTCGGCGGAACGGTGCTGCCGGCACGAACCGCCGGAAGATGCAAACGGGAAAGCGGCCGACCGGCCTCCCGTCCGGCCTCATGCAAGGATCGTTGTGCAGGAAAATTTGTCGCGCAGGGATTGCAGAAATTCCTATCCATCAGGCGGCCGGCCCCGCGACGATCGGTCACTCCTCCACCTCGATCCCCAGCAGCCGGGCCAGTTCCAATGCCTGCAACGAGGTGACACGCAGCCCCCGCAGCTCCCTCGAGGCGAGCGCCGTCACGCGCAGTCCCGCAAGGTCGCTGTCCCGCAGGTCGATGCCGGCCAGCAACGTGTGGTAAAACTCCGTCTCCCGCAGTTCGCACCGCTCGAAGCGGACCGCCTCCAGCCGGCAGTTGTCGAGGGCTGCAGCGTTGAGCACCGTGTGCAGGAAAGCGACCCTGCGCAGCCGCCCGCCGGAAAAATTGGCGTAATCGGCCTTGCAACCGCTGAAAACGACGTGGTGGAGGTAGGATTCCGGCAAGGCCAGTCCCGTCAGGCGGCAGCGCTCGAAACGCACCCGCTCGAAGCTGCAACCCGTCAGGTCGCAGTTCGATAGATCACAGTCGATGAACGTGATGTCGGACAGGTTGGAACGGCAGAGTTTACAGGCCGCAAAGCGGCAGCCGTCGAAATGCAGACCGTGCAGCGCAAGGTGTTCCCGGCAGATGCCGTCGAGCGTCTCCCGGCGCACCGCAAAGCCTTCGATCTCCTCCCGCTCCGCAAGCAGGGCGGCGAACGCTTCGGGCTCACGCAGCGGCAGGTCCGTTCGGGGGGATGCGATTCCGGATTCCATGAAGCGACAGGATCAGATCGTCCGTTCGTGCAAAGGGTCGCGCCGCAGCTTGCGGATCTGGAAAAAGAGCAGCACGGCCGCCAGCAGCGTGGCGATGGAGTCGGCAATCGGCATGGCGATCCAAACCCCCTTGACCCCGAGGTGCGGAGGCAGGAGGATCAGCAGCGGCACGAGGAAGAGCAACTGCCGGGTCAGCGACAGCAGGATCGCCTTTTTGGGTTTGCCGATATACTGGAAGAAGTTGGACGTCACGATCTGGAAACCGACGATGGGGAACAGCAGCAGCACGATCCGCAGGCCGTAGGCGGCGGCATCGATCAGCCCGGCGGCATCGGCCCCGTCGCCCCCGACGAACAGCATGGCGACGGGACGCGGGGCGAAGTGGCCGAGCAGGAAGCCCGTCGTCGTGACGGCGACCGCGCAGAAAATCGTCATCCGCAGCGTCCGGATCACCCGGTCGTATTTGCGTGCGCCGTAGTTGTACCCCACGATGGGCTGCATGCCCTGGTTGAGCCCCGCCACGATCATCACGAACAGCAGAGCCACCCGGTTGATGATCCCGTAAGCGCCGATATAGAGGTCGCCGCCGTGCACCTTGAGCGCCTTATTGACGAAGATCACCACCACCGAGGCGCACATGTGCAGCAGAAAAGGAGCCAGACCGATCGAAAGGATGCCCCCGACGATGCGGCGCCGAAGGCGGAAGATGCTGCGCTGGAAGTGCAGGAAGCTCTCCCGTGAGCTGAAATGGGTGAGCGACACAGAGAGGGCGACGGCCTGCGCGATCACCGTGGCAAAGGCCGAACCGCGGATGCCCCACCCGAAAACAAAGATGAAGAGCGGGTTGAGCGTACAATTGACCGCCACGGCCGTTAGCATGATGAGCATGGCCTTGCGCGGATAGCCCGAAGCCCGCAGCACCTCGTTCAGCCCCAGATACATGTGGGTGATGATCGTGCCCGAGAGGATGATCCGCATGAAATCGCGGGCATAGCCGATGGTCTGGTCGCTGGCTCCGAAGAAATAGAGGATCGGGTCCAGAAACATAAGGCTCGCCACGGTAAAGAGCGTCCCGATCAGCAAGTTCAGCAGCACCACATTGCCGAGCGTCTGCTCGGCGCTGAGCTTGTTGCCCTGTCCGAGCCGGATCGAAATGATGGCCGAAGCCCCGATTCCGACCATGGCGCCGAAAGCCGACGCGAGGTTCATCAGGGGCATGGTCAGCGCAAGGCCGGAAATAGCCAGCGCGCCCACGCCGTGGCCGATGAAGATGCTGTCTATGATATTGTAAAGCGAAGAGGAGGTCATCGCAACGATCGACGGAATGGCATACCGCACAAGGAGCGAGCTGATGCGGTCGGTTCCGAGCGAAAGTGGCGTGACGGCGGATTTCATATCTTGCAAAGGTAGGAAAATATCACGTAAAAGAGAAATCCGGAACCCCTCCGCGAAGCGGGCTTTTGCCCGGCGGGAAATAATCGCTACCTTTGCGCGACTTCCCGGACGACCCTTATCCGGCATCAAAGCGACCCGAACGAATGAAGAAACCGCTGCTCCTCTGCCTCATGCTTTGCCTGCTGGCCTCCGCCCGGGCACAGGAGATGCCGTCCAACCGGAAGTCGCTCGACAAGATCGCCCGGAGCATCCTCCCCGCCACGCAGCGGGACAGTACGGCGACGGCCCTGGTGCCCGATACCGCCCAAACGACCGCTCCGGCCAGGCGTCCCGGCCTGATCCGACGGATCATCGATTATTACAGCGGCTCCAATGTGGACCGCACCTTCGAGAAGAAGATCGATTGGAGCATCGCCCCCGGCCCGAACTACTCGTCCGACGTCGGCTTCGGCATCGGGTTTCTGGTCGCGGGTCTCTACCGCCTCGACCGCACCGACTCGCTGACGGCCCCCTCGAACATCAGCCTCTACGGAAACATCACCACCGAGAAATTCCTGCTGGCCCGCTTCTCGGGCGAAAATATCCTCAGCCGCAATCGCCATCGCCTCTCCTATTCAGGAGCTTTCGTCTATTTCCCCGGCGCCTTCTATGGCGTGGGTTACGACCAGGGGGCGCTCGGCTACGTCGAATCGCTCACCACCACCATGGGCATCGCCCGCATCGCGGCCTGCACGAGCTTCATCCCCCACACCTACATCGGCGTCAGCTTCGGGGTCAACTACTCGGGTGCATCGACCTCCGCCAATTTCGCCTCACGCAGCCAACTGGAGGCAATGGGCGAACATTACGGGGAACTTTCCCGGAACGACCGGCAACTGTACGACGCCTTCAGAGCGGGTTATTTCGATCCCGACCTGGCGACCCCTTTCACCAACTACATCGAGCGGACGGGCGAGCGGAAAAACGCCTTCAACGCCCACGTCGGCATCTTCGCACAGTACGATACGCGCGACGTGCTCACGGCCCCCTCCAAAGGGCTTTTCGCCAAGGTCGAGGCCCGCATCTTCCCCCGCTTTCTCGGCAACTCGCGCGAAACATTCGGCAAAGTCAACGTGCAGGTCGATGCCTATGTCAAACTCTGGAAAGGGATGGTGCTGGCTTACGACCTCTACACCGAATTCACCGTCGGACGCCCGTCGTGGCACCTCTACGCCAAACTGGGCGGCACGGAGCGTATGCGCGGCTATTACGAGGGGCGCTACCGCGACAACAACCTGGTGACCACGCAGGTCGAGCTGCGGCAAAAAATCTACCGCCGTCACGGGCTGGCCGCATGGTTCGGTCTGGGCAACATCTGGGGTCAGGACAATTTCCAGTGGCGCAACACGCTCCACAGTTTCGGCGTCGGGTACCGCTTTGAATTCAAGAACCGGATGAACATCCGTCTCGATTACGGCTGGGGCGTGTACGGCAATCCGCACTTCTATTGGGACCGCAAGCGCAGCTCGGCCTTCATCTTCACGGCATCGGAGGCATTCTGATCGCAGCGACACGGTAAGGGGGGGGGCAGGTCAGCCGGTCCAGGCGAGCAGGTGCCCGTCGAACGTCCTGAAACGGATCGCAACCGGCGTCCCGCCGCAAACGCTCCCCTCCATGACACCCGCCTCAAAATCGATCCGCACGATGCGCAGGTCGCGCACGAAGTCGAGCCCCTCGCGTCCCGCATATTTATAGAGGGTCTCTTTGGCACACCACAGTGCGGCGTAAAGCCGCGGATCGTCGCTCAGCGCAAGTTCGTCCGCCAAAGCATAGCGCCCGACCACCCGGCCGAAATTCCGTTCCAAGCTCTCCACATCCACGCCGCACGGCCCGTCGGCGATGCAGAGGGCCACATACCGCTCGCAATGCGACACGCTCAGGAACCCGCCGTTTGCGAGCTGCGGAGCGCCCGACGGCGCATAGCCGATCCCGACCGGTCCCAGCTCCCGCCGCAGAAGCGACCGCCATGCCAGGAACTCCCCCATGCGGCGTTCACCGCGCAGGCGGGCAGCCGCCTCACGATCCTCCTGAAGCAGGAGATGTTCCCAGGCAGCGCAAGCGTCCAGACGCTCGACGACAAGCCGCGCCCCCTTATCCATTGACGATGACTTTGACCTTGTCGATGCGATGCCCCTCGATTTTTTCGGCGACGAAACGCAGGTTGCGGGCAACCACCGATTCGCCCTGTTTGGGGAAATCCCTCTTGAGCTCGAGGATCAGCCCGGCGAGGGTTTCGGCATCGCCGCGCACGTCCGAGAGGGTCTCCTCGTCGAGTTCCATCACCCGCTCGAAATCCCCGATATGGGTCTTGCCCTCGAACAGATAGGTATTTTCGTCGAGCCGCGTGTAGAACGATTCGTCGGCGTCGCTCTCGTCCGAAATTTCACCGACGATCTCCTCGATGATATCCTCCAGCGAAACCAGCCCGAGCGTCGAGCCGTACTCGTCCACTACGATGGCCATATGCACTTTGTTGGCCTGGAAATCCTCCAGCAGGTCGTTGATCTTCTTATGCTCGGGCACGAAGTAGGGGCGTCGCACGAGCTTCTGCCATCCGAATTCGTCGCCGCGGTTGATGAACGGCAGCAGGTCTTTGACGTAGAGCGTCCCCCGGATGTTGTCCAGGTCCTCCTCGTAAACCGGAATGCGCGAGAAGCCCGACTCGATGATCGTCCGCCTCACCTGTTCGTACCCGTCGGTCAGCGCAACGGCCGTCATGTCCACGCGCGGTTTCATGATCTCCTGCACCTCGGTATTGACGAAATTGACGATTCCCGAGAGCATCACATGCTCCTCCCTGGTCGAGGTATGGGTCATATCGACCGCGTCGGCCAGCTCGTCGATCGAAATTTCACTCTTGTGGGCGGCATGTTCGCTGATGCGGCTGCTCGTACGCACCAGAATGTAGGACAGAGGATAGAAGATCCACCGCAGCACGAGCATCGGGCGGGCCACCAGCCCCGCGAAACGGACCGGCATGGTCTGCGCCAGCACTTTGGGCAGGATTTCGCCGAAGAGCAGGAGCAGGAACGTGACGACGACCGTCTTGAAAAGAAACTCGAAACGGATGAAGGTCAGGGCCCCGTCGATGATCTCCGAAGCGAGGATGACGATGCAGATATTGACCAGGTTATTGACCACCAGGATGGTCGCCAGCAGCAGGTCGATGTTGCCCAGCAACCGCAGGATCGCCTCGTCCGAGGAGTGCCGGCGTTCGCGGATGCGGTGTACGTCGCTGTGGGTGAGGGAAAAGAATGCCGTCTCGGAGCCCGACACGAGCGCCGAGACGCACAGCAACAACACCGCTGCCACGCTCAGTACGATCAGGTGGGGCGGGAAGCCGTTGAAGACGATGCCTGAAAATCCGCTGTCCAAATTCCGCCGTATTCGTTAATCGAAAAGCGACCCTTCCGTATGCTGCGCATCCGGCGCGGCCGGCTCGTCCCGGAGCACTTCTTTCCTGCCCGAGGGCATATCGACGATGAACTTCGCCTTGCGCGACTGGTAGGCCGGTTTGGCCAGCAGCAGGTCGATGTTGCTGTAACGGGTGGAACGCTCGCCCAAGATGACCTGTTCGGTGGCGCGGGGCTGCCGCACCGGTTTCTCGAGCGGCGAGGCGGCGCTCTTCTTGACCGGCTCCAGCACGGGTGTCGTCGCCTCGCGCGCCGGCTCCACGAGCCGGGTCGGAGGGATGATGCTCTTCATGACGTTCCCGCCGTTCTGTTCGGCCTCGAACCCGGTGGCGACCACCACCAGCTCGATGGCGTTGCCCAACTGAGGCTTTTCGCTCGTGCCCCAGATGATGTTGGCGTTATGGATCACCCCCTGCTCGTCCTGCACGCTGGCGTGGGACTGGATATACTCCAGGATCCGGACGACCTCCTCGTACATGAGCTCCTCGGAGTTGGCCACCGAGACGTTGAGCAGGATGTTCTTCGCTCCCGAAATCAGGTTGTGGTCGAGCAGGGGCGAGCGCAGCGAGGCTTCGGCGACGGCTTCGGCCCGGTTGTCGCCCTCGGCGACGGCGACGCTCATGTGGGCCCTGCCGCTGTTGCTCATCACCTTCGACACGTCGGCGAAATCGACATTGACCAGGTCGCTTTCCACGGTGATGATCTCGGCAATGCCTTTGGCGGCGGAGGCCAGAATATCGTCGGCCTTGCCGAACGCCTGCTTGAGCGAGAGGCGGCCGTAAATTTCGAGGATATTTTCGTTATTGATAATCAGGAGCGAATCGACGTTCTGGCGCAGCTCCTCGATACCCCTGAATGCCTGTTCGTATCGGATCTTACCTTCGACCGCAAGGGGCGAGGTTACGATCGCCACCGTCAGGAGCCCCATTTCGCGGGCCAGCTTGGCGATCACCGGCGAAGCGCCCGTGCCCGTTCCGCCGCCCATGCCGGCGGTGATGAAGAGCATCTTGGTCCCCGACGCCTCGAAGCGGCAGCGCACCTCGTCGAGCGAGTCGATGGCGGCCCTGCGGCCGTTCTCCGGGTCGTTGCCCGCGCCGAGCCCCTCGTTTCCCAACCGGATCTTCAACTCCACGGGGCTTTTGTCGAGGGCCTGCTGGTCGGTATTGCAGACCATGAAATCAACCCCCTTGATCCCCATGTTCCACATGTGGTTCACCGCATTGCCTCCGGCGCCTCCGACTCCGACGACCATAATGATCGACGGACTGCGTTGCGCCGCGGAAAGCTGCGTCATCAAATCCTCTCCCATATCACTCACTGCCATGCTAAACGTGTTAAATTTCTTCGTCTTCGGCGGCGTTGAAACCGTCGTTGATCTTGTCGAGCGCCTTGCGGAAAATGCTGCTCCAGTCGCGCTTGCGACGGGGCTGCTCCTCCGCTTCCCGCACGGGGGCGGTCGGAGCGGGCTCCGGCTGATCGGGCTCCGGCGCCTGCGTCTTCGGAAGCGGCTGTGCGGCCGGCGGCACGGATTCCGGACGGAAACGCTCCGCACGGCCGGCGGACGTCGCCGGCACAGGCTCCCGCACAGGCTGGCGGAGCGGCGTCTGCACCTGCGTCGGGCGCTCCCCGACCACGCAGGCACCCTGCTCGGCCCCCTTGATGAGCAGGCCGACAGCCGTGGCAAATGCGGGATCGGAAGCCAGCGCTTTCGACTCTTCGGTCAGGCCGGTCTCGGCCGAGGCGATGCGCACATCCATCCCGCTTACGCGACGGAACAGCTCGTCGATATCCCGCAACTGGGCCGAGCCGCCCGTGAGCACGATGCCGTAGGCAAGCCGTCCCGCGTAACCCGAATCCCGGATCTCCTGCTGGACGAACTCCACGATATCGGTAGCCCGGGCCTCGATCACCGTCGAGAGGTTGCGCAGCAGGATGTCTTTCGCCTCGCGGGCCGTACGGCCCGTCACCCGCACCAGTTTATCCTCCGGCGCGAGTTCGGCGACCGCCGAGCCGTAACGCCGCTTGAGACTCTCGACGTGTTTTTCGGGGATGCTCTGCGAGCGGATGTCGCGGTTGATGGCGCCGGCCCCCATGGGGATCGTGGCGTTGTAACGCAGCACGTTGCGGTAATAAACCGCCACATCGGTCACTCCGCCTCCCAGATCGACCACGGCCACCCCCTCCTCCTTCTCGTCGGGCGTCAGCACCGCTTCGGGCGTCGCCGTGGCGTTGGCGAACACGCCGAGCACCTTGATTCCAAGACGCTTCAGGGCCATTTCGAGCCGCTGGAGGGGCGTTTTGCCGCAGAGGATGAAATTGAACGTGGACGAAAGCCGCTTGCCGAACGACCCGACGGGATTGCTCACCTCCTGATCGTCGTCCACCATGTAGAGCTGCGGCACGCGTTCCATGATCGTCTCGTCGTCGGGCGCCTGCACGTTGCGCATCCGGTCGAAGAGAGCGTCCACGTCGCTTTGGTTCACGCCGTTCTGGGGATCGGCCGTAAAGACGTGGTCCGTATGGCGGGCGCAGCGGACGAATTCGCCCGAGATGCCCGCATAAACTTCCGTGATACGGATGCCGAGCGCTTCCTCGGTTTCGCTCACCGCCTCGCGGATCGCCTTACCGACGAGTTCGATGTTTTCGATCCGGCCCGCATTGACCCCCTCGACGGGTTTGGACACGAGCGACGCGACCTCCAGCATACCGTCATCCGTCCTGCGGCCCACGGCCACCACGACGTTGGACGACCCGAGGTCGATTGCCACCGTATAATTCTTCCTTTCCACTTGCTATCCTGTTATCCTAATCCAACTCTGTTCGTCAGTTCGAGCAGACCACCCGCCCGTCGAACCGCACATCGACGATGCGCCAGGCATCCCAGCCGACACGCGGAAACCCCTCCCGGTAGAAAGTCGTCAGCCGGTCGAGCTTGGGTGCGACCTGCTCCAGCCTCCCGAAACGCACGACGAAATCGCCGCTGCGCGGAACAAGCTCCACTTCCAGCGTACCGCTCGGAGCCGTAGATGCCACGATCTGGACGATTTCGGCCTGCCAGAAATCGTCCTCCTGAATCTGTTTGACAAAGGTAATGAGTTTCCAGAAATCTTCGTACCTTTTTTCCAATTTTTTTTGCCGCGCCCGCTCGGCCTCCTGGCGCTTTACAATTGCCTGAATACCAGCTTCAATACACTGTTCCTCGTACCGATACCGGCGCCGCAGTTCGGCCTTGTGCCGCCTGAGCGCCGCGACCCGCTCGTCGAACTTCTCGTCCGCCTCGAACCACCCCTTTCGGATGGTCATGCGACGCAGGGCCCGGATGTTCTCGTCGTTGCGCCGCTCGCGCCGGAAAAACGGATACTTCTCACGTTCCATGCCGGCGATCGCCTCTTCGCTGCGTTCGAGCTCTTTTCGCAGGCTCGCGGCCAGGTCGCCGCCATACCCCGCCGGGAAGGGGGGCCGATAGCCGCCGGTGACGACCGGCACATAGACCGACGAGGCGCGCGGGGCGGGAAAGACATACCCCCGTCCGGTCACATAGACGTCGTAGCCATCGACCAGCAGCCGCAGAAGCGGCTCTCGTTGGCTGACCTCGACACGAAGCACACCGTCGTAGGTCACATGGGCATTGACCCGATCCACGAATCCGTTGCGGGCGATCAGCCGCTCCAAAGCCCGCAAATCGACCTCGCACGCCCGCGCCCCCAGGATGGGGATTCCGCTGCCGGCGATCCAGCCGCGC